>Ga0190363_1000337_pt1 | contig 27350 bp, 21 predicted proteins | sample 48721867_MG_FD_161272 | JGI IMG/M metagenome (GOLD analysis project Ga0190363, IMG submission 161272) | Hydrothermal vent microbial mat bacterial communities from Southern Trench, Guaymas Basin, Mexico - 4872-18-6-7_MG | ecosystem: Environmental > Aquatic > Marine > Hydrothermal vents >... | reverse complement strand
CACCATCAGCTCCCACACCACTGGTTATACTATCCCCGAAACAGATAATATCCCTGCCTTGAGAATCTAAATTTTTAATAGGGTATCCACAACCAAATAACAAAATAAGAAAGAGAGGAAGAAGTTTCTTATACACTTTCAGAAAATTTGAAACCGGATGAAAGAATAATTTTTTTTAATATATCTACATATTTGGGATTGAACTGCGTCCCTTTATTTTTCTCAAGCTCCTTGATTGCTTCCTCTAAAGCTCTTCCTCTTTTATAACCTCTTCCACATATTATTGCATCAAAAGCATCAGCAACTGCCAGAATCTGGGCTCCTTGAGGAATCATATTTCCACTTAATCCATAAGGGTATCCTGTTCCATCAAAACGTTCATGATGATGTAAAATTATAGAAAAAAGAGGTTTTAATGCTTTTATTGGTTTTAAAATCTCTACACTCATTATCTCGTGCTTGCGGATTATTTTTATCTCCTCAGGTGTAAGCTTTTCTTTCTTATGAAGAATGTACTCAGGAATACCAATCTTTCCAATATCATGCAAGAGTCCGGCTTTGTATATCTTTTTACATTCTTCCTCAGATAATCCAGATTCTTTGGCAATAGCATAGGCATATTTGGCTACTCTCTCTGAATGCCCCTGAGTATAAGGATCTTTCTCTTCCAGTGCCTTAATTAAAGAGTAAATCACCTCAAAATAAGCCTCTTCTGTCTCTTTTTTTGCTTCTAATGCTTCTTTTAAAGCTTTCTCTAAATCTTCATTTCTTTCTTCCAAATCTTTCAAAAGAAAATCTAAACTCTCCTCAAATGTTCTTCTCTCCATCCAATCACTTTCCTCAACAAAACAAATTTTTACCTTCTCTTTTTGGCTAAAAACTTCTTCATTAAACTTTGCTATCTGAGAAAGGATATCCTTTGCTGCTGCAGCGATATTTTTCTTTTTAAAAATTAAAATACTTTTTAAAGAAATTTTATTATTTTTATCCTCAAGATACAAATTTTTTCCTTCTAACCTCATCATTAAATCCTTTAAAGCTTTCTCTACTTTTTCCTTTTCCCCCTCTACAGTTATTATAAAAACATCCCGAGAAAAACAGGAAAAAATCGCTTTAGGAAAATGAATCTTTAGATTATTTCTAATAAATTGAGCTACTCTTTTAATTATCTCTTTCAAAGATTCGTAAGTTAAGCTCAAAGATAATTCTTTATAATTAATAATTTTGATAGCTATAATCCCCAAATCTCTATGCTTTCCTTTTAATTCCTCATCCCATTTAATTAAAAAATAACGTAAAGTAAAAAAATTAGTTAAAGGGTCTTTTATGGCTAAATTTTTAATTCTATTACTTATATAGCTTAGATAACTATACCGATAAACATTAGAAATTACACCTGAGGAAAAAAGCAGGAAGAAAAAAGAGAAATAATCAAACTGATAATCTCTACTTCTTAAAAAAAGAGAGGAAAAATAAAGAAAAATAAAAAGAAAAATATTAAAAAGAATAGAGCGCCACAGAGAAAATTGACTAAAAAGAATAATCAATACACCAAAAATTAATACAGAAACAATGAATAATCCTTGAGGAAGTTCATGAATAAATCGATTACTCAACATCATTACCAAGGAATTCCCCATAATTGCTACTCCCCACATATTACCCAAAGGAGTTAAGTATTCATCATGCACCAAAGGATCAGTTGCGCCAATCAAAACAATTTTGTTTCTCAATGCATCAAGGTTAACTCTCTTCTCCAATATCAAATAAGCGGGAATAAGAAGGAATTGCTTGGGATGAACTAAATAATTAATAGGAGTTACGCCTCCAGGCGCAGAGATAAATTTATCTTTAAGGTATAAGCCTTTCTGAGGAATTAATTTAAATTGACTGTGAGAGATATTCCAATAATCAGCAAGAATTTCTACATCAATTGAATAATAAACTTTTTGGTTATCTTTATCAATATGAAATACTCTTGTTTTTCTTACTACCTCCTCTTCACTGATCCGGTTAACAAATCCTATTGCTTTTGCGGATTTGGCAAATTCTTCCTCAGGCAATATAGGTTTTTTTCTCAAAACATAAGCCAAAACAATATGAGGATAACTTTTTATTACAGAAGCTAAAATTTTATCTTCTGAAGGAGAAGTTTTTTCTGAAAAAACTATATCTATTCCAATTGTTTCTGGTCTGGCTGAGATAATATTTTTTAACAATTCAGCAAAAAGAGACCTTCTCCAGGGCCATTTCTGCTTAAGATGTAAGCGACTTTTTTCATCAAGAGCAATAATTACTATCTTATCCTTAGCTTCAGGCAAAGATCTGGAAGAAAAAAGATAGAAAGCCTGACAGGTAAAAAAATTATGAAATTTTATTTGGAGACTTTTAAAATAATCAAAAAAGATTAAATACCAGAAAATAAAAATTATCCAGATTAATAAAGGATAAAGGAAATCTTTCCTACGTAAAAAAGACATCAAAAATATTCAATATTAATCAATTTCAGCTTCTATACATTTTATTAAAGTAGAAAGATTTTTATTATTTTGCTTTCGGCAAACAACCATACACAGACCGGGCTTTTCAGCACATGTCACCGTACAATTCTTCCACAAACTCGCTATACACTTGTTATTAATATTAGTAAAAGTAGCTACCAAATTGCCTGTCTTTTCTTTCACTATCATCTTTCCTTTAAGCACTGCTTCAGCAACATCTTTAGTGAATCCTAAATTTTTAAAATGACGCCCACAAACACCAGATCCAGAAGGATTAAATAAATTACCTCCATTTTTACCTTTAATAGGACAACTGGTGCAAACTACTAAAGGAGTACCGGGAGCAATATCCTCCCATTTTTTCCCTGCCAAGTTTTGATTTATTGCATAAGAAACATTACCGGAAGGATCGTCAGGGCAGTAAAAAACTTCTTCTGTTACTCCATATTCTTCAAGACTCTGGGGAGTTAAAAAGCCCTTCTTTCCTTTCTCTTTTTTTTCTTCTTCCTCTTCATCTTCATCTTTTACTAATTTACCATAAGCTAAAGAAGGATTATTTATCTTTACAATAAAGAAAGCTAACTTATTAAGTAAAAAATTTCCTTCTCTCATAACTTCTGCATAGGCTTTCCTAAGATGCCTCAATTTTAACTCTCCCAAAGTAGCCGGTAATTTATCTTCTTCCAAACTATAAAATTTTATTGCTTCTTCTAAGGTTTTTAGATTAAGCGCACATACACGCTGGCGAGCATTCTCCACAACCTGACGGTAACTTAATACTCCTAATCCAGCAACAATAAGGATAATAATTGTAACCATCATCACCTCTAATAAAGTAAATATTTTTTTCTTAAATATATTTTTCATTTATCCTCCTTTCTTTCTCTATCTTATTTTTACCATACCCAAAGAATATTTTCAACTAACAACTTTACATTTCTTTTTTGATAAATTAAAATAACTTTATGCTAAAAAATTTTTTTAACTCTTTAGTTAATTGTTTCTTCCCCTCTCTTTGTCTATTCTGTGGAAGAAAAACAGAAGAAAATATACTTTGCAAGAGATGTTTAGAAAGAATTGAGTTTTTGCTGCCCCCTTTATGTAAAATGTGTTCTCAATCTTTAAAGAAAAAGGAGGTTTACATTTGTAATAAATGCAAAGGGAAAGATTTTTTTTATGACCAACTTATCAGTGCTGTCTACTACAAAGAACCCATTATCAGTTTAATTCATCTTTTTAAATATAATTATTATGATTTTTTAAGTGAGTTTTTCTCTTCCCTCATAGTAAAACAACTAAATACCTTAGGATTTAATTATAAAGAATTTGATTTTGTAACTAATGTTCCCTCACATCTTGTAAGAATAAAAGAGAGGGATTATTCTCCTACAAAATTACTTGCTTATCAATGTGCACAAAAAATAAAAATTCCTTTTCAAGAAGTTCTTATCTGTAAATATTTGCATAAATCTCAGACAAAACTTTCTTCCAGAGAGAGGCAAACTAATGTAAAGGGGGTTTTTGAAAGTAAGGATAATGTAAAAGATAAAAAGATAATTCTTATTGATGATGTGGTAACTACAAAGGCTACACTTTATGAGTGCAGTAAAGCTTTAAAAGAGAAAGGAGCAAAATATATTGTTGCTTTAGCTTTAGCTAAAAGTTATGAGAATTCTTCGTAATTATATCCTTTCTGATTCTTTAAAATCGTTTATCTTTTCCTTTCTTTTTATCAGCTTAGTAATGGTTTTAGGTAATTTAATAAAATTATCTGATATGGTAATAAGAAAAGGGGTTGCTTTTTCTGAAGCAATAAAAATATTTATTTTTCTGCTTCCTTATCTTTTAAGCTTTATTCTCCCCATCTCTTTACTTTTAGGAATTCTTCTTTCTTTGGGAAGGCTCGCCTCGAATAATGAAATTATGGCTTTAAATGTTTTGGGTATCTCCTCATTAAAAATTTTAGAATTTTTCCTTATTATAGGGATCATCTTTTCTCTAACTCTTTTTATTCTTAATGATAAAGTTTTTTCTCATTTTCATTATCTTTATCGTATTCAGGCAAAAAATTTAAAAACAGAAAAAATTACCTCTTTCATTGAACCAGGTATATTTTTAGAAAATTTTGGCAATTTTATTCTTCATGTAGAAGATGTAGAAGAGAATCATCTAAAAAATATTTTTATTTATACGATTAAAGAAAACAAACTCAATGAGGTAACTTTTGCCAAAAGAGGAGAGTTTATCATTGAGAATAAAAAACTTAAGATGAAATTGGAGGATGGATTTCAAGATCGCGTTGACCCTAAAAATCCGGAAAAGTTTTTCCGTCTTAATTTTAAAATCTTTTTTACAGAATTGCCTATCTTAAAAAAATTAGGAAAAATAGAAAAAAAACCTCAGGATCTTACTTTCAAAGAATTAAGGGAAAAAATAAATCATTTGAAAAAACTGGGAATTAATCCTAAAAAGCTTGAGTTAAATCTTCATAAAAGAATCAGCCTTTCTTTCACTCCTATAGTATTTATCATCTTAGGATTTGGAGTCGCCCTTAATTTAAAACATCGCGCTAAATCAATAAATTTTGGCATCGCTTTTTTATGTATAGGTTTTTTCTATCTTTTTTTAATTTTGGGAGAAACCTTATCCTGCACAATAAATTTACCACCTCTTGTAGGAATGTGGCTTCCCAATTTTTTATTTTTAGGAATAGGGATATACTTTATAAAACATGCGCATTTTAGATAAATATATTCTTTCAAAGATAATAAAGGGATACTTTTGCCTTCTTTTTCTGTTTTTGGGATTATTTATAATAATTGATATATTTTCTAACTTAGAAAGTTTTTTAAAAATTAAGATAACTTTTTTAGAAATCATTAATTATTACCTTTTTTCTCTCCCCTTTATTTTCCTTAAAGTAAGTGCTTTCTCACTTCTTATAAGCAGTATTTATCTATTTGGAGAACTTAACAAAAATAATGAGTTGATAGGTATACGCATAGCAGGATTAAGCATACTGCGAATAATTCTACCCGTATTTACTTTTTCTTTGATAATCTCCCTTTTTTCATTATTTATTCAGGAAAAAGTTTTACTTTCTTCTCAGAAAAAAATAGAAAAGACTAAATTAAAATTATTTAAAAATAAAAAAATATCGGCAAAAGAGAATTTGGCTTTCCGCTATCAAAATATGATTTTTTTTGCCTCCTCTTACTTACCTGAGGAAAATATGCTTAAGGATGTAATTGTTTTTAAAGAAAATGCAAAAGGAGAGATTGAGGAAAAAATTATTGCCAAAAGAATAATCAATAAAAATAATCAATGGGAAGCAAACGATGTAATTATTTATCCTTTAAATAAAAATTCCCCCCCTCTTTATAAAAAAACATTATCTTTAAATATTAAAAAAGTCTTTTTTGAGGATATAATTATAAAAAAAAGTGTCTTCTCTCAGTTTTCTTCTTTAAAAGATATTTATAAAGAAAGAGAGAGATTGAAAAAGATAAAAGCAAAAAGACTTGTGGAGTATCTTACTATTCAGTATCATGAAAAGTTAAGCGAGCCTTTTTCTCATTTATTTTTAGTAATTGGGGTTCTTCCTTTTGCTTTAGAGGTAAGAAAAAGAAAGGTAGGACTGGTAAGTTTTGGTGTAGGATTTTTTTTCAGTTTTATTTATTATGTAATATTTTCTATAAGTCTTGCTTTAGGAAAAGCAGGAATAATCTTACCTTTTTTATCTTGTTGGGTAGCACCTCTTTTTTTCATCATCTTAGGTGTATCCGGCCTATTTTTTATTAAATAATCACTCTTTATAAAAACGAGGAATTTTTAAAGATAAGCGCGTAAGAATTTCATAGGGAATTGTCTGTGCCCAACTTGCTAAATCTTCACAACTAATCATTTTAGATTTAGATTTCCCTATAAGAATTACTTCTTCTTTTACTGGTATATCCTTTGTTATCTCTACCATAATATAATCCATGCATACCCTTCCTCTTAGAGGATAAAAATGATTTTTGATTATTACCTTTGCTTTATTAGAAAGAGACCAGGGATATCCATCAGCATAACCACAAGCAATCACTCCAATTTTTGTTTTTCTTTTTGTAATAAATGTCCTGTTATAGCTTATCCCCCAATCTTTCTCTAACTCTTTAGTGAAGACTATGCGTGATTTTAAAGATAATACCGGATAAATATCTTTAATTTTTATTTTACCTGGAGAAGGATTAACTCCATAAAGAATTAGTCCTGCTCTTACAAGATTAAAGTGAGCATGAGGATATTTTATTATTCCTATACTATTAGCACAATGAATATATTTAAACTCTATTCCTTCTTTTTTAAGGGAATTAATAAGTTGGTTAAAAATCTCTATTTGAAATTGGGTAAATTTAACATCTGTATCTGCAGAAGGAAAATGAGTGTATATTCCCTCTAAAAAAATATTTTTATATTTCCTTATTTTAAGAATGAAATCCTTTGCTTTTTTATAAACTATTCCCAATCTGCCCATTCCTGTATCTACTTTAACATGCACAGGAATAATTCTTTTTCTTCTTTTTGCTTCTTTATCTAACCGAGAAACAGAATCTAAATCCATTACTGTTGGTCTTGTATTTTTTAAATTTACTATTTCTTTAATTTCACAAGGAAAAAGAGACGTTAAGACTAAAATAGGAATGGAGATTTTGGCTTTCTCTAATAGGTATGCTTCCTCTATGTTCCCTACACTTAAAAAATCAACTCCTCGCTGGACAAGTCTTTGCGCAATAGGAACAAGTCCATGTCCGTAAGCATTCTGCTTGATTACAGCTAAAATTTTAACTTTTTTTTTGATTAATCTCTTTATTAAATAAAAGTTTCTATCTAAATTTTTAAAATTTATCTCTATCCATAATCTCTGCATTATCAAGTGATTAAGTTATTATATCTTGGCGGATAGACCAATTTTTGCTGAGTGAGGTTCAATTTTAATTATTTTTACCTTTATCTTATCCTGAGGCTTTAGTGACTCCATAAAATTTTTATCAATCTCTCCTGCAAAAACTAAACCTTCTAAATCCTCTTCCAATTTTACAAAAACTCCAAAATTTGTCTTCTTAACTACCTCTGCTTCAACTACTTTACCCAAAGGATACCTTTCCAGAATTTCGGGCCAGGGATCAGGGGTAAGTTGTTTTAATCCTAAAATAACTCGACGATTGGCTCTATCCAATCCCAAAACTTTAAAATCATAAGTATGTCCCTTTCTTAATATATCATAAGGCTTAATCGCTCTCTTTGTCCAGGAAAGATCCTCATTATAGACAATACCCTCAAGTCCATTCTCTAATTCTACATAAGTGCATCCTTCACCAAAACCGATTACTTTTCCCTTAACTTTAGAATCAATGGAGACTATACTTTCTGGATCCTGCCAAGGATCTTTTTCCAATTGTTTTATACTTAAAGATATTTTTCTCTCTTTTGCATCTATTCCAATTACCTTTGCTTCTACTACATCTCCAATAGCAAACATCTCTGCTAAATTTATAAATCTTTTAGTCCAGGATACCTCACTTATATGAACCAATCCCTCAATTCCTTTCTCCAATTCTACAAAAATTCCATATCCTTGGATATTGACAACTTTTCCTTTAACAACTGCTCCTACGGGATATTTTTTGTCTATCTCTTGCCAAGGATTGGAGGTAAGCTGTTTAAGGCCTAAAGAAATTTTTCCTTTCTCCCGATCAAAACTTAACACTTTCACCTCAATCTCATCCCCTACAGCCACTACTTCTGAAGGATGAAAGATTTTGCGCCAACTCATATCCGCAATATGCAGAAGTCCATCTATACCTCCCAAATCAATAAAAGCACCAAAATTGGTGATACTTTTAACTTTACCTTTTATAACTTTGCCTACCTCTAAACTATTCCAGAGTCTCTCTTTAGCTAATTCCTGTTCTTTTTTAATTGCATCCCTGCGGGAGAGAATAAAATTAGTCCTTGATTTGCTTAATTTTATAATTTGAAAATAAAATTTTTGCCCAGTCACGTCTTCGCGACTCCGAAATGTAGAAAGACTTTGAGGTAGAAACCCTTCTACTCCAAACACATCAACCATATATCCACCTTTTATCCTTCGAGAAACAATACCTTCTACTAAATCTCCTTCTTGATATTCACTAAACAATTTCTGCCATCCTCTTGCTTCTTTTGCTTTCTTATAAGAAAGAACAATTCTGCCTTCTTCATCTTCAACATTATCCACATATACCTCTATTTCTTTAGCCTCTTCTAAATCAACTTCTCTAAACTCATCACGGGGGATTACTCCTTCTGATTTATATCCTACATCAACAATAACCTCCTTTGGTTTTATAGAAATAATTTTTCCTTTTACAATATCACCTTCTTTAAGTTCTTTAATAGAAGTATAATAAGCATTTTCCAATTCTGACATCTCCATCTAACCTCTCTCCTTTCTCTATATAAGTTTGTAAATTATCTCTTAATTTATTCTATTTGTCAATGATTTAATCCAAACTCATTATTCTTTTAAAAATCTTTAAGGAAAAATCTTGATAATCATCATTCTTATAAAAAACTTTATCAAAAATAACTTTAATCTTCCCCAATTTTAATCTTTTCTTTCCCTTAGGAAGAATTCTATCTGTCCCTATAATTTTAGAAATCACCACACAAGAGTTACTTTTTTTTGCTAAAAACCCTACTCCTTTTTTAACTTCATCAAACCCACCTCTTCTTCCTTGAGGGAAAATCACTACAGGCTTTTCTTCAGTAAGAAGAGATAGAGCTTTTTTAATTGCTCTTAAATCAGAACTTTCCCTTTTTAAAGGAATTGCTCCCAAAGTTTTTATAAGTAAAGAAAATAATTTATTTTTGAAAAGTTCTTCTTTCGCCAAAAAATAAAGACGACGGGGACAGGCTACTCCTAATACTACCGGATCCAATACACTGGTATGATTAGAAGCAAGAATGAAACGTCCTTTTTTAGGAATTTTTTCTTTACCCTTTACCTCTATTTTAAAAAAAATTTTAAAAAGAAAAATAGCTAAAGGTTTTAAAGTCTCATAAAGCATAAACCATCTTTTTCCCTAACTCCAATAAAGCATTACAAATTCTTTTTTTTCTTGCCTCGGCATAAATTCTAACAATGGGTTCGGTCCCCGATTTCCTCAGCATCAGCCAGCTATTTTTAGTAATCATTTTTATCCCATCAAGACGGTTCACCCTCTCTATTTTCTCTCCTAAAATAGCTCCTGGAATTTTTAAAGATTTCAAATCCTTTTTGATATCTCTTATGCTTACGGAAATACGATGGTAATACCATTTTCCATATTTGCCATCTAATTCTTTTATTAACTCGTCTAAACTCTTCCCCTCATAAGCAATCATCTCCAAAAGCATTAAAAAAGATAAATTTCCATCTCTTTCAGGAACATATCCTTTAAACCCAATTCCTCCTGCCTCCTCTCCTCCAATACAGATAAGATTCTGCTTAAAAAGATCAGAAATGTATTTAAAGCCAACTGGCGTCTCAAAACAACTTACTCCTAAAGAAGATGCTACCTCATCAATTAAGTTACTGCCCACAACAGTCTTTCCTATTCCTAATTTTTCTCCTCTATTTTTTATCATATGAATAGCTAAAAGAGGCAGAATAACTTGTGCATTAACAAATCTTCCTAATGAAGTTACTAAGGCAATTCTATCTCCATCTCCATCCAAAGCTACACCAAGATCATACTTGTCTTTTTTAACTTTTTTTATTAATTCCTTAAGATTTTCCTCTACAGGCTCAGGATGAATTCCTCCAAAGGAGGGATTATATTCTTTATGAAGATAATCTATTTTAATCTGGGAGCCACTTAAAATTTTCTGTAAAAAAAAACCTCCTGCTCCATACATTAAATCTAAAAACACTTTTAGCTTCATTTTTTTTATTCTTCTTATATCTACAAAACTTTTCAAAAAATCTACATATCTTTTTGTAAAATCTTTTTTTCTTAAAAGATTTTTCTTTTCCGCTTCTTTTATATCTAATAACTTAACCTTACTTTTGCCTAAAAATTTCTCTATCTCTCCAGTCAAATTCTTATCTGCAGCTCCTCCTTCTTTCGTCTTTATCTTTAACCCATTAAATTTATAAGGATTATGCGATGCAGTAATCATTATCCCTAAATCATAATTCCCATAACGAGTAGTAAAACTTATTACTGGCGTAGGGATAATGGCTGAGGAGATATCTACTTCTATGTCATTACCATTAAGAACTGAACTAACTGCAAAAGCAAATTCTGAAGAAAGAAATCTACTATCATATCCAACTACAACTCTCTTTGCTCCTTTTTTCTTTAAAAAATCAGCAATTGCCTGAGATACCTTTCTTACATTAGCAAAAGTAAAATCCTCCCCAATAATGCCTCGCCAGCCATCAGTTCCAAATCTTATCTTCATTCTTCCTCCTTACAATTGATTGATTTTATAACCTCTCTCTTTCAATTTTTTAATTATACCTCCTCTTCCTACCAAGTGTCCTGCTCCTACAATAACAAAGTAAATCTTGCTTCCTTTTAATAATTCTTCAATTTTATTTAAAATTTTTTCGTTTCTTTCATAAATCAATTTTTCATAAAGAGATTTAAATTGGGGGTAACGAAATAAAGTTAAATTTAAAACAGAAGCAAGTTTATCTGTATCTGCCTTTTTCCAAGCCTCTATTATCTGTTTTATTTCATCTTTAAAATTATCTAAATCTACTAAAGTATAAAGAAGAAATAAATCTTGTTCTTTCTCTGGTAAAGAATAAAGCATTTCCATCTGTTCCTCTACACTTTCTATTTCTAAAATCTCTTTATTATCTTTTAATGCCTTGTTAATAAAATAAATGTCTATTCCATATTGAGGATTGTATCCTAAACGCATAAACTGCCAATCTGTAAGTAAAGTAGCTAAAAACCAAGGCCTGTAATTTTCAACCTCTTCAAATTCAATATTAAATTCTTTTAGCTTCTTTTTCAATTTCTTATAAGTTAAAGGAGAAATTAAATCTCTTAAGCTCTTATCTTGAGGACAAAAAGCATATTTTTTTAAAATTTCATTCATCCTTAAAGAATTAATTTTAGTTATATCTGCCTCTACAACTATTTTTTCTGCTTCTTTATAAGCCTTTTCAATCTCTTTCTTTAAAGGATAAAGATTCTCTTCCCCTAAGTGAATTGAACCTAAAATATAAATTTTATTGCGAGGAGAACTAACCTGCCAGAGAAGACTTTTAGCAAAAGTAGCAATTAAGACAAAAGAAAAAATTAAAAAAAGAGATATTTTTTTCATTGATAAAGTTTTCTTTCTTTAATAAATTTTTCTACCTCGGGATGAATAAAATATCTTATGGACAAACCCTTTTTTATTCTTTCTCTTATTAAAGAAGAAGACACACCTATTTGAATAACATCAAAAAATAAAAATCCAAATTTATTATCCTTAATAGGCTCTCCTCGTCGCGCTACCAAAACTTTTGCTATTTTAACAATCTCCTCGTAGTCTTTCCAGCTTGAAAAATCTCTTGCCAAATCAGAACCAATTATAAGAAATAAATGATCATGAGGATACATCTTCTTTAATTCTTTAAGAGTATCAATGGTAAAAGATTTGCCACCTCTTTTTACCTCTATATCTAAACATTCAAAACTCTCATTATCTTTTATAGAAAGTCTTACCATCTCTAAACGGTCTTCCGGTTTAGCTAAAGGAATATCTTTGTGAGGAGGAAGATAAACAGGAATGAAAAAAATTTTATCTAAATTAAACTTATCTTTTGCTTCTTCAGCTAAAATTAAATGTCCAATATGAGGAGGATTAAAGGTTCCTCCCAAAATCCCTATTCTCATTCTCTCAAGTTATATCTTCCCTCAACAATATATTTATAAGTAGTAAGTTCTGCCAAACCCATTGGGCCTCGCGCATGCAGTTTATCAGTAGAAATCCCCATCTCTGCTCCCAATCCAAACTGATATCCATCACTTAAACGCGTAGAGATATTAATAAAACAGCAGGCAGAATCAACTTTACTTACAAATTTATAAGCATTCTCTATATTTTCGGTAATTATACTATCGGTATGATGAGATCCATAAAAATTAATATGCTCAATTGCTTCCTCCAAACTATTTACTACCTTAATAGAAACAATTAAATCTAAATACTCCTTGCTCCAATCAGCTAACGTAGCTTTTTTTATTCCTTTTAATATTTTTTGCGTAATCTTATCTCCTTTTATTATTACTTTATACTTATCAAATTCTTTCTTAAGCTGAGGTAAAAACTTTAAGGCAACTTTTTTATGTACCAAAATTGTCTCCACCGCATTACATACCGAAGGTCTTTGCACCTTAGCATTTATACAAATCTTTAAAGCCTCCTCTAAATTGGCAAATTCATCAATATAAATATGACAAACTCCTTTGTAGTGTTTTATTACCGGGATTGAAGAATTTTCGGTAACTTTTTTAATTAAAGTCTCACCTCCTCGAGGTATTACTAAATCAATATATTCACTTTGCTGAAGAAAAAAATCTACTATTTTGTATTCTGTCTTTTCTACAAGGAAAAAAGGCTTAAATTTCAATTCTTTATATACTACATTAAGTAAACATTTATAAATGGCTTTATTAGAATTCAATGCTAAAGATCCACCTCTTAAAATCACCACATTAGAAGTCTTAAAACAAAGCCCGATGCAATCAGCTGTCACATTGGGACGTGCTTCATAAATAATAAGAATTACTCCAATAGGAACAGTTACTTTCTTTATTCTTAAACCGTGAGGAGTTTGCCATCCTTGAATAACTTTATTTAAAGGATCCTCAAGTTTTGCAATTATCTCCAAACTTTCAGCCATTTCACTAATTCTTTTCTCATTAAGTGCAAGCCGATCAAGAAAACTCTTTTTTACTTTTTTCTCTTCAGCTAATTCAATATCTTTCTTATTAGCTTTCAAAATCACCTCTTTATTTTTTATAAGTTCCTGTGCCATTTGAAGTAAAAATCTTTCTTTAACTGCTGAGTTAAGAGAAGATAATAAAAAACTATTTTTTTTGGCTTCTTTTACTATTCTTTTCACATAGGAAGAATTCATTCTTCCTCCTTCCTGACAAAATTATTTCGATGAACAACTTCTTTTTCAAACTTTTTTGTTTTATCTTTAAGTTCATCTGAGCTGTATTCTACAAGCCCAACTCCTATCAAAGCTCCACAAGAATCTACTACATAAACTGCATCTTTTCTTAAAAATTCTCCTTCAACTTTCATTATCCCACAAGAAAGCAAACTCTTTCCTTTCTCAACAAGTGCTTTTTTCGCTCCATCATCAATAAAAATTTTTCCTTTTACCTTCTTACTGAACGCTATCCATCTTTTTTTTGCTTTTTCTACTTTAGAAAGAGGCAGGAACATGGTTCCTTCTTCTTTTCCCTCAATAATATTTATAATTATATTTTTTTTCCTTCCATTAGCGATAATTGTTTTTATTCCACTTGAAATTGCAATTTTTGCCGCTTCTAATTTGGTAATCATTCCCCCTCTTCTAAATTCTTTTTCTTCTTTTCTCGCCCAACTGATTACTTTATTATCAATTTCTTCTACTTTCTTTACTAATCCCTGAGGAGAAAATAAACCCTCTACATCAGAAAGAATTATCAAAAGATCAGCTCTTATAAGATCACTTACCAAAGCACTCAACTTATCATTATCCCCCAGTTTTATTTCCTCATAAGAGACAGTATCATTTTCATTAATAATGGGGATTACGCCCCACTTTAGGAGTCTGTTTATCGTGCTTTGAGCATTTAAAAATCTTTTGCGATCATTAAAATCATCCCAGGTAAGAAGGATTTGAGCACAGTTTCTATTATATTTTTTTAAAATTTTAGAATAATGCTCCATCAAAATTACTTGTCCCAGACTTGCATATGCCTGAAGAGAATGAATATCTTTCTTTTTTTCTCCACTCAATTTATTTACTCCACAGACGATTGCTCCTGAGCTTACAATAATACTTTTTATGCCTTTATCCTCCAATCTAATTACTTCCTCAAGAATATTTTTCATTATTCTCAATTTTAATTTTCCTTGAGGAGCAATAACACTGCTTCCAATCTTTATAACAATCTTTTTCATGGGAAAAATTTCTTTACTTTTTCTTTAAGAGTATCTATTCCTTCTCCTGTCTTAGCAGAAATATATAAAATCTTCTTTTTCTTTTTAAAACTTTTATCTATTTTATCAATTTTATTAAGTAAGTAAAAAAAATTTTTGTTTAGATAGGAAGTATCAAACTTTTTTATGATTTTTCTAATTGTTTCTATACCCTCATCTATCTTCTGAAAATTATCCAAGACAACTAATATTAATTTTACCCGCAGAAGATGTTTTAAAAATTCATTTTCTCTATCTTTCCTTAAAGGAGGTGTATCTAAAATGATAAATCTTTTAAAATTTATTTGAAATGTAGCCCACATGCAACTGGTTGTGGTAAAGGGGTAAGAGGCTACTTTAAAATTTTTTTGTGTAAGGAAATTAAAAAGAGAGGTTTTTCCTGAATTAGCAAACCCAACAATAGCAATGTCTGCCAGTATTCTATAATCAAGAACAATCTCTTTTTCTTCGCCTTTTTGACCTTTTTCTGCCTCTTTTTTAAAATTTCCCTCTCCCCCTTTTCCCCCCTTCGCAATACATATTCTCTCTTTATCCTTTTTTAAATCAGTAAGTATTTCTCCTTCTTTATTTCTCACAATTGTGCCACAGGGGACAGGAATAATTAAATCAGGAGCATTTTTTCCTTTCTTGCGATGCGCTTTTCCTCTTTCTCCATCCTGAGCTTTAATTTTTCTTTTATATTTGAATTTACTTAAATCGTATAAATTTCTGTTTGCTTCAAGAATAATATCTCCTCCTCTTCCTCCTCTTCCTCCATCTCCTACTAATTTATTTCCTTTGCGAATAAAAGAAACCCCACCATCCCCTCCACATCCAGCGGAAAGAAAAAGAGAAACAGAATCAACAATCACTTCTCCACAAGAATATCCAAGATTTTAAGGCGGGTATAAATCTGACGATGCCCTTTTTTACGGCGATATTTTTTTCTCCTTTTAAATTTATAAATAATTATTTTTTTTCCTTTTACTTCCTCTAAAATTTCTGCTTTAACCTTAACTTTATCTAAATAAGGCTGTCCAATTAAAACTTTTCCATCAGAAGCTAAAAGAAGAACTTTATCTATCACGAAAGGAGATTCTTTTTTGACTTTCTCTATCTCTAAAATATCACCTTTCTTAACTTTATATTGTTTTGCTCCTATTTCAACAATTGCCCACATAGTTAATTAAGATTAACATAAATAACAAATAAGTCAAGGTAATTCTATAAAGAAATTTCCCAAAATTGATATAACTTCAACTCCATTTAACTCCTTAAAAAACCTATCCCAATCTTCTTTATTTTATTTAATCAAACCCGATATACACAGAGAAATCCAATTCAACCTACGAGGTTGAACTAAGGAATGTAGAAATAATTTACAAAAATAAAGCTTTTATTTAAAAAACAATAATTTGCATAAAACTGTAGTCATAACTTAACATTTTATTTTCAAAAGATTTTGTCAAGTTACAGGGCAAATTTACTTATTCCATTACATATCAAAATTTAGAACGTATCCAACAATGAAATTACTTCTTCAAAATTGATACTCACCTTTATTCTATAACTTTTAAAAGAACTTACAAGTTACACGCTACAGTTTTTTAAAAAGAAAATCGCATACCTATATATCCACTGAATTTAGAAGTCTGATATCCTTTTATTAATTCATAATCTTTATCTAAAATATTCTCCAGTCTTAAAAAGATTTCTCTATTATCATCTAACTTATAATTTAAGGCTATATTGCCCAATAAATAAGCTTTTAGTTTTTCTGATGCATCTATTCTATTTCCTACATAAGAAAGTTCTAATTCTCCTTTCCATTTAGCAAAATTGAGGTTTATCTTAGAAGTAATTTTGTTAGCAGGACGCCGCGAAAGTCTTTTTCCTGTAGACAATTTTTTTGTATGTAGATGAGTAAAAAAAGTTTGAAAATTGATTTGGGGGGCAATTTTCCAGTTTAAAGAAAATTCAAAACCATGCATTTTTGCCTTTCCAGTATTATAATAACGGGAACTTGCCCAGTTATATTCTATAAGGTTGGATAAAAATGTATGAAAATAGACTAAACTTGTATTAAGATAAGAAGAAATTTTTTGCTCAGCTCCTATCTCATAACTTTCTGATTCCTCAGGGTCTAAATCAGGATTGCCAAGAGAGCTGTATAACTGATATAAAGAGGGAGCTTTAAATCCTTTACCAAAGGAAGCCTTTAGTTTTGTATCGGTTTTTTCCACTAAATAACTACCCGAAACACTATAAGTGATATTATCTTTGAAACGAGAATGGTTCTCCCATCTAAAAGAGGAGCTAAAAAAGATATTTTTTTTATTCATTACAATCTCTGAATAAAAGCCTTTAGTATTTGCTGTTTTTTTAGGTTCTCTTGTCGGAGACCAGACACTTTCTCCCTTTTCTCTTAAATAATCAAATCCAGAAATTATTTTGTAATTATCTTTTACTCTCCAGTTTCCCTGCCATTTTATCTGATAGGTTTTGCCATCATACCAGTAATCAGTTGAAGAATCTTCCCATCCTTTGCGATAAGTGCGAGTATATCCAAGTATAATTTTATGAGAAAAAGAATCATCTACTTTATGATTAAAAGCTAATTCTTCAATTCCCTGGTAAAAATAAGCATAATTATCATCGTCATCTACAGGTAAATAAGGTGGTATCCATGATGTGGTATCATATTCATATTTAGCATAAGCGTAGTGAGTTAAGAAAGTTAAAAAGATATTATCATTAAAGTCATAATCTAAACGCAAGGAACTGTTAAAATTATGAAAAGGATCTTTTTCATGATTACCATTTTTATATTTAGCAGCATAAAATCCATTTGTATCCCTACGGAATAAAGAGATAAAATAGGCTAATTTCTCTATTTTTCCATCTGAGACAAATAATTCTTCAAAATTTTTATAGCTTCCAAATTGTTGGGAATATGAAAAGTGCGGTTTTCCTTCCCCTTTCTGTGCAATTAAAGATATTGTGCCTCCTATACCTCCTGAACCATAAAGAGAGCTGTAAGGTCCTTTAAGAACTTCTATTTTTTTAATACCGGCAAGAGAGATATAATTGTAAGCGTAAAAGTAACCAGCAGGGGAGATGGGATCATAAAGCTTTATATCTTCAAACATAACTTGGGTATGAGAGGATTCTGCTCCTCGGATAAAGACGCTGGTATCTCCTCCCAGTCCTCCTGAAGTAGCATAGGCTAAACTGGGTATATTTTTTATTGCTTCTTTTAAAGAAAAAATACCTTTTCGAATTAGTTCTTCTGTGTAAATTATATCTACAGAGGAAGGATTTAACGCTTCTTCCACAGCTGTCTTGTAAGGAGTTACTACAATTTTTCCCAACTTTATTTGAGAAAACCCGGTATTATTAATAATAAAAACGCAAACTAAGGTAAAAAATACTCTTTTAAGCATTCTTCCTCCTTTTTAAACCTTTGATACTTCCATAAACTTCTGAATCCTGTATTTTTCCTTATTCTTAATCATTCTTTTGATTTTGGCTATATCATCTTCAGAAAGTAAAGAGGGAACGAAAGTTGTGCGGAATTCGTAGTCCGGTGAATAATTTTCAATAATCTCTATACTTTTAAAAATTAAAGATATATCTATGGCCTTTCCAATCAAAAGAGAATATTTCTCAGGTGGTGCTTTTATATCCATAGCGATATAATCAACCAATTTATTTTTGAGTAATTTTTCCAAGATATAAGGATTGCTTCCGTTGGTATCTAATTTCACAAGATAACCCATTTTTTTAATTTTTTCTATAAACTCAGTTAAATCCGGCTGTATTGTGGGTTCTCCTCCTGTGATTACTACTGCCTCCAACTCATTCTTGCGAGATTCCAAAAAATTAAACACATAATCTTCACTTATAGTATTTTTAAAAAGATGGGGATAAACCAGCTCCGGATTATGACACCAGGGACATCTAAAATTACAACCCTGAGTAAAAATTATGCAGGAGAATTTATCTGGATAATCAATAAGGGAAAATTTTTGTAATCCTCCAATTCTCATCTTTCTATTTTAAATGTTTTTCTTAACTTAAATTCTTCTCTTTTTCCATCATTCCAGAAAGACACGGGTCTTAAATATCCTACTACTCTTGAATAAATTTCACAAGGAGCGCCACAGTCAGGACAGGTTTTGTGTTCTCCACTTATATATCCATGTTGAGGACAGATACTGAAAGTAGGAGTAATTGTAAAATAAGGCAACTGAAAATTTTGGCAGATTTTTCTAACTAATTTTTTAATTATTTGAGGATTTTCAATACTTTCTCCTATATAAATATGTAAAACTGTGCCCCCCGTATATTTTGTCTGGAGTGAATCCTGATGTTTTAAAACTTCAAAGATATCATCAGTATAATTTACAGGAAGATGGGTAGAATTTGTATAAAAAGGAAATGCGCCTTTTTTGAATTCTTCCTCATTAGCACATATAATTTGAGGAAATTTTTCCTTATCTATTTTAGCCAGACGAAATGAAGCTCCCTCTGCCGGTGTTGCCTCTAAATTATAATTGTTATTCGTCTCTTTCTGGAATTCTAAAAGTTTATCTCTCATAAAATCTAAAACCCTTAAGGCGAAAACTTGTCCTTCTTTTGTGCCTATATCTTTATTTAAAAAATTAATACAGGCTTCATTCATTCCTATAAGTCCTATTGTTGAGAAGTGATTTTTCCAATATTGATTAAATCTTTTCTTTATATTTCTTAAATAAAATTTGCTATAGGGATAGAGATTGTTTTCTGTTAATCTTTCCAATATCTTTCTTTTTATCTCCAAACTTTCTTTCGCCAGTTCCATAAGATATTCTAATCTTTCAAAGAAATCTTTTTCCGTCTTGGATAAATATCCAATTCTTGGCATATTTATGGTAACGACACCGATTGAGCCTGTTAAAGGTGAGGCACCAAACAATCCCCCTCCTCTTTTTTCTAATTTCCTGTTATCTATCCTTAACCGGCAACAATTGTGAGTTATATTTCCTAAAGAATGAACAAAATAATGGTTTTTTTCTAATTCGATATCATAAAAATCTTGTTTATATGGCAAATGCTCTATCTTGATTGATTCTACTTTTACTAAAGCTATTTCGCTATTTAAAATCTTGATACTTTCCTCTGTATGAGCCTCCCTTCTATCTAAAGAAGATTTACAAACCATTACATTTTTATTATAAAAAGGTCTGTCACGAGAAGTTCTTACTAAGAACTGAGGAACTCTGTTATAAAGAGTATCTACTACAATATTTGTATATTTTACACCTCTTCCTAATGTATGCTGAATTCTGATAACTTGAGAATTTTCTCTTTTTCTATAAGTGCAATTAACTCCTGCAAGTGTCATCAAAATAACCAAGTCTCTTGCTAATCCTTCATCATTTATATGTATTTCTTTACCTTTTCTGTAACCATCTCCTCTGAAAAATCCTTCAAGAAATACTTGGATTACACTTAAAGGACTGTTAAAAATAATTTTGGGTATATTATTGTATTTTTCAATTCCTGCGGCAATCCATTCTTTGGCAATATCAGTTTGATATAAATAGCCTCGCAAGCTGTGTTTATATCTTGGGTCTTGTATAAATTTTAATTCATAGTCATAAATATCTTGAACAAGCTTTTTAATGATTAATTGCTGTTGTTGATCAGTCGTATTAAAATTAAATTGTATCCCATGAACTCTCTTCTCTTCATATCGTGAATCATATAAATAATTCCCATCAGCAACAAAAAATCCGACCAAATAACCCAATTTTTCATCTAACTTTTTTGTCCCTATCGTCTGATAGCTTTGTTTAAATATATTTTGAGCTTTTCTTGTAGTTAATAAAATATCATTTTTTTCTAAATTCTTAGCCAATTTAGTCTTAATTCCACTCGGTGTATAAATAGCTACTAAATGATTTTGAGAAATTCTCATCTTTTTTCCATCCACTGTTCTAACGGTAATCAAAATATTATCTTTTACCTTTAAAAATCTTTTAATCCTTACCCACTCTATCCGATAGTTATCAGGATTAAGAGAAGGAACTTCAATAACACTTTTTGTATCACTCCAGCCATCCGAATCAAATTCTTTTGCTTCACTTTCAACTAATTTCCCGATAGTTGTTTTAGTTATCTCCCCTTTTTTTCTAATTACAAGTTCTTCGTTAGGATGTAAGCACATTGATCTCACATCTTCTGGTCTCATATCTGAATTTACAAAGTTGGCAAAATAAGGGATTCCATATTTAGCAGTAACTTCCCATAAAATATTCAAATTTTCATTATCCCAATCAAAATCTTTAGTAATGTTGTAGGTAGGAATAGGAAAAGTAAAAATTCTTCCTTTTGCATCTCCCTCAAGCATTACCTCTAAAAGTGCTTTATTGAACATATCCTGTTCTTTTTTAAATTCTTTATATGTTTTATTTTGAGGCTTTCCTCCAATTATTACTGGTTGATTCGCCAAGTGAGAAGGACAATTTAAATCTAAAGTAATGTTGGTAAAAGGGGTCTGAAACCCTACTCTTGTTGGTACATTGCAATTAAAAATAAATTCCTGAAGAGCTTGCTTTACTTCTTTATAATTTAACCCATCATAATATATAAAGGGAGAAAGTAAAGTATCAAAGTTTGAAAATGCTTGCGCACCACTTGCTTCACCTTGAAGAGTATAAAAGAAGTTAACAATCTGTCCTAAAATAGAATGAAAATGCTTTGCTGGTTTTGACTCTATTTTTCCCTCAGCTCCTTTAAAACCTTCAGAAAGCAAATCTAACAAATCCCATCCCACACAATTGTGGTTCCACATTCCGTTTACAATGAGTGTACCACTTTCTGTAGTAATATCATAAATAACTTTATCAAGTATATTTACTACTTTATTGTTTAAAACAGTATGCCATGAGTCTCTTGTTTCATCATGCCATGCTTTTCGAGAAAGTTTAGTTTTCCTATATATCTCGGAAGGAAGATTTTCTTTTATTTTTCTAAAAGAAATTCCATACAGAGGATAATTTTGGATTATTTTTCTGTTTTTATAAAAACGGACTGTTCCTTCTCCCTCAATAGCTCTATCTCTGGGAGTAAAACCCAATAAAGACAAAATAATATAAAGTTGCTCAAGCATTGTTCTTGAAGAAATTCGTAAGGAAATTGTAGTCTTGGAAGTTTCAATTGAACCATCTCCGTCTATTAATCCTGAAATCATTCCTTTCACAAATTTTTTGTTGTAAAGAAGGCTATCTATAGGAAGGGTTTTATTTCTGGCACCCGTTTTTATCTTAAATACTTCCCGAAAGAGAAACCTTAAAAATGGATTTTTTATCTGAAGCTCATAGCTACTACCTTCTCTTTTTGTAATATATCCTGAAATTTTATTATCCAACAATCCTTTATTTGCTTTCAAAAGAAGTTTTTTGTTTTTACTAACAAGAGATATGGTTCTGGGACTTTTTCGGTTATAAGAAAGATAACCTTCTGCAAGGGTAAGTCCCACAAAATATCCAAATTTTTCTGTAAGTTTTATTTTTCTGGAAATAACCAATCCACCACTTGTATGTAAAATACCATTTTTATCTTCATTTAAAGAAACTTCCTCTATAGGAATTCCATTAAAATAAACTTTTCTATCTTGCCATTTATTCTTTTTTTCCTTTATTTCTCTAAGCAAATCTATTTCTTTAATATAAAAAAGTTTTTCTTTTTTAAGCAATCTGCTTAAATCTACAGTAAACAGTTTATCTTCTTCTGTTATTCTTGAGGCAATTTTCTCATCTTTTTCTGTAATCATTGGGTGATTATCTGTTACAATTACACTTCTACCTCCTCTATTTTTAATAAATCTCATCTCTCTATTTTTCTTTTTTCTTATTATTCTTTTAACTTTTACCCAGCCTTTCCTATCAAGAACATAAATATCGTCTGGGTATTTAGCAAATGCTTTTTCTTTTTCGTTGAGTAATTCTTCATTGTTTTCTATTAAATCATAAAGCTTTTCAAAAGAAATTAGTTTTATGATTCCATTTATTTTAGCAATTATAACTTCCTTTCCGTAATAGGTATAAACTGAAAGTAGCCCTAAGTCATGAATATGAAAATCACCATTTTCATGCGCTTCTTTTACTCTTTGAGGATATAATTTATTAAGCCAATAAGTTTTTGTTATCTCTTGAGAAATATAATTGTTAAGTCCTTGGAGAGAAAAACTCATATTGCTGTTTTCTTTTACCTTCCAATCACTTTTTGTAAGATAACTATCAATTAAGTCTATATTAAATTTAGAAGAGATCTCTCTTATCATCCTGTGCTGGTCACGATAAAGAATATAAGCTTTAGCAGTTTTTTTGTAAGGAGAACTCAAAAGTACTTCCTCAACTATATCCTGAATTTCTTCAACAGTAGGGATTCTGTTTTTGACAATCTGAGAAGCTATATTTAAAACTTTTATTGTAAGTTTTAAAGCTTCCTTATAAGAGAATTCTCCAGTTGCTTTTCCTGCCTTAGCAATAGCGTTTGTTATTTTGGAAGCATCAAATTTTTTTATACTGCCGTCTCTTTTTATTATTTTTTCAAACATAGCATTTAAAATAAAAAACCCCGCCCTTTCAAAAGAAAGGACGGGGCTGCACCCTGATTTCCTTTGCCCTCCTTTTCTGGCTTTGTCCGCGCAAAACCAGAAAAATTTCCTTGCAGCAGGTCTTCTGGCTCTGGGATCATTCTACTCGGCGCGCCTTCCCATCCCACCCTTTCCTATAGAAATGGTGAGACAGTGGCACTTCATCCCGCCCTTTATATTCAACTCTTATTTTAATTTGCCAGTTTCTGAAAATTCTTGAAAAAGCGCATCAGTTCTTCTGAATTTATGCCCAGAAAGGGCGGAAAATAGCGCCTTTCGTCCCCCATCACAGCACCGGGAGTGCTGCCGATTTTCACGGCATTCCCTTTTAAGCTCAAAATGAGCACTGCAAGGCAATTTTTAAAAGAGCAATTTAATTATATAACACAATATTTTGTGTTGTCAAGTCCTTTTTCTTCTATATATTGAGACTGCATCATAATTGCAAATCCGAGGTGTAATAAAGTCTGGTAAGCAGAATTAGGATTTTGGATAAAGGGGGCACTTTGTATTCTTTTCAGGGCAGTATTTTAAAACTTTACATTTAGGACCGGCAAAGTTAAATACTTCCGGAAGCACTTTCCTGCATTCTTTAAGTATAAGATTAGCTAAATTTCTTATTTCCCATTGAGCACGAAGGCACAGTCTTTCTGAGAAAAAGTGTAGAAGCTGGCGTGCATTCATAGTAACTACTATTTTTGTCTCTGTTGCCTGAGGAAGCAAAAATCTTATATCTTGATTTATCTCCTCTTTGGTTAATTTTTTATCTTTAGCTAATATTTCTTTAAGAAGCTTGTATTGTTCTCTTAGATACTCTATGGTTTGAAAAAAAATTTTTTTTGCCTCTTTATTTTTCTCTATTAAAGGAGGAACAATAATCTTAAAATCTTCTAAATCTACATAACGCTGACTTTGTTGAGAATAAGAAGCAATGCGGTGTCTAACAAGCTGATGTGTACATACACGAGAAATTCCTTCAATTAGAAATGTGAAACTGACATGTTCTAAAGGTGAGAGATGTCTTTTCTCTATTAGGTGAGCAATAAATCTTTTTATCTTTTCTTTGTCTATTTTACTTTTGTAAATTTTATAACTACTTCCTTTAGAGTAACATTGACGCGCAGCAGAATAAATAATTTTTTCAGCTTTTTTAGAATAAGTAAGAAGTTTTACTTTTATCATTCACTGAATTTTTTGCGGTATTCTTGAGCTAATTTACACATTCTTTTAAAAGATGTAACCACCTCTGGCCAGTCTCGCGTTTTTAATCCACAATCAGGATTAAGCCAGATATTTTCTTTACCAAAAATATTAATCGCTCTATCTAAAATCTTCTTTGCTTCCTTTAAATTAAGAGGAATTTTTGAGTGGATATCCCAGATGCCCGGACCAATACCTCTTTTAAAATTTACTCTTCTGAAGGCATCTAAAATTTTACCTTTGTCTCTTGCTGTTTCAATACTGATAACATCGAAATTCATCTTTTTAATCCAGAAAATTATATCCTCAAATTCAGAATAACACATATGTGTGTGAATCTGAATGTGGGGAGAAAATTGAGTGGTCAAATTGAAGGCAGAAACCGCTCCTTTAAAGTAATCCTTTCTTTTTTTCTTTTTGAGAGGAGAGAATTCCTTTATTGCTGGTTCATCTATCTGGATAATTTTTATACCTTTTTTTATTAAATCTTTCGCTTCTTTGTTTAAAGCGATGGCTAAATCTTTAGCAAGTTGAGGAAAAGAAAAATCAGTGATATTATAACTCCAGGCGATTATTGTAACTGGACCGGTAAGGATTCCTTTTACCGGCTTGGAAGCAAGAGTCTGAGCAAAAATAATTTCTTTAGTAAAAAATTTCTTCCGTCTTATTTTTTTATAAATTATAGGAGGTCTGTATACTCTTGTCCCGTAAGAGATTATCCAGCCTCTTTTTGTAGTAAGAAATCCTTCCAAATTTTTGGCAAAATACTCTACCATATCTGTACGCTCAAATTCTCCATGGACAAAGACATCCAATTCAGCCTTCTCTTCAAAATCTATAAGATTTTTTATTTTCTCTTTTATATAACTTTCGTATTCCTCTTTACTCATCTTTTGATTATAGAACTGACTTCTTTTTTTTCTCAATTCTTTATCCTGAGGGAAACTCCCGATAGCGGTTATAGGAAATAAAGGTAAATTCAATACTTTTTGCTGAATCTTTTTTCTTTTCTCAAACTCTTTTTCTGAGTAAGATTTTACTTTAAAAAAATAAGAACTTTTCTTCTTTGCTTTTTTTAAACTACACCATTTTTGTGCTTCTTCTTTTTTCCCTTCTTTAAAATCCTTTATAAGTTTTAACTCATACAATCTTTCTTTGGCAAAACTTAATCTTTCTTTTATAGATTCAGGAAATTCCTCCTTTTCTATACTAAAAGGAAGATGGTATAGAGGGCAGCTGTTGGAGATAATAATATTTTCTTCCTTTAGATGAGCATATCTTTTTATCTTTTCTATCAGCTTTACCTTCTCTAAAATATTTGAACGACGCACACTTTTTCCATCAACTATCCCACAGATTAGTTTTTTCTCTTGAGGAAAACCTATCTTTTTAAGTTTTTCTAAATTCTCTTCACTCGATATAAAGTCTAATCCTATCGCAGAAAAATCAAGTTTACAAATCTCTTTTAAGAAATCAACACTTTCATAGTAAGTGATAAGATTGATTTTAGGAATATCATTTTTAAAAAGACGTTTATACCCAGAAATTACCATTCTTTTTTCTTTATCTGTTAAATCCAAAACTAAGGCTGGTTCCTCAAGATGAATAACCTCTGCTTTATGTTTTAATAATTTAAATAACTCTTTGTAAGCTTCTATAAGAGAGAAAAATAAACTTTCGTCTTCTTTATCACTTAATTTGAAAAATGTATAGGGGCCAAATAGAAAAACGATCTTGCTAAAAGAAGAAAATCTATCAAGATAATAAAAAGGTTTTCTCCATCCTAATTTAAATTTTGTATTTTTTTTAAGTTGAGGGACAAGATAATGGTAATTGGTATTGAAAAACTTTTTTAATCTTAAAGCTTTCTTTCCACGTGCGTAACTATAATAATCTTTAAGATTTCTGAAGCGATAGACAGAAAAAATTAATGCTGTGTCAAATATATTATCATAATAGGTAAATTCTGCTAAAGGAAAATAATCTATAAATGATTTATACAAAGAGAGTCTTTTTCCTTCTAATTTATCCAGCTCTTTTTTTAACTGGTCTTCTCCAATTTCCTCTTTCCAGAACTTTTCTATAAGGATCTTAAATTCTCTATTCTCTCCCAAACGAGGGAATCCATAGACATACGTTTGCATTTGACTATTCAGAAAATTCCAATTTAGCCTTAAGCTTTAACAAAAATTCGTATCCTCCAATTAATACAGCAGTATATAAAATTGTAGAAATTAATGTATTGCGGAAAAAAGGTAAAGCTGCTATATAACACTGCATTAAACCTTGCCAGTTTTGAGGATACCAACCCATAAGCCATACACCAAAATTGGTGATTAAAAAGAAAAGAACTGAAGAAAGGAAAGAGAAAAGAAGAGAATTTAAAAAGGAATATTTTTTCCTTAAAAGAACTCCCAGAAAATAGATGAATACAATTGTTATCCAGCAAAACAAAGATACATCAGAAACTCCCAAAATAAGGTCAGAAATAATATAAATAGATAAGGGGATAAGGAAAGAAAATCTTTTTTTAAAATATATTCCACTGAATAAAGCTACAGCAATTAAAGGGGTAAAATTAGGAAGATGAGGAATAATTCTTGTTATAATAACAAAAATAATTAAAAGTAATATTGCAAACATAGATAATATTCTACTGATTTTTTTTTTCTTGTCAAATTAGTTTTTTGTGACGATTGCGTCGGCAAAATTGATCTACTTTTAATTCCATTTTAACTCCTCAAAGAACTTATCCCAATCTTCTTTATTTTGTTTAAGAACCCTTAATTTAAGAA
>Ga0190363_1000336_pt1 | contig 27362 bp, 30 predicted proteins | sample 48721867_MG_FD_161272 | JGI IMG/M metagenome (GOLD analysis project Ga0190363, IMG submission 161272) | Hydrothermal vent microbial mat bacterial communities from Southern Trench, Guaymas Basin, Mexico - 4872-18-6-7_MG | ecosystem: Environmental > Aquatic > Marine > Hydrothermal vents >... | reverse complement strand
AAGAACTAACCATCACTACCTATTATCCATCTCCTGTGGGAATATATAAAGAATTGAGAGCAAAAAGAATGGCTATTGGAGATGATTACTATAATCCTTCTAGTTATTGCTGGGAGGGAAGTTGCACTACTTCTATAGATGATAATGCTGATTTAGTTGTTGAAGGTAGGGTAGGTATTGGAACAAATGATCCTGAAAAAGAACTACATGTTGCAGGAGATACAAAAATTGAGAATGATTTAAATGTAGATGGAGGAGTGGCTGTTGGTGATGTAACAAATATGGGGCCAGGAACTATTAATGCTCAAAAGATTTATGTAAATGGAAAGGAAATTAGTGGGGAAGCAGGCGCAGTATGTGGATGGACCCCTGGAGCAAGTTGTCCTGCTGGTTATACTCAAGTCACAGATCCTTCATCAGGGAAAAGCTATACATTGGGCAGTTATTTAGGGACTGTATATGTGCCTTACGGTGTGGATAAAGTTGCTTGTTGCCGGCAAGCTTTCCCCACAACAGAATATGCTGTATCAAAAGGGCGTTACTGTCCTACTGGTAGTTGCGTCACGTGTTCTACACGCTGCGAAGGCTCGGAAAGTTGCTGCGCTTGCTGGACTACTTCTCCATCTTCTTGTCATGTTTGTTCTTCTGCTATGGATGTAAACCCTTTTATAGTACACTGCTATACTGCGGGATATATTTATTGTTGCCCTTCACAGTGATATATGTTTCCACCCTGGAGTAGAAATAAGTTCATGGTCGCAAATTTTTGTGTGAATTATTATTTTGCAAATTATTTTTATATTTCCCAGTTCAACCTCGTAGGTCTGGCTTTGGATTTCTGTAATTGTCCCATCTTTAAAGTTATTCTCCAAAGCTATCCCTGCAAATGTTAAAGCTATATCTTTGAAGGTTTTATTGAGTATTTGATAGATTTGGATTGTTTCTTTCTTCCTCATTTTATTTTCCTCCTCATAGGGATATGTCAAGAATTGAGGAAAGTGTGACAAAAAATTTGGAAAAATTAAAAGATGATGATAAAATCAATAGAAAGTAATTTTCCTATGCACGAAGAAAAATACCATCAACAGTTATTTAAAGAACTCCATGAACAGGAAGTTAATCTACTTAAATTTGTGGCTGTAGTTATACCTGCTGCAGGCGTATTTATGTGGAGTTTATTAAAATATTACCAACATAAACATATAGCTATCTTAATAGAGGGTTACTTTGCTACTTTGGTTCTATGTGGATGGGGAATGCTTTTTGCAATGAAACTAGCTTATAGACATAGATATCTTCAAATAATAATGTTTAAAATAGAGGAAAAACTCCAACTGCCTCATTTTAATCAGTGGAAAAAAAATTGGAAATATTGGAGAAAAATTTTACGAGATAAAAAACTTACCTTAAGAAAATATGTAGATAACTTGTTACCAGAGACTTATCAACTGCATTTCTATATGTTTGGATGGATTATCTTCCTTACAACTATCTTTACTATTGTATTGATTTTTATATCTGAATTGTGTATTCAGTTAAAATTACTATTAACAACACTACTTATAGCAGGAATTTGTATCTGTTATTACTTTGTTTATAAGGGATTAAAAAATTATATTAATAAATTAAGCAAGCTAAAATTAACCTCTTAATAAGAATAAAAAGAAACTCTTAAAAACTTCTTTAGACAGATGTTACGTGGAGAATATCTAAGGATTTGATTTTCTTTTTATTCTTCTCGCCTCTCTACTCTTCTTCTGCTTCACATTTTCATAACTTAAATTAAGCTCTTTGCGATTTGTTTTAGGGGTTGTTGTAGATTATTGAAGCTAAAAAGAATATGTTTTTGGGTTGGTAATGATTTTTGGCTTTCTGATTGATTTATAGATTGATAAACTTTTCTTTTATTGGCGTTGAATCTATCGCCTTCTCTATCCCTCTACCCTATCTCTCAAATATCCCTATCTATGTTAAGGAACAACCGCCTGCCTCAGGTGTCCCTTCAGTGTCAGCAGTTATTCCCTTTGTCCCATCTGGCGGGGACGATGGGATTTGAACCCACGGTCACCGGATCGACAGTCCGGGGTCTTAGTCCGGGCTAGACGACGTCCCCGCTTTAGGAAAATAAATTATATAACAACTTCAAATTTTTTCAACTATATAATGATACTTTGTTGTTACAATAACAAAATGTTAAAAATTACAATAAAATGTTAAATTTTTAATCCAAAGGCAGCCACTTTAAAAAGTATAATTTAAACCATCCACTTGTTTTTATTTCTGAAGCAGAAAATTGTAAATTTTTTATTATTGCAATGTAAAGACAACAGAAACTTCCATTGTTAAGGAAGATACTTTCATCTCTTCAGGGATAGGTGGAAAAGGTTGAGCTCTTTTTATTGTAGAGATTGCTTCTTTATCTAAGATATTAAATCCTGAAGATTTTATAATTTTGATATCTTTTGTAAAACCTGTAGATAGAATTGTAAATTTAATATGGACTGCTCCTTCAAATCCTTGTTTTTTTGCCCAAGGAGGGTATCTGCGACATGATTCAATTTTCTGTTTTACCATATCCTGATATCTGAGCATAGCTTCTTCTTGAGGATTTATTACCTTTACAAATTCTTGAGGTGGTTCTGGTTGAAGTTGTTTTACTATTTCCTTTTCTATCTGTTCTTTAGGTTGTGGTTCCTTTATAATTTTTTCTTCTTCAGGTTGAGGTTTCAGTTCTTCTACTACTTCTTCACTCTGCTGTTTTAATTCTTCTACAATTTTTTCTTCTTCGGGTTGAGATTCTGGCTCAGGTTCAGATTCCGGCTCTGGTGGTTTTTCTTCCTTCACTATCTCCTTTAATTTTTTCTCCTTACCCATCACATCTATTTTGGGAAGAAGGGGAGGTTTTTCTATTTCAATCCTAACATTAATCTCTTCATCCTTTTTAGGTTGTGGTTTGACTGAGCTAAATTTTGGCATTCCTAAAAACAGGCAATGAGCTGTAAGTGAAATTATGAAAGCAATTTTTATCACTCTATCTTCTGACATAGTTTATCTCATAGAGCACCAGTGCACCAGTTACCAGTCTGTTCAAAGTGCACCAGTGCACCAGAGCACCAGTCACCAGTCCATCTTACTTTCCTACTGGTGCTCTGGTGTTCTAGTGCTCTGGTGCTCTATTTCGGTCGATATCACCAAATTTTCTGCTTTTGCCTCTTTTGCTATATCCATTACCTGCACTGCTAAGCCAAGATTTATCTTCTCGTCAGCTTTTAAAATTACAGTCTTTTTTTGAACTTTTTTTAATTTCTCCTCTAAAGCATCCTTTAACTCATCAATACTTATTTTTCTCTCATTAAGATATATCTCATTATCCTCGGTTATAAATATAATAATATTTTCTTCTTTCTGGGGTTTAGAGGTTTTTGCTTTAGGCAAAGTTATCTTTATTCCTGGCTGCATTATAAAGTTTGATGTGAGCATAAAAAAGATTAAAAGCAGTAGCACTATATCTATTAAAGGAGCAATATCTAAATGTATTCTTATTCTTTTTCCTCTTTCAAATTCCATACTCCACATCCTCTTTTAATTCTTCACTTTCCTGAGGAAACTTTTTGAGCTCTAACCACTCCATTAAAGATTCTGCTGCATCCTTCATCTGATGATAAAAATTATCTACTTTCCCTTCAAAATAGTGGTAAAAAATTATTGCTGGGATTGCTATAGATAAGCCTACTGCAGTGGTAATTAAAGCTTCCCAGATTCCTCCTGCCAAAACTTGTGCATCTACTTTTCCTCCTAACTCCTGTATCTTCATAAAGCATTTAATCATTCCTGTAACTGTGCCTAAAAGACCTAAAAGTGGTGATATATGAGCAATGATACCCAAACCCCTTAAATTTTTCTCTAATTTCCTTAATTCTCTGGAACCAGCTCTTGAAATTATCTTTTCTTTCTCAGGATAAGCTCTTTTATGAATATGAATACCTACGGCTAAAATATGTGCTACAGGGCCTCTTGTTCCCTTACATAATCTTTCTGCTTCTTCCAATTTGCCTTCATGTAATAATTTCTTTACTTGAGCAATTAGATTACCTACATTGGTTTTTATCCTGCGAAAATACCACAGTCTTTCCAAAACAATAGCAAAAGCTATTACTGAACATAATAAAATTGGCCACATTAAAAAGCCACCTTTTAAGATAAATTCAAACATAAACAACCTCCACTTTGCTAAAAAATGATTATCTCTTTAAAACTTTATCTTCACCTCACCAAAGAAGTATCTTAGCATACCTGGATAATAATAATTTTTACCATAAGAAGTGTATGCCATAGCAGCATATTTTTTATCAAAAATATTATTGCAACCTACTGATATCTCAACCTCGCTTTTGCCAAAATCTTTTCTGTAACCTAATTTAAGATCAGTAACAAAATATCCAGAGTATGTCCTCTCATTCATATCATCCATATACCATTTCCCTATTCTTCTTCCCACAAACGAAGCAAAGAAGCCAAAAGGATGTGTATAATCCAAACCAAAAGAAACCTTCCATTTTGGGACTTTATGAAGATATTTACCTTCAATAGAGGTCTTGGATGGATTTTTCTTCACTTTAGCCTGTGTCCAATCAGCACTTAGGTTTACAGTTAAACCTTCCATTATACGATAAGCAACTACTCCTTCAATTCCCTTATGTTCAGTCTTGCCAATATTTTCGTATTGATCCTTAGTATCATTTAAAACGATTAAATCCTTAACTTCACTTATATAAAAAGATAGACTGGCTGCTAAATTCTGTGAAGAATACTTTGTCCCTATCTCATAAGTAGTTGCTTTCTCAGGATTAAGATTAGAATTAGCGTAACTACTGACATACAACTTATATGGATCAGGAATTTTAAATGCTCGCCCTATAGAACCATAAACATTTAAGCTTTCATTCAGCTTATAGATAAGACTGCCTTTAGGGCTCCAGCCATCTACATCCGTCTTTCCAGAAATATCGGTTTTGACTGTTCCTGTAGAATTATATTTCCAACCTCTATTATCAAACTCTGCCTTATCCCAACGCACTCCAAAAATCACTTCTAAAGGCTCAAATATCTTCCATGAGTCTTGAAAATAGAAAGCATATTTTTCTATGTCGGTTGAGGTATTGCGTCGGTATTTTAAAGATGACCAGTCTGGCCGATAACAGGAATCTTTATATACCACATCCTGAGCAATATCACTGAACTCTAAATCTGTTCCAAAAATAAATGAATGCGAACCAAGGCTAAGTTCATAAAGTAAACCCCCTCCTTTAGCATCAGTATCGGTAAAATAAAATAGACTGGGGCCATGGAATATTTCATAATCTTTGGCATAGTTATAAAAGTTCGCTTTAAGTCGCTGAGATTCACCCATTTCTTTCTCAAATACCAGCCTTTGATAATCTACATCATAATCTCCATAAGTATGTTTGTAGTACTCTCTATAAGGGCTGGTTAAATCATTGGCATCCCACATTTCCTGAGATATTTTGCCTGCATACCTTTGGTATTTATCACTGCTTAAGAAAGTTAAACTTAAATTAGCTCCCCACTCTTTAATATCCTTATTTACTTTCAACCAATAGTTTTCAATATCATAAGAAGAGTTATATCTCCAGCCATCTGCCTCCTTAGATTCAAAAGATACAGCAAGACCTAAATCTTTTATCCATCCCTCTTTTCCCATGATTGAGCCATAAAAAGAATAATGTTTCATTCCATATTCACCAAACTTAGTAGTAACCTGAGCTCCAGGTTCTTCGGATGGCTTTTTGGTGATAATATTGATAGTTCCACCAACTGCATTTCCTCCCCAGAGAGCAGAACCAGGACCCATAACTACTTCAATTCTTTCTACATTACTTAAAGGAATTAAATCCCAATAAACCTTTCCTGAATCCGGAGTTACCTGAGGCATCCCATCTACTAAAACTAGAGTATAACCATAAGAGTGACCAGCATGATAGTGACCACGCAAAACAATATCTGCACCAACTCCACTACCATATTTATCATAAACCGCCACTCCAGGAATTCCTTTTAAGGCTTCTGCAACTGTGCTGGCGCCAGATTTCTCAATATCTTCAGAAGTAATTACTGTAACTTGAGCTGGAGTATCTTTTGCTAACCTTTCCTGTTTTGTTGCTGTAACCACCACCTCACCTAATTTTAAAACCTTCTCTTCTGCAAAACTTAATCCTGAAAAACTAACTACCCCTACAATTAAACCTGTAAATGCCCACCAGCCAAATTTAAAGCTTCTCATGGCTCTTCCTCCTTCCTTTACAAACATATATCCCTAAACGGACAATTAGCACACATATCAGGTGAAAAAATTTTTTTGGCAATTTTATCTTTTGAGTTCAATTCTAATTTAAAACACAATTTCTTCTTTTTATTTTTCGCTTGGGAGGTTATTTCATCCTCCTCAATTTTTCCCTTATTACTTGTAGAAACCTGCCTGGAATAAGCAGGTAAAACAACAAAATTAAACAGGTTTAATCCCAGCAAAACAAATCTAAGTAAGGTTAAAAAAAATTGCATTTTACTCACCTCCCAATTAAATTCAATCCATATTTCTTAAAAATCCCTCTCCCTTTCTTAGAAAAGAGGAAATCAACATATTTTTTTGCCAACTCCTTCTGCTGGGAATATCTAACTATCCCAATGCTAAAAGTAGTAGAACCTGAAGGAATATATTTTGAAGCAATAGGAACTACCTCCACTTTATCCTTTACCTCTGGCAGATGAGTAAAAATCTCATCTACAATACAGGCATCTGCTCTCTGAGTAAGCAGGTGTGAATATACCTGCCAGTAATAGCTGTTTCTGTCCATAGATTCATAATCTAAATATTCTGCTTTTACTGCACTCAAAACCAGAGCACATACCCCACCACAACTTACTTTCTCGGGGATATTCTTCCAGAATCCTTCTTTTATTCCTGCATTTTCTACAATCTTTGCTACTGTTACTGCTGATAGGTCATTATACTCGGTGCGTTTGGGGCAAAATCCAATTCTTACTCCTGGCTTTGCTAAATCTTCAATTGAAGAGATATTAAGATTTTTCTCTTTAAGGTATATTATCACCCACTTGCTTTCTAAAAGAGGTTTATATTCTTCTATTCTGCGAAAAAGGGTCTCTGCCTCTTTTAAGGTAAAAGCCCGAGTAACTATTACATCAGCAGAAAAATCATATTTGTTGATTGCCTTAGCCAGAGTTGATTCTGGTGCCCGACCATAGATAATCTTACAATTATATGTTTTTTCAAATTCTTTATTAAGCTCAATAAAGGGATTCTTTAATAAGTAACTTGTCCAAACAATTAAATGAGGTGTATCTTTTTTAGACTTAGCTAAAACTGTTTCTCCTTTTAAAGATAAAGTTGCCAAAATTAAACCTAAAATTAAAAGTCTCCTCATCTTACCCACCTCCTTCTTTAAACTCACTTCAGTTGCTTTGCTTTTTTCTGTAACTTCTTAAGGCTTGAAATAACCTCTTTAAGAGAATTAAAGCAATCATATTCTTGAGGAAAATAAAGTCTGCTTTTATCTTTTAAAGCCTCTACTATTAAATTTAATTTTTTGATTTCTTCTTCTAACAGTTGGGCAAAAGTAGCTCTACTCATCCTTATAAAAATCTTCTTTAATCAAATCTTTTAAATTCATATCCATAAGTTTTGAAATTGCCTCTTTAACCATCAGACTAAATTCTTCAAAAGCTTCTTCTGTAAAGTGCAAAGTTATGCCTTTAAGACGAAGGTGAATTATCCCATGAGGACACTTAAAAACGCTTCCCATTTTGTTTTTAGCAAGTTCCATAAATTCTCCTTTTTAAGGTATCTCAAAAGTTAAAGTGGCTGTGTAACTTAATTCATTACATTTATCTTTTAAATTATCTGGAGCAGGTAACTTCATTTTTGCTTTTATAAGCCAGATACCCCAGTGAATAATTCTTATTCTGGCTATACCTTCACTATTTGTTGAAGTAGCATAGGCAAAATCATCACCAGTTGAAAAACCAGCGTAAGTCGCATAAACACGCAAGAATCGGGCAGGTTTTCCATTAAATAATACTTTAACTGGCAGAAAATCTCCCAATTTTAAATTTATGGGATTCTTTAAAGGGATTATCTCTAATTTATGACCAACAGGTTTATCAAAGTTAATTAAATTTTTTTTACCTACATTCACCAAACACTTGGCATACTGTTCATAATAGAGACTTAAAATAACTTTTCCTTTAACTTCTGTTTTTGGCTCGATTTGGTGATGAACTTTTCCTTTTTCTATATACATTGTGTAAAAACCGGGTTTTAATTTAGCAGCAATTACATAACAGCCAGGCTCTTTAAATCTTCCTTCTGTTGCTAAAAATCCACCGGGATTGGGTTTTAAATTATGAGGTTTTCCGCATTTTGGACAGACATAATAAAACTCTTCCAGTTGTTTTAGAGATAAAAAATCATCTACAGGATAATGATGTCCAAAACCAAAATAAAGGTTTGTCTTTGCCCCGAATTTAGAATAAATTTCAGGATTATAATCAGAAGCATTTATCCATAGAGTATGAGCAGAAGCACTTGTAGAGAACAACAAACAAATACTTAAAAGCAAACTAAGGACAAAAAAATTTCTCTTTTTCATCTTACACCTCCATTTTTAAAATTTTATTTTTACTCCACCTAAAAACTCTGCGCCATCTATATCATACTCATCAGGAATATTTTTCTTACCAAAAATATTATCTATACGTGCAAAAATAGAAATATTCTTTTTAATATCTTTGGTTAAAGAAAGATTGAATATGGTGTAACCTCCCAATCTGTTGTAATCACTGTCATACCTTCTTCCAATGTATTCACCTTCAAGATTTAAATTGAGGTCAATTTCAGGAATTATCCAGCTGAATTCTAAAGTCAGTTTATGCTTTGGTTTATAGGTAAGCTCTTTTTTTGTGTTTTTATCTTCAGTATCCAGAAAAGTATATCCGAGTGTTAAAGTTAAATTATCTTTAATTTGACTGGCTAAATTTAACTCTACCCCCTGAGTCATTGCTTTATCTATATTTTCCCAGTATAAATCCCAGGGTGGACGACCTCTTTTTACAGTTCTGTAACTTATCAAATCTTTAAGCTCATTCCTGAAATAAGATAATTTCCCTAAAAGTTTTTCTGAAAATTTATATTCTGCACCTACCTGATAACCAACAGATTTCTCTGGCTCTAAATCAGGATTGGCATGGACAAGATAGGGCCCCATCCTCCAGTTATCTGCATAAAGTTTAGTTAAAGTAGGACCTCTGAAGGCTCTTCCCACAGATACCCTTAATTTAAAATTTTCACTCACCTTATAAAGCAGACTTGCTTTAGGATTAAACTCTGTTCCCCATTTATCATGGTCATCTATACGCATTCCTAAAACAAAAATAAAAGGTAAAAAATCCATCTCATCCTGAATGAAGAAACTGTGAAGGGTTTGGTCTGCTTTATAGGCTTTGCCTTTATCATCTACTTTTTCTTTGTGATAATGATAACCGCCTATTACAGTATGAATATCCAAAATCAGCCTGCTATAATTTATCTCTGTCTCATATAAATTGTGATGCCAGTTTGAAGATTTATCTTGAGTCCAGTGCTTGTAGTTGAATAAAGAACCTCTTAATTTTAATTTAGATAACTCATCAGGAGTCCATTCCCAGATAGAGTTAAGGCTGAATCTTTCTTGCTTGCGTCCTTCATCTTTCATTTTATGTTCAGAATAATAGGGTTTAAGAGTCAAATTAGATTCCGGGCTAAACTCATATTCAAAGCTTGCCTGAAATATATTCTCCCAGTATTGGTCTGTTATTTTATGAACACCTTCAGATTCTCTATAAGTATAATCTAAAAAACTGCCCAATTTATCTTTTTTAGCTCCACAACTTACCTCATGAATCTGTGTTCTTCGGCTGCCAAATGATGTAGATAAAGATACAAAAGGTTTTTCTGGTGCAGATTTAGTAATGATGTTAATTACTCCACCTACAGCATCACTTCCATATAAAGCAGAAGCAGGACCTTTTACAACTTCAATTCTTTCTACCGCTTCTATAGGAATTTGTTGTAAATCAACAGCTGCAGTATGTCCTCCCAAAATCCTCTGTCCATCTACCAAAATCAGAGTATGCTTTGCATCAAGTCCCAACATCTCAACTTTTCCTTTATCACCCCAGGAGCCACAATTTTTATTAATCTTTACACCTGTCAGATACTTTAAAGCATCCTGAACTGTCTTGATATTTTTAGCTTTTATTTCTTCTTTGGTAATTACTACTGCTTCAGCTGGCACATCAGCTAAAGTGTGCTCTGTCTTTGTAGCAGTAACTATGACCTTGCCTAAATTAAACGCTTTCTCTTGAGATTCTGCCTGAGTTAAACTTAAACTGAGTAAAATTGCTGCTACAAGAAACTTATAAACCTTCATCTTACACCTCCTTTTGTTAGGTTTGCCTAACATTTTCTTTAAAAAAATTTTAGCCTACAAAAAGCCTACCTATCTGATAGAAAAGAACACTTAATACCCATCCCAAAATTAAACTATAAGATACTGCTAAAGCAGTCCAGCGCCAGTCTGTCTCCCTTTTTATAGTAGCAATTGCGGCAATACAGGGAATATAAATCAAAGTCATAATCAAAAATGCATAAGCAGATAAAGGAGTGAAATGTTGCAATAAGACTTCTTTTAAACCTTCCTCAGATGCTCCATATAAAGTTCCCAAAGTTCCCACAACAACTTCTTTTGCTAAAATTCCAAACAAAAGGGCAACAGATGCCTGCCAGAAGCCAAAGCCGGCTGGTTTAAATAAAGGGGTTAAAAATTTTCCCAACTTGCCAATTAAAGAGTTTTCTCCTGCGTATTGGGCTCCTAAAGGAAGGCTTGATAAAAGCCAGATAAATACAACTGCCAGAAATATAACTGTTCCTGCCTTTTTAATAAATAAAAAAGACCTCGTCCACATAGATAAAAAAACATTTCTTATTGTTGGCACTCTGTAAGGTGGAAGTTCCATAACCAAAGGAGCTACTTCTTCTTTAAAAAATATATGTTTAAAAATTTTGGCTACAAAAATTGCCAGAACTATTCCTAAAAGATATAAAGAAAATACAACCAATCCTTGATTTTTGGGAAAAAAAGCAGATGCAAAAAGAGTATAGACAGGAAGGCGAGCTGAGCAACTCATCAAAGGATTAACCAGAATCGTTAAAATCCTATCTTTTCTTGATTCAAGAGTCCTTGTTGCCATAATTCCAGGGATATTACACCCAAATCCTAAAAGCATAGGAATAAATGATTTTCCATGCAATCCCAAAGCATGCATAAATCTATCCATAACAAAGGCAGCTCTTGCTAAATATCCAGAATCTTCTAAAATTGAAATTCCTAAAAATAAAAGCATGATATTGGGTAAGAAAACCAAAACTGAACCTACCCCACTAATTATTCCATCAGATACTAAAGAACAGAACCAAGAAGGAAGGTTTTGGTTTTCAAAAAATAGTTTTGCACCTTCAGCTAATTTACCAAAAAATCCATCGATTAAATCAGCAAGAGGCGCCCCCAAACTAAATACTAACTGAAATAATAAATACATAAAAAATAAAAATAGAGGAATCCCCAAGATGCGATTTGTTAAAACTTTATCCAGTTTATCAGAAAAGGTGAGACAATCCTCTAATGAGACTTCTTTTTCAACACATTCTTTAACCACACCTTTTAGGAAAGCATATCTTTTCTCAATTATAAATGTCTCTAAATCTTCTCCAATGAAGCGGGTAGAACTCAACTCTGCTTTATCTTTCACCTTTTCTATCTGGGGGATAATCTCTTTTACTTTATTTAACAGATCAAAATCTCCTTCGAGAATCCTTAAGCTTAAGCCTCTCTCAGGGATATCAAAAATCTTTTTATCTTTAAAAAGCTGATTGATTTCTTCTATTATCTTTTCTAAATCGTGATAATCTATTTTAAAGATTCTTTTTTCTTTCTTTCTTAAATTTTCTACAATCTTTTCTTTTAACTCATTAATACCTTCTCCTTTTGAGGCAACAGTTTCTACAATATCTATTCCTAAAATCTTAGAAAGTTTTTGAGTATCAATCTTAATACGAGCTTTTTTTACTCTATCCATCATATTTAAATCTAAAAGGACAGCCTGCCCCATCTCCAAAAGCTGAATTACAAGATAAAGGTTTCTTTCTAAATTTGTGGCATCAATTACACAGACAACTAAATCTGGCTTTTCTTTAATCAAAAAATCACGGGCTATCCTTTCATCAACAGAGTATACACTTAAACTATAAGTTCCTGGCAAATCTACAACCTCTACTTTTTCATCCTGATGAGTAAAATATCCCTGTTTTTTCTCAACCGTAGTTCCTGGCCAGTTACCTATTTTCTCTCTTGTTCCGCATAAAAGATTAAATACTGTAGTTTTTCCTGAATTAGGATTTCCTGCTAAAGCAATCTTATACATATTCAACAAAGATTTTAAAAGAGGCTCCTCTTCCCAAAGCTATTCTTGAATTGCCTACGGAAATTAAAACAGGGCCTCTCGTATTATTTAATACTTTTATAATCTCTCCTTCGTTTATTCCCATATTCATAAGTTTTGACACAAGACCTCTTCCTCCAGCTATTCTTACAATTTTTACCAATTTATTTTCTTCTACCATTGATAAAGGTATCACAAAACCTCAACAATTATTTTTTCGGCTTCTTCCTTCCTTAAACTTATATGAGTATTCTTTATCAAAACATCAAAAGGGGAGCCTAAGGGAGCAATTTTTTTTATCTCTACTGTTTCACCTTTTATAAATCCTAAACTTAAAAGTTTGCTTTTTAAAATGCCGGTATCAGTTATCTTTAATATTTTTGCTTTAGTGCCAACTTTTAAATCACTTAATTTAACCATTATTTATTTAAAGATTTTATCTTTAAAGTTCTGATCTTGCATCCAGGAGGTCTTTTTTTATGCTCAACAAAATAATAAAAGCTATCTAACCAGTCAGGTTTACCATGCGGACAGGTCTCAATAAAATTTATAAACTTAATGATTCTCTCAAGTGTCTCTTTACTTAAATAATGCTCAATTCTGCAGGCATCAGCTTCAGCGATTTTCTCATCTATTCCTAAAATCCTATGAAGAAATTTTTTAAGTATAAGATGTTTTTCATAAAGAGTTTTTGCTTTATTGATACCTTCCTGAGTTAACTCAATATATCCATAATGCTCATGCACAACTAAATTTTTCTCCTCAAGTTTTTTTAAAACCTCAACTACTGAGGGAGCTTTAACTTTTAAATACTTGGCTAAATCTTTAACTCTTACTATCTGCTTTTTTTGCTTAATTACAAAGATACTTTCAAGATAATCTTCCAATGAAGGGCTGATAGTTAAAATATTCTTTACCACTTCCCACCTCCTTAATTAGGTGACCTTAATTATATTAGGCATCCCTAACTTTGTCAAGAATTTTTTAAGAAGTTGTAGTTACAATAACAAAATGTTAAAAATAATTACTACAATAAAATGTTAAATTTTTAGGTTAGTAACAACCACCGCTAAATGTGTAGTGGATCTCTTGCTTAAAGACGGCAGAATTTATATCTTTTATCAGAAGAGTTATTCATAATACCAAATTATCAAAGAACAATAAAATCTATAAATCTAAGAAAAGAATAGAAAAGTTCCTTAATCAAAGAGAATACCATTTATGTGGTGTTTAAAATTTAACATTTTTACGTTGTAAAAGTTTAATACCTTGATGTAGTAGTAACAGAGAAAAATTTTTAGTTGTAGATAGCCTCAATAATTGTTAAAATCTTTTAAAGCGAAAAGGAGGCAGGATGATCAGTTTTGAAGAATTTTCTAAATTGGATTTAAGAATTGGCAGGATTTTAGAGGTTCAGGATATTGAAGGAAAAGACAAATTGTACCTGCTTAAAGTGGATATTGGTGAAAAAACAATACAAATTGTTGCCGGAATAAAAGCTTTTTACAAAAAGGAAGAATTACTCAATAAATTAATCGTTGTTTTAACTAATTTAGAACCTAAAAAAATTGCCGGGATAGAATCTTGCGGAATGCTTCTTGCAGCAGTAAAGAATGACAAATTAACTCTTATCGGTCCTTATCAAGAGATAGAAGCAGGTAGTAAAATCAAGTAGTTAAAATCTATAAATAAAACCTGCCCTGAACCAGGAAGGATTCGCTTTTATCCCGCCGGTTGTAAAGTAATCTTCGTTAAATATATTTGTCCCTTCAACAATCTTTTAAAAAGCTCACAAACTCTGCCTGAACACTTGAGGATTAACAATTTTTTCTATCTCTCCATTATCTTTTCTGACAAGTAAGTGCCCAAATTCATCCAAAGCAGAAGCTATTCCCTCAATTTTTTGATTACTCAAGATAACCTCTACTTTTTTCCCTAAGGTAATATTATATTTATGCCATTTTTCTAAAATATAAGATTTTTTTTCTTTAAAAAGAACATAGTTTCTTTCTATTTCCCTAAGTATCTCTTTAAGAAGTTCAAGACGATTTATTTTTTCCCCAAAAAATTCTTTTAAAGAGATTCCTAAAGGATGTAACTCTTGTTTTTCATTATTCACATTAACTCCAATTCCTCCCACAACAATTACAGACTCTTTTTCTCTGTGGATTTCTGTCAAAACTCCTGCTAATTTTTTATTCTCCAATATTAAATCATTAGGCCATTTTATTCCTATCTTTATTTTAAAAATCTCCTCTATCGCCTCAGCTACGCTTACAGACAAAAGTAAAGATAAAAGAGAGAGTTTAAAAGAATCTTGAGGTTTAAAAATTAAGGAAAAATAAAGACCTTTATAGGGAAAAGAAAGCCATTCTCTTCCCCATCTTCCCCTTCCTTTCCTCTGATTCTCAGCAATAATTAAGGTTCCTTCTTCTTTATAAGAAAGACGAAAAGCGATATCCTGGGTGGAAGTTACATTTTCAAAATAATAAATTTTTTTTCCAAAAATTTCTGTATCTAAATTATATCTAATCTCCCAGGGAAATAATCTATCCGGTATCTTATTTATCCGATAACCCAAATAAGGATTTCCCTCAATCTCGTAACCTAAATTTCCCAGTTCCAAAAGAATCTCATTCAGTTGCAAAGACGTAATATTAAATTGATTGGTTAATTTTTGCAAAGATATAAATTCTTCTCCTTTTAAAACCTCAAGAATTTCCTGCCACATTTTAAGAATCAAAAATTCTTTTTGCCTCCTCAAATTTTATCTTTCCCTCATAAAGAGCTTTCCCCAAAATCACTCCTTTAACAAAAGGAGCCTCTTTTTTTATCAACTCTAAATCTTTTAAATCTTTAATTCCTCCTCCAACAATAAAAGAGATTCCTCTAAATGAAGATAATTCCTTTATCCCTTCAATATTTATCCCTTTAAGTGTGCCATCTCTTAAAATATCTGTATAAATTACATACCTGACTCCTTTTTCTTCTAAATGATGAATAAATTCTAAGTAATCAATATTTGTTTTCCTCTTCCATCCCTCACAACTTATCTTCCTTTCATAAACATCAACACTAACAGCTACTTTTTCTTTAAATAAACTTAATACTTCTTCCAAAAATTTCTTCTCCAAAGCTTTTGTTCCAATCACAACTCTTTCTGCTCCCCATCCAATTAGTTTTTCAATCCTTTCTATATCTCTTATGCCTCCTCCTACCTGAATCTTTACTTTTAATTTAAGTATTTCTTTTATTATTTTTAAATTATCTTTCTCACCTAAGGAAGCTCCTAAATCTACTACATGAATTAAAGAGGCTCCTTTTTTATACCACATCCAAGCAACCTCCAAAGGGTTTTCGTAATATATCTTTTTTAACTCTTTTTTTCCTTGATAGAGACGGGCTACTTTCCCTTCTAAAATATCAATAGCAGGAATTAAAAGCATCAATCAAATTTTGCTTTTGTTGTGGGAAGAATTGTGTCTTCTTTTTTAACTGCCTCCTTAAGCGCTAAAGCAATCGCTTTTGTAGACGCTTCCAGTATATGATGGAGGTCTTCTCCCTCTAATATATCTAAATGGAGGGTAATTTTTGCATGATCTACAAATGCTTTCCAGAATTGTTTAAAATGAAGAAATGTATAAGTAGCTTTATATACACGGATATTTTTGGGTTTGATTTTAAAAAAAGGCCTTCCTCCTATATCAATCACGCATCTGGTTAATGCTTCATCCATGCAAACGAAACTGTAAGAAAATCTTTTTATTCCTCTTTTATCTTTCAAAGCTTCACTAAAGGCTTTCCCCAAACAAATCCCTATATCTTCATTAGTATGGTGAATATCAACCTGAATATCACCTTTTGCTTTTATATTCAAATCAAATCTGCTGTGAAGAGAAAAAGAAGAAAGTAAATGATCCAAAAAAGCAATTCCTGTAGTGATTTTATGTCCTCCTTTACCTTTTAAATTAAGAATGAGCTGAATTTCGGTCTCTTTTGTTTTTCTTTCTATCTTTGCTTTCATCTGCTCAGTCTTCTTTCAACACTTTCAATATGTTTCTTCATTCCCTCCAATGAAGCAATCTCTAAAAGTGCCGGAAATTGTCTTTCTAAAGCTTTTTTAGAATAACTTACAAAATGAATCTCTTTTAAAAAATCCCTCACACTTAATCCAGAAAAAAACTTTGCTGTGCCATGGGTGGGAAGAACGTGGCTGGGACCGGCTAAATAATCTCCTAAAGCAACAGGAGTATTTTCTCCCAAAAATACTGCTCCTGCATTCTCAATTTTTTTAAGTAAAGCGGTGGGATTCTTGGTAAAAATCTCAACATGCTCAGGAGCAATGATATTGGCTACTTTAACTGCTTCTTCTAAATTTCTTACTCTTACCACAAATCCATTTAATTTTTTCTTTCTTAAGCTATTAGCAATCTTTTTTGAAGTAGTCACTACCATAACCAAACCTTTGTGATGTTCGGCTTGTGCTTCCAAATCAGAAAGGATATAATCTAAATTTGCGTTTTTGGAAGCAATAATTAAAACCTCAGAAGGTCCAGCAAGAAGGTCTATATCTACCTCACCAAATACCTGCCTTTTTGCCTCCATCACATATTCGTTTCCCGGCCCAATAATTTTATCCACTTTTTTTATTGTTTTCGTTCCATAAGCTAAAGCAGCAATAGCTTGTGCTCCTCCAATTTTATAAATCTCTTTTATCTTAAGCAGAGAAGCAGTTGCCAGAATAAAAGGATTGATTGATTTATCTTTTGTGGGAGGGGAAACTAATACTATCTCTTTAACTCCTGCAGTTTGAGCTGGAATCGCACACATATACACTGAAGAAACCAAAGGAGCACTTCCTGCAGGCACATATATCCCTACCCTTTTTAAAGGAACATACCTTATCCCTAAAATTTTTCCCTCTTCTTTTTTTATCTTCAAAAAAGGCTTGGGAAACAATGCTTTATGAAACCCATAAACATTTTCAATTGCTGTTTTTATAGCAGAAATTATCTGGGAATTTAACTCATTAAAAGCTGCACTTATTTCAGACTCAGTCACCCTTAATTCCTTAAGTTTCAACTTTACCTTATCAAATCTCTGTGCATATTTTAAAACTGCCTCATCGCCTTTTTCTCTTACTTCTTTTAAAATCTTAGCAACTTGTTCAATAACCTGTCTTTTTCTGCTGCGCTTCTTAGCGATAATCTTTTCCAAATTAGCTAACTTTTTTAAAATTTGCATTCTTTAAGAAACTCTGAAAGAAAATTTTTTATCTCTATCTTAAAGGATTGAGGATCTATTTTTTTTGCAATTACCCCCTGCGAAAGGGAAGCCCTACCCCCTCCTTTCAAACCAAGCCTTTCTTTGCATTGAATAACAAACTGATAAGTAGAGAACCCTTTCTCTACTAAATCTTGAGAGGCAGAAAAAATAAAAATATTACCTCGAGATGTATTACTTATTAAGAAAAATAAAGCTTCTTTTTGCTTTTCTCTTAAAACATCGCTGAGAAGAAAAAGATAGTCCATTTCTTTCTCATTCAAGTAAACATAGAAAAAATTAATATTAAATTCCTCAATTTTTTCTAAATATTGACACAAAAACTTCTCTGCTTCATAAGAAACTAATGATTTTTCCAGACTCTTTATTTTTTTTTGTGTTTCCTCCAGTATTTTGAGAAGCTCTTCAGTCTTAGGAAGAACTAAATCTTCTTTGGTATGAAGAAGATTTTTTATCTCTTTTAACTTATACCTATAAGAAAAAACCCTCTCTAAAGCTTGCCTTCCGCATACTGCTTCAATTCTTCTTATTCCACTACTTATTGAGGACTCAGAAAGGATGAGAAAAAGACCAACTTTACCTGTATCCTTTACATGTGTTCCTCCACATAACTCCTTACTATAATCAGAAATACTCACCACTCTTACTAAATCCTCATATTTCTCCTCAAAAAAAGCTAAAGCTTTTTCTCTTTTTGCTTCCTCAAAAGGAACTACTTTTGTCTCTACCTTATCTGCTTGCAAAATAAACTCATTAACTAATCTTTCAACCTTTTCCAACTCATTTTCTTTTAATGCCTGAAAATGAGTAAAATCAAATCTTAATCTATCTGTATCTACTAACGAACCCTGCTGGGTAACATGAGTCCCCAATATTTTTCTCAAGGCAGCCTGCAGAAGGTGAGTTGCTGTATGAGCTCTTTCTAAAGCTTTCCTTCTTTCTTCATCTATATGCAAAAAGACTTTACCTTTCTTTATTATTCCTTCCTTCACCCTTCCTTTATGGAAAATTACTTCATTAATTTTTTCTACCTTCTCTACCTGAAACAATCCTTCTTGAGTCCTAATTTCTCCTTTATCTGAAAGCTGTCCTCCTGATTCAGGATAAAAAACAGTCTCTTTAAGAAAAATCACTCCTTCCTCATCCTTCCTTAAAACCTCTGTTTTTTCTCCATCTTTTACCAACATAATAATCTCTGTCTCATAAGCAAAATTTTCATATCCAACAAATTTTGTTTTTCCCTTCGGTATAAGATGAACAACAGCTTCATCTTTAAGAGGAATACTTTCTGTAAATACCCCTTTTTCAATTTTACTCTTCTCTTGAGAAAGCTTTCTTCTTTCCTCAAGTAATCTTTTAAATCCTTCTTCATCTATCCTAACATTCTCTAAAGTAGCTAATTCTTTTATGATTTCTAAAGGCACACCATAAGTATCATAAAGCCTAAAAACATCCTCTCCTTTTATAATTCTTTCCTTATTTAGATTTTCCAACAATACCGCAAATTTATCTTTAGCTCCCTTAAGAATTGTCAAAAATCTCTCTTCTTCTGCCAAAGTAACTGAAGCAATATCTTCCTGTTTCTCCTCAAGCTCAGGATAAGCATCTTTCATTAAATCTGCATAAAGAGGAACTAATTTATAAAGAAAAGGCGTTTTTTTCCCTAAAGTAAATCCATGATATAAAGCCTTACGGATAAGTTTTCTTATTATATAACCTCTCTCCTCATTAGAAGGAAAAACTCCATCAGCAATAGCAAAAGTAACTGCACGCACATGATCCGCAACAGCATAGATAGAACTTAAATCTTGAGGAAAAGAAAGTATCTCTTGAAGAAACTCTACTACAGGAGAAAAAATATCAATCTGAAAATTATTATCTTTATTCTGAAGTAGGGAGGCAATTCTTTCCAACCCCATCCCAGTATCAATATTTTTCTGTGAAAGGGGTAAAAGTTTTTTATCTTGATAATTAAACTGGGTAAAGACTAAATTCCAAACTTCAACAAAACGACCGCAAGAACAGGCAGGTGAGCAAGTCTTTCTCTTGCATCCATAATTTTCTCCTTTATCAAAAAAAATTTCTGAACAGGGGCCACAGGGACCTTCAGGGCCTTCAAGAGGAGCATTGGCCGGCCAGAAATTTTTATCCATCCCTAATTTAACTATTTTTTCTCCAGATACACCAATATAATCTTTCCATAAAGAAAATGCCTCCTCATCCTTCTCATAAACAGAAATCCACAAATGCTCCTCAGGTATATTCAAAACTTTTGTGAGAAATTCCCAGGCAAATTCTATTGCTTCTTTTTTAAAATAATCACCAAATGAAAAATTGCCCAGCATCTCAAAAAAAGTATGATGAAATGGGGTTTTGCCTACTTTTTCTAAATCATCGGTTCGCAAACACTTCTGACAGGATGCAGCTTTTTTTACTCCTTTTTTTTCTCCTAAAAAATAAGGTTTAAATTGTTGCATTCCTGCAGAAGTAAAAAGGGAAGTTTTATCCTGAGGAACCAAGGAATCAGAGGGAAATATTTTATGATCTTTTTCTTTAAAAAAGTTTAAAAAATATTCTCTTATCTTAGATGTTTTCATAGGCTTTTTCTATCTCCTCAAAATCAAAACCTCGCTGGTAAAGATAACGAAAAATTTTTCCTCTATCTTTTTTTTGTTTCAGTTTAATAATTAATTCTTTAAGAATTTTTTGAGTATCAACTGTTGTCTGTAATTGTTTAAATGTCTCTTCAATTATTGAAGGTTTGATTCCCAATCGTTTCAGTTGGAAATTAATTAATTTTTTTCCAAATCCCTGCAACAATTTTTCTTCTGCATATTTTAAAGCAAATTTTTTATCATCAATAAAATTATTTTCTTTAAGATAATCAATAACTTTCTTTATTACATCAGAAGAGAATCTTTTCCTTTTTAAACGAGTCTCAACCTCCCACGAGCTTCTTTCCCGATATTTTAAAAGTAAAAAAGAATAATTTAAGGCTTTCCTAAATTCTTTTTCTTCCAACTATCTTTCTTTAAGAACAAAATATCCCCGGTCTGTCTTTACCAAACAATCTCCTTTTATTTGAGAGGTTAGTCTTTTAAAATCCTCTTTATCCCTAACTCTTTCTCCCTCTATTCTTAAAATTACATCCCCTATCTCAATGCCACTTTTCTCTGCTGGAGAATCAGGTTCAATATCCACAACTACAACTCCTTCATTTTCTTTAATCCTATATTTTCTTTTAAGATAAGGAGTAATATCCTCTACTCTTAGCCCCCTAAATTCATATCCTTCTTCCTCATAATAGGCTAATTTCTCTATATCCTCTGGTCTTTTTCCTACTTTCACTCTAATTTCTTTTTTTCTTCCTGAGCGCAGAATAGTTAAAGTAATTATCTGGCCGGGTGTGGTTCCTGTAACTTCTCTTACTAACTGACGACTATCTTTAATCTTTCGGTGATTAAATTCTAAAATCAAATCTCCCTCTTTTATTCCCGCCTTAGAAGCAGGAGAATTTTTAAATACTTTCACCACAATTACGCCTTTTTTCTCTTTTATCCCAAAGTAACTTCTTAAATCCTCATTTAAATTCTGAATACTTATCCCTAACCACCCATAAAGAATCTTTTCTCCCCGAATAAGCTTGCCCAAGATTCTTTTTGCTTTATTTATGGGAATGGCAAAACCTATTCCTTCATAACCTCCACTGGTAGTAATAATGGCAACATTTATCCCAATAACTTTACCATTTAAATCTACAAGGGGTCCACCACTGTTTCCTGGATTTATTGCTGCATCTGTCTGAATCAAATCATCATAGAATCGTTCTCTTTTCCCTATAGGAGGAAGATATCTATGTAAAGCACTAATTACCCCTACTGTAACTGTGGGCTGAGGACTCTCAATAGCAAATCCAAAAGGATTGCCAATTGCTACCACCCACTGACCAATTTTTAAATTATCTGAATCTCCAAGCTCTGCTACAGGTAAATTATGTGCATCTATTTTTATCACTGCTAAATCACTTCTTTTATCCACACCTTTAACTTCAGCTTTAAACTCTCTTCCATCAGGAAGCTTAACTTTAATCTGTGTTGCTCCACTGACGACATGTTCATTAGTAAGAATATATCCCTCTTTATCAATAATCACTCCACTTCCTAACCCTACTCTTTTATATTCTCGTTCCGGAAACTCTCCGAAAAATTCCTCAAAAAAACGACGGAAGAACTCATCTTCAAAAGGAGACTCAAACCTCCACCCTTCAATTTTTTCTTTCACTACTGTACTTATGGATACAACTGCTTTCCCCACTTTCTCAGCAACATCAATTGTTGCTTTCTCTAAATCTTTTATTCCCTGGGCAAAGACAGAGAAAATAAAAAAACAACCTAACCAAACAAGAACACATTTTTTCATCTTCCCTCCCTATTTCATTAAAGAAGATACCTCCTTCTCTATTTCCTCTTTAAGTTTGATATTCTCCTTTAAAGCCTTTCTTAAAGTCTCCTTTCCTTGAGCTAAATTTTTATCCTTGTAAGAGAACCAACTCCCACTCTTTTTAATTATCCCGGTCTCTAATGCGGCATCAATTAAGGAAACCTCATAGGAAATTCCCTCATCATATCTGATTTCAAAAACAGCTTCTTTAAAAGGAGGGGCAACTTTATTTTTTACTATTTTTGCTTTTATCCTTGCCCCGATTACTTTTCCTGAAGAATCTGTTATTGTAGCTATTTTACGCAAATCAATCCTTACAGAAGAATAAAATTTTAAAGCCCGACCTCCAGGGGTAACCTCGGGAGACCCAAACATTACTCCAATTTTTTCTCTTATCTGATTAATAAAAATCACACACGTTTTAGATTTACTTATTGCAGCAGTAAGCTTTCTTAATGCCTGAGACATAAGACGCGCCTGAAGCCCAATTTGTGCCTCTCCCATCTCCCCTTCAATCTCAGCACGCGGAGTCAAAGCAGCTACCGAATCAACAACAATTAAATCCACAGCATTACTTCTTACCAGTGTTTCTACAATCTCTAAAGCCTGCTCTCCTGTATCTGGTTGAGAAACCAATAATTCCTCTAACTTAACCCCTATGGTTTTTGCATAAGTAGGATCAAAAGCATGTTCAGCATCAACAAAGGCAGCTATTCCTTTGTTTTTCTGTGTCTGAGCGATAACAGTTAAAGTTAAAGTTGTTTTTCCACTTGATTCAGGACCAAAAATCTCCACTACTCTTCCCCGAGGAATCCCCCCTACTCCTAAAGCCTTGTCTAATAAAAAAATTCCTGTAGGAAGTGCTTCAATATCTAACTTTGTTGTTCCTCCTAACCTCATTATTGCGCCTTTACCGAACTGCTTTTCTATTTGTGCAATAGCTGCATCTAATGCTTTTCTTCTTTCTTTCCAATCATCTTTAATCTTCTCCATAATATACCTCCTCATTTTTAAGTATTACATTATAAACATCCTTAAAAAAATGTCAAAACCTAAACTCTTTTCTCTTAAGAAGCTTAATTATATTACTTCTATGTCTTAAAATAATAAAAAGAAACAATAAAAAAGAAAAAATTTTAATCTCTGAAGGTAATTTAAAAAATAAAGTGGATAAGAAAAATAAAAAAGCACTCAAAAGAGAAGCTAAAGAGACGATATGAAAAATTAAAAAAATTAATATCCAGCTAATTGCACTTATCATTAAAGGGAAGAAAAGTAAACTGTATTTGGTTGCTAATCCAGAAATTACCCCTAAGGTAGTAGAGACTCCTTTACCACCTTTAAATTTTAAAAAAAGACTCCAGTTATGTCCACTAACTGCCAAAATTCCCGCTATAAGATAAACCCAAAAAGAACTTTGAGGTAATAATAAAAAACTAATCATAACTACTAAAAATCCTTTTAAAAAGTCTAAAAAGAATACCAAAATCCCCCAACTCTTTCCCACTACCCTAGCTACATTGGTAGCCCCAATATTTCCGGAACCAAATTTTCTTATATCTATATTCTTTACTAATTTTGCCACCCAAAAACCAAAAGGAAAACTTCCCAAGATATATGCGAAAAGAATAACAAAAATTTCTTTCATTTTTGATTTAAAGCCTTAATGCCTCTTCTTAAATAATCTACTCCAGAAATTAAAGTAAAGATAGCGGTCAAAACCCAAAGAATTCTTAAGTAGAATAAAGAAAATAAATTAGAAAGAACAGTTAAAATTGTAATCATCTGGAAAAAAGTAGTTAATTTTCCCCACCAAGAAGGAGAAATAGAAATTTCAATTTTTAAAAAAGTAAGAATAACAATTCCTAAAAGGATTATAAAATCTCTACTCACTACTATAAGAACAAGCCATTTAGGCAGATTAAATCCTAAAAGATAAAGTACAATAAAAGCGGTAAGAAGAAGTAGTTTATCTGCTAGAGGATCAAGAACCACACCAACAGAACTTTTTTCTTTCTTTATTCTTGCTACCAATCCATCTAAGAAGTCACTTAAAATAGCAAGAATAAATACGCAAATAGCTACTTTTTTAAATATAGGAAAAGAACGGGAATATAAAAGCAAGGATACAAAAATGGGAATAAGAATAATTCTTATAAGTGAAAGCTTATCAGCAAAACTCATTAAATATTTCTTTCAATTTAAAAAATATTATTTCTGCTCTGTTTCTTCTTCTGCTTTTCCAATGGGCTTTAGTTTTGTTCCATCGTAAGGACAGTACTCTATATCAGAAGTAAAACGGCGACCACATTTAGGACAATACTTTGTCTCCATTTTCTCAGCAACTACAGCTCCTGTAACTGCTCCCACAGCTGCCCCGATTCCAGCGCCCTCAGCAGTATGTCCTGATTGATGTCCAATAATTGCTCCTATTGTGCCTCCGGCAACTGCTCCGGTTGCGGCTCCTCTCTGTACAGTAGTGCATCCACAGATTAAACCTAAAATAACTATTAAACTTAAATAACGCATTCTGCCTCCTTTCTTTACTCAATTATACCTACTCTTTTTGGTGGCCACCAGATAAAAATTGCTTTACCAATAATATCTTTCTCATCAACAAACCCCCAGAAACGGCTATCAAAACTGGAGATACTATTATCTCCTAAAACAAAATATTTTCCCTGAGGCACCACTACATCGGTATATTCGCCTTGATTATAATAATAATGATTAGCAATATTGGGCTGGACAACTAATTTTCCATTAATATAAACGTTTCCATCTTTAATTACTACATGCTCTTCAGGAAGTCCAATTAATCTTTTAACATAGGCTTTTTTTCTATCACAGGGAGGAATAAACACAATAACTTCACCTCTTTTTGGTTTTCTTATTCCCGGAATCCGTAAATTAGTAAAAGGAATTTTGGGTCCATAAATTACTTTGCTCACAAATATTTTATCACCGGGTTTAAGCGTAGGCACCATAGAATTTGTAGGGATTTTATAAATTTGAAAAAGAAAAGTTCTTAAAAAAATAACTAAAGACCCGGCAATAACAATTGCCTCTATCCATTCTCTTAAAGCTCCCGCTTTTTTCTTCATTTCTCCATCCTTAAAATTTCCAAAAATGCCTCTCGAGGAACACTTACTTTGCCAATTTGCTTCAACTTCTTTTTTCCTTCTTTCTGTCTTTCCCACAACTTTCTTTTCCGTGTAATATCTCCTCCGTAACACTTTGCGGTAACATTTTTTCTTAAAGGAGGAATGCGTGCGGAAGCAATAATCTTTGAACCAATTGCTGCCTGAATATTTATTTCAAACATCTGACGGGGAACAATTTTTCTTAACTTCTCTACTGCTTCTCTTGCCTTATGATAAGCTTTATCTTTATGCGTTAAGAAAGAAAAAGCTTCGACTACTTTGTGATTAAAAAGTATATCTATCCTCACAATGTCTGTTCTTCTGTAGCCAATAAACTCATAATCTAAAGAGCCGTAGCCTCGTGTTGCTGATTTTATCTTATCATAAAAATCAACAATGATTTCTGAAAGAGGCAATTCAAATATAATACTGATTCTATCTTTTCCTAAATAATCCATTCTTATAAAAACTCCTCTTCTTGATTTTGCCAACTCACAAATTGCTTCCATATTTTCTAAAGGGGTCAAAATTGTTGCTTTAACAAAAGGCTCTCTGATTTCTTCTATAGAGTTTAAAGGCGGCAATTTATGGGGACTTTCTACATCCATAATTTCACCATTTTTCATTTTTACTTTATATTTTACATTAGGAGAAGTAATAATCAAATTAAGGCCAAATTCTCGCTCTAAACGTTCCTCAATTATCTCCATATGAAGTAACCCCAAAAAACCACATCTAAATCCATAACCTAAGGAACCTAAATTATCTGGTTCATAAGAAAAGGACGGATCCTGAAGGTGTAATTTTTCTAAAGCCTGACGCAGAACCTGATAATCCTTAGGAAAATTAGGAAAAATTCCACAGAAAACCATAGGAGGAATTTTTTTATAATCTAAAAGAGAAACTTTTTGAGGGCTATCTTTAAAGAAAACAGTATCAGGAACATCCACCTCGCGTGGATCTTTTATGTGGCAGCATATATAGCCTACCTCTCCACATATAAGTTTATCTTTTTTAACTGGATAGGGAGAAAATACTCCCACTTCCTCTACTTTAAAATCTTTTTTTGCCTCAAGAAGTGTAATCTCATCTCCTATTTTTATTTCTCCATCAAAGATACGTATAAAAAGAATTACCCCTTTATAAATATCAAAAGTGGAATCAAAAATAAAAGCTTTTAAAGAACTATTTAAATCTCCTTTTGGAGGAGGAATTTCTTTAATTACTCTCCCAAGCAATTTCTCTACTCCCTTTCCTTCTTTGGCAGAAATTAATGAAATTTCTTCTTCTTTAAATCCAAAAAATTCTTCTAATTGAGATATTGTCCTTTTAATATCTGCTTGAGGTAAATCAATTTTGTTAATTACGGGAATAATCTTTAAATTAGCCTCTAAAGCAAGATAAAAATTTCCCACAGTTTGGGCTTCAACTCCTTGAGTAGCATCAATAAGCAAAATCGCACCTTCAGAAGCTCTTAAGGATTTGGCTACCTCATAAGTAAAATCTACATGTCCTGGAGTGTCAATAAGATTTAAGATATAATCTTTAAATTTTAATCTCACTGCTTTTGCCTTTATAGTTATACCTCTTTCTCTCTCCAGCTCCATACTATCTAAAAATTGCTCCCGCATCTTTCCCTTATCTACCGCATGAGTCATTTCAAGAATTCTATCGGCAAGGGTAGATTTTCCATGATCAATATGGGCAATAATACAGAAATTTCTTATTTTTTCTTTATCCTCCATAAATAATCTTTATAATTTTTTCTATTACTTCTTTCAAAGAAAGATCTGTTGTATCTATATAAATAGCATCTTCTGCCTTCTTTAAAGGACCTACTTTTCTTTCTAAATCTGCTTTATCTCTTCTTTTTAAATCCTTCTCTATCTCAGAAAAAGAAATATTTAACCCCTTTTCTTTTAATTC
>Ga0190363_1000335_pt1 | contig 27370 bp, 41 predicted proteins | sample 48721867_MG_FD_161272 | JGI IMG/M metagenome (GOLD analysis project Ga0190363, IMG submission 161272) | Hydrothermal vent microbial mat bacterial communities from Southern Trench, Guaymas Basin, Mexico - 4872-18-6-7_MG | ecosystem: Environmental > Aquatic > Marine > Hydrothermal vents >... | reverse complement strand
TTTAAACCCTAAGTAATGTTTAGTGTTTGTTCTAGGAGTTTAGTAGCTTCTAGGATTGTCTGTTCTAGATGTTGTATTGTTTCTTGGATTTTCCGTTTACGGTCCTCTAGGGTTTGTTTTTGTTCTTGTGGTATTTGGATCCTTGAGGTTTTTCCTAGATAGATGCTTTTTAGGGTTTTACCCTCCCAGTATCTGAGGTAGGCGTAGGGGCCGTGTCCTTTCCCGGATTGGCAGCTACAAGATTTCTTACCACACTTAACATACTTCCACTCTATCCAACCCCTAACAGGATAGCCTTTAAGAACCCTATCAATAGTGTTGAGTTCTCTATGAAGCAGTTGAAGCTCATGATCAACCTGCAAAACCAGACTACAAAGCCTCTTACAGGGATACGTCTTAGGGTACATACAATAAAAAACTATACCCTAAGAAATATAAAAAAATAACGGTATAGTTAAATCCTAGACACCCGTATTGTAACATAATGTGGCTAGTATGTCTTCTTTATATATACTATGCTGACCATATTTCCGTGTCGTCGAAGTTTATTGGATTCTTATAGCCAATTCCTATTCCGCATCTGTTATAGTTTTCTCCTACTCTCGGAGAAGAATCTACCAAGTCGTCTGCCACTTTTATCCAGTCTACTCCATCAAAGTATTCATGTCTCACTATCAGAACTCCAGCTGAAGTCCACCAAGTAACTCTCCACTTAACCCACTCTGTAATGTTCTCAGGTTTATTTATTATATCATTTTCCATTTTAGTTGTAGAAGATCTTAGTAATCTTACTTTACTACCTTCGATAGAGACAGCCGTAGTATAATCATAAAAAGCATATAATATATAACCGAATCCAGATATAAGAGTTCTAGAAGTATCAAAACTTCCGGGCGGGTCATTAACTCTTAAGAATATGCTGAAGGTATTATATATCGTACCCCAGTTCACTGAGCTTTTAAGGCATGTTACTAACCGTCCTTCAATTATATTAAGCGTAGATGGTACTTTACATATACATCCACAATAACTGGTGAATTTTAATGATGATGGTGGACTTACATAATCTGATGTGTCTAATGTCCAGTAGTTTCTGTCGAAATCCCAATCTTCAGCATATTTAGGAAGTATGGGAGGAGGAGGTGTTCCAAATATATTTCCACGTTCCCATGCTATCAATTTTAACCTTTTTAAGAGTCTTAAAAGGTCCTCTTCTATTTTTATCTCTTTTTCAGTTTTTAATCCTAAATACTCTTCTAGTAGTTTTTCTTTTCTCTCTATTTCCCTTTCAAGTTCCAAATATTTAAGTTCTAGATATTTCATACTTTTATCCACTCCAATATTCCTTATAAACTTGTGTCATATCTGGAGGTTCTTCATAACCCCAATCCTCATACCACATCTTTCCCATATGCTCAAATCCGCCATAACTCCACTCTTCCGTATAAACGTTTGTCATAGTTGGAGGTATAGCACTTAAATATGAATTTATCTCTTCTTGAATTTGCCAAGCGTCAGCAAACAAGTTATGATGCATGGCGAAATATATATCACCTGCTTTTATTGTTTCCATTTGAGAAACTATCTCCTCTAGTTTAGATACCTGTTCTAAATCACCTGCTATAGTCTTATCTATTTCTAACTTAATTTGCCATGCCTGAACAAATAGGTTATGATCCTTACTCAAATAATAATCTCCATTTTTTACATATCTCATCTGATTAACAATATCCTCTAATTGTTCAACCAGAGATTCTATCTCTGGAAAAGTCTCCACCCATATTTTACATAAATCCAACTGTTCTTTCCAGTTATCTACATGGTCATTATGATCCTCTTTTATAAACGTTCCACTTATATCTTTTACCAAATCTACTACTTTCCTTAGTTTCTTCATTTCTGCCTATTTTATATTCATATTAATAAAATATATTTTTATATTTATGCAAGTTGTTTAAGGTTGATGTCTTAGGGTTTTGCCTGTCGATTTTGTAACCCTAAGATGGTTTTAGGTTTTTATATTTGGAAAATGAAAATATGTTGTATGAGTGGTGAAGTGGTTAGAAGTTGGGATGGATATGCTTGGTATATCGAAGGTGATAGTGATAGATTAGTATTGAATGATGGTGAGATGACTGTTAGAACTGTTTTGAGAGAGTTAGGTAGGCTTGATAGAGTATTTGTTGATGTCGGTGCTCATGTTGGTGAATATGCGATTAGGATGGCTTACTACTATCATAAGGTTATAGCGATAGAGCCTATACCTAGAAGTGTTAGAATTCTGAAAAAGAATATTGAGTTAAATCATATCGCTAACATAGAGGTAAAACAGGTGGCTTGTAGTGATAAAGAGGAAGTTTTAACTTTTAGACTTAGAGGGGGTAGCAGTACTGCCTTAGAATGTTCTGGAAAGTTTAATGTGATCAAGGTTAAGGCTGTTAGACTTGATGATCTGGTTGATTGGTGTGATGTAATAAAGATAGATGTTGAGGGTTGGGAGGAGAAAGTAATCAAAGGTGCTTCTAGGATTATAAAAGAGTGCAAACCTGTTATAGTGATTGAACATCATGAATTTAGAGGGTATGACTCTTGTAAGGGTATGAAGGAGAGGATAATTAAAATACTATCTGGATACCGCCACTTCGATCTAAATGGAATACATACACTATATGTTCCAAAGAGTTTTAATATTGAAGAAGTTAAAGATGCAATAGTTTATCACTGGGTTATGAAAGCTATAAAAAACTTAGAACAGGGTAAGCCTTGGTATTATGGAATGCCAAAAACTTGGTGGTATGGTGGCCATATCATAGATTTTATGTTGGCTCTACCAGAGCATATTCTTAAAGAAAAAGAGTGGATAGAAAAGTTATAGGTGATTGATATGAAACCCAAACCTCTTAATATTCTAGGAAAGTGGGATTGGTTGGTTATCTTAGATGCTTGTCGATATGACTTCTTTAAGGAATTATGGAAGAAAAGTCAAGTAGAGGCGAGAATTAGTTATGGAAGTTGTACAGTAGAGTTTCTACATAAAATGCCCCCAATCCCCAACAGTATCTTAGTTAGTGGTCATCCTTTCCCATTAAAGAGAAAAGACAAGTTTACAACAGTAGTCGATGTAGGTTTCGACTATAACTTAAATACGAGTCCACCACACTTCATAACCAACTATGTTAGAAATAACTTGAAAAGATTACTGGTCTATAGGCGTAGGGTTTTATGGTTTCTACAACCCCATCACCCATATATTGGAGAAACAAAGCTTAACGTCCCAATATATGAAGATGTAAAGAATAGACGAATGTCACCTGAAAGGAATACTATTAGACGCTTGATTAATGCCAAGAGAAGAGGAATTTTAGAAAAGGCTTATAGGGATAACCTCATTCTGGTCCTTAAAGAGCTTGAAAAAATACTACCTCTCATGAAAGGTACAGTTGTTATAACAGCCGATCATGGAGAGGGATTAGGTAAACCTCTTAGACCACAGGACCAACCAGTATTCAGTCATCCATGCAATAGATGGGAGTGGGAGGTTCGACTGGTGCCTTATACAGTTATAAATATCGCCTAATAATTTTTGCGAGTTTTCTACCCGTATTTTCCCATGTATAAACGTTTTTGATTTTTTCTTCTACATAGTCTTTGAGTTTTTGCTTGTAGTCGTCTAGATTATCTAGCATAATGTGGATTCTATCTACTGCTTTGTCTACTAATACTTCTACTCCTCCTCCATCATGAATTGGGTTGTCTTTTAATACCCATCTTGTAACTTGAGAGTCCACTAGTGAAAAATCTGGTAGATATTCCTGCCATGCCCCTCCTTTAGCTGCTACTACTAGACAGTTTCTAGCTATAGCTTCTAACCCGTTGTGCTCAAATGCCCCTCCTCTTGAAAAAAGCAGATATATATCTGAAAGGTCGTATAGTTCCATTTTCTGTTCCTCAGTAAGCCAACCACTTACAATTATTCCCCCAAGCCTTCGTATAACCATGTGAGGATAACCGTTTTGAGTCATAAACTTAGCAACTAGGAAGACATCTTTTCTCTCTCTAATAAGAGTCTCATAGACTTTTAAAACCAAGTCTAATCCTTTACGATATTCTGAATGCCAACAGAAATACAGTAGTAGTTTCTTTTTCTTATTCTCCTTATACTTTGCTATATTGTCGAAAAATTGCACGTTTGAGGAGGTTTCATACCATGTTTTATCTAGTCCGTGAGGTACTACATATACTGGTGTTTTACAACCAGAGTTTATGTAGGATTTTTTACTCCATTCTGAGGGTACTATCATAGCTTCAGCATAATGTGTCATACTTACTGCCAAATTGCTTATACTATTGCTATCTGCCACATCTACTCCTATTATCCCCTTAACTTTTGATAGAAAATGCTCTATTCTGTCTCCTATCCTAGACATATTATAGAAAAACGGGTGTAGGATTATTAATGGTCTGGTTACTGGATAAATGTTGGGTATTGCTTTTTCGTCTATAGTATATAGTCTAAAATATTTTTTTAATTGTTCTATATGTTTCTCGCTTATGAGTGTAAAGCTTACCCTATGCCAGATGGGATAAACGTACCATATCAACTCGCTAGTTCCTCCCACCATAGGAATCTGGTAGATATGGCTATGGGTGTTTCTGCCTTATTGATAACCCTCACAAGAATATTGTATCCGGGTGGTATTTTGACTCTTTCCCCTACTTCCGATGCTGAGCCTATGGCTCTGATTTTACTACCTCCCGGTGCAACTGTTTGATGTGCCAAAGTACCGGGTGTATATGTTCCTCCATACTCGACGATAACTTCTGAGGTATTGGGTGAGCCGAGGTCTAGGTTCATGACGGGAATTCTAGTTCCTGATGCTACTTTAACATTATCCCTATATATATCTATGAAAGATGTTCCTTGTACAACTATTTCTACTGTAATTATGTTTGCCTTCTTGTTTGATGTTGAGGGGTTTTCAAAGAATGTCTCTACAACTTCGTCGGATGCTACATTTTCAAACCTGTGTGATGCACTAAACGCTTTTCCTTCATCTACCTTTTTAGAAAATCTAGTGTCTTGAACTATTGTACCATCGTCGAATTGTAGTAGTTGTCTCGCTATTTTACTACTTATGTCACTGACTATTGAGTATAGTTGTTCTATTTTTGATCTTACATCTGATAATGGTATGTCTATTTTACCAGTATCTTCCTTTATGCCCTTATGTAATGAGTAGAATTTTTCAATATCCGTTTTAGCCTCTGATATAAATTCTGATATTTTAATTGGATCGCCATCTTTTATGACTACTTTTCCCTGAACGTACACATTATCCTTGAAGTATCCATAGTGGGCTTGTACTTCTTTCCAACTCTTGGTTTCTGATCCTAAGTTTCTTATGTTATCTTGATCTGGTATGATATCGGAGTCTAGATGTAGTAGTGCCTCTTTATCTAGTTTTGCCGAGGTGTACTGGTATAGTATGTCGAGACCGTCTATTACTAAATTCCACTCCCTACTGTAGAGTGGTTCTGTGCCTTTATATCTTAACCCTAGCCAACTCATCTATTCAACCCCTCTGACTCTTCATTAATCTCTTAAGAGGAGTTGGGGTTGGCGGTGGCTTTTGCTTGGACAATTCTATTGCTTGACGAATACCAGAACCTATGCTCTTTCCCGTTTCTTTCATTAACTTTTCAAGTTCTTTTAGATCTTCCATATTCTCCCTCCTTATTATATTCATGTACTTTATTTTATTTGTTTATGATGATCTCATCTGATATCGTATTCTACGCATCATAGCTATGAATCTATATGAGTCGATTTCCCATTCGTCTATACCCCAATTTTTAAGTTCTTCAAGCAGTCTGTTAAATTGTTCCCATGTTAAGACTCCGTTAGCGTAATCCGTGATTAGTTCTGTTATTTCTCTTTCTACTTCATCATATACTGGCTTGATTCTGATGTAGTCTTCCCACATCTTGTAGAGGAACTCTTTTTCCTCTTGGCTTATAGGTAGTGCGTCTATTCTCTTCTTTACTTCTGCTAATGCTAGTCTTCTAGCCATAGGTGAATACTCAGCGAAAGTTACTAGTTCTCTCGGAGTTCCTACGAGTTCCCTATATGCTCTATGCCATCTCTCCAGATCTGCTCTATCCTTCATTAACTTTAACTCGTAAGCCTCATAACCGTAGGGTATTAGAGTCTGGAGGAATGCCATATACATTTTCTCGTCAATCATAAAGTATTCATATAAATCCTCCGCTGAGGTTACTACTTTCTTAACTTCATCTATTACAATTTTCGTTGTGATGTACTGTTTCCAGAGTGGTCTCCATTCCTCTGGTACTCCTCTTTCTTCAAGCACTTTATCCACCATTTTTCTAGCCAGTGGTACGATCTCTGAAATTGTCGCCATCATAGATGGGGTTGGTATGTATTCTCTCTTTATTATGTTCACAAGGTTTTCCGCTATGACAGTTATTGCGTTAGATTCTTCTGGGGCTAGTCTAGCAACTTGCGTGAATACATTTACTATCCTGTCTATATCCTCTTTTTTGACATATCCGAATGCTAACCTATAAATTAGCCAACCTAAAACTCTGTAGAACCAGTATCTTATTCTTCTAAAAGTATATACTTCTCTAGCTGGGGACCATGCCTCTAGGATTGCATCTACATAGGATTCATCAAGAGAGAATTTTATTTCTCTACCAGAAATTGTTGCGGTAGCTTTTGAGAAGTATTTGTTTATTGTTTCTGTTAATTTATTAAGATAATTAGTTACCGATTTTTCTGAAATTATATATTCTCTGTACCCGCTTTCTAGGTCTGTCCACATCTCTCTCCATACTTTCATATATCTGTCTATGACGGCCCTTAACTCTAGTATTCTTCGTTCTGCTGGTAGGAATTTTACTGGTAGGTTTATGAATCCCTCTTTCCATTCTCCAGATACTAGGTCTACATAGCTTACTTTGAATGTTGCTACTACTAAATTATCTAGTAACTGATCTATTGTTTCAAAGTCACTAGCACCATAACGGTACATATCTACTACTCCAGTTCTTAGGAAGGTTCTTTCTTCAGCTACTGCATTTATTGCCTCTGCTACTGCTACTATTGGTACATAGTGTGGATGTAGTCCAGTAGCTTGGATTAGTCTGCACATCATGGACAAGTCCATGTAGACGTTTGGATTTGTTCCTCTTTCTTCTATGACTTTCAAGAAACCGAGAGATGGAGTGGTCACTGTTATATTCTTTGAGGCTAGGTGGTCGAACATGGCCCATTTAGTCATCCATCTTACATCTATTTTACTGGGAATATCTGCCATAGTGTCCATTACTATCCATGCGTCTGAGGTAAAGCCATCTATCCATGCGAAATTAGCGTAGTCCTGCCATTTTAGGTAACTCGTTAATGCTCTAAATACATCTCCAAACTGGAAGTTCAGAGCAGGTGGTGGTATGGGTACTTTAGCACCTATCGCCTCGGCGTGTTCTTTAGCCTCGTTGAATTCTGTTTGAGATGGTACATACCAGAGTAGTCCGCTCATGCTTCTTGCAGTGAACTCCCATAGTCTTTCTGGACTTGGATAGCGGAAGTGTAATAGATAGTATAGGAATGCTAGATCTGGTGTAAAACCTAGCCTGTAAGCCCATTCTGTAAATCTTTCCAGTCCCTCTTTACCTATTCCGAAGATGTCCTTGATCATCATCCTTGTAAGGTCCGATGGTGTCGGCATAAAGTATATTGGTGACAAGGGTATTTTCCTTGTTGTATTGAATCTGTCTTTTATCTCTAACGCTAGTTCATCCACCAGTTTTGTCTCGTTATCTATGAACCAGTTAGGGAATCCTCTATATCTTAGAAGGTTTTTGTAGTATTCTATGTTGTCGTCTATGCCTATCCTTCTGATAAGTGTTCTAGTTTCTCCTAATGGTGGAATTTCAAATGGTACATCTCCTAAACCTATATCCTCAAAGTGTTTTTTCCACATATAACGGAATGGATATCGGAAAGGTTCCATTCCTGGTAGTATGAATCCCAGATGTATGTTAGCCAACATCATGGGTACTACTTTTTCTACTATGTCTCCTACTTCATATAGGGTGTGGGCTAGTCTTGAGAAGAAGGCTAAGGCTATCTGTAGACCAACATCTAAGGGCGAGGCAACTAGTCTAGCTCTAGCAGTATATCTTGATATCGCGTGGGCTAGGCTTTTAGTTATCTTCGGTATAAACATGGCAGCTGCGAAGTGAGGCATTACCTCTAATACCATCGTTATTGCAACGTCTACCTCTCCTACCTGTTGCCCTTCTTCTGGTTTGAATAGTTGTTTGAATTGCTCATCCAAGTATCCCTTGATCGGTTCTATCCATGCGGATATGAATGGTTTAATGGTGTCTGATACTTTCTTACCTAGATTTTGTGCAAAATCCTTAAGTTCCTCCATTAAACCTACAGTTCTTTCTGATAACGCTTTTACAGGCTCTTTTAGTACATCTATTAACGCCTTAGTTATATCCGAAAACCATTTACATATCGTTTTTAGGATTGGTTCCCAGTTGTCTTTTAGTACTAGGAACGCCACCCCAGCTGCGCCTGCCAGCGGTATTAATAGCCATTCTAGTGATTTCCAAGGATCTGTTTGGAACTGACTAAGCCAGTCTATGAATCCTTCCCATGCCGACTGTAATGTTTGTAGGAAGTTTTTGAGCCAGTCTGGTAGATTTTCCCAGATGAATTTGGCTAGTTCCTCGAATCGTGCCTTTATGAATCCTATTGGATCTTTAATAAATTCTGCGAATGCTTGTTCTATAGTTGTTGCTATTGAGTCTGCGAATTTAACTAAGTCTTCTATGTACTTTTTGAGCCAGTCTGGTAGCATTTCCCATATCCATTTTCCCATGTTGGATAATGCCCCTGCTAGTGGCTCTATGAGGTTTTTCTGTATGAATCCTAGCGGATCTTGTATAAATTCGGAAAATGCCTGTTCTATCGATGTTGCTATTTTATCTGCGAAGTTTACAAGGTCTTGTATTGCCTTTTTCAACCATTCCGGTATTAGATTCCAGATGCCTTCAATTGCTTTTTGTATTGCATTTAGGGGATCTTTTAGAAATTCTAAAGATATTTTTTCGATATTTGATGCTATTGTATCACACGCTTTAATTAAACTATTTAATGAACTTTTGAATTGGTTGTAGATTGATTCTCCTATAGTACCTAACTCACTTACTATCTGTGATATGTAGGTAGGTATGTTTTTAATAGCGTCTTTAAGCCATGTCGGTAATTTATCCCATATTTCCTCGGCTAAATCCGAGATAGCGTCTGATATAGGCGTGGCTATATATTGTTTAAACCAATCTGGAAACCAATCTGGAAATCTCAATATTGCATTTACGAATCCCTCAAAGGTTGAGCCTAGTTCTGTTAGTCTTTTGCTTACTTGGTCTAGTATATTTCCTATACCTGTTAGAGATGTATCTATTAGATTCCATAGGTTGTCTATGAATCCTTTTACTGTAGATGATATCGCTTCGGCTGCCCATGCTATAGCTGCATTTATAACATCCGATATGAAACTGGCTAACTGTCCTAGTGGATCGTTTATTCCAGCCTCTCCCGTTACTAGTGCTTCTAAATCCACAATTTCTGCTAGTTCATATCCTAGAGGGAATATTTCCAAGTTATCTCCTAGTGCTTGGTCTATTATTTCTGCTATTTCTTCTCTAGTGAGTATTGTTGGGTTTTCTTCAGTCATTTCTCATACCCCATTAATACCATTAATTTAAATTTGGGAATCTCTACTAAAAGTTTTTTCAAGAGATCATCCCAGTCTTTAACAAATAGTGTAAATCTCTGGCTTTTCTTTTTCTTGTATGTTATGTCTAGGTTTACATTATATATTGACTGCCCATTTATCAGTTTGGTTTTAGTTACTTCGTATATTGTTACTAGTGCATTATCATGTCTAAACCTTAGAGGAGGGATTACAGTATCTAGTCTATCTGGTTTCATATATTTTAAAAAATATGAATTTTAGTATATGAAACTAACTACCTGTGACTGATTGAGAAAGTTTTCTCTGGAGTTTCAACATTTGTAGTGTTTTCTCTGCTATTTCAGAGGCTTTTTCACAGAGTTTACAGTTATCTTTTTTATCACATTTTATGGTTGCTAAGACCAGTGAGAGTTCCTGTACTCCAAACATTAAATCGGTTAGTATTTCTCTAAACTCGTCTCTCGCTTTGTCTGAAATTGTAGGTGCTAAAGCACTTAGGCGTACATCTGGGAGAGGTTGTATCTCTTTCTTTTTAGACTTTCTCCTAGATCTTCTAGATTTCTTCTGTATCTCTTCACCCACTTCCCAATCACCTGATATATCTTATTTAAAATTGACGTATTTAAACCTTGTTTCTCCCAATACCCCAACCAGTATTCTTTGAATTCTTCCTCTGTCATAGCTTTATATGCTTCATATCCCCAAGAGCGCCTCTTCTTTTTATGTCCTATCAACATAGCTGTCGCTCTCTTGTACAGGTTTTTATGAAATATTGATACATCTTCTTTTTCTAATATACTGTCTACTATTGCGTCTATGTAGTAGTAGAATGTTCTTAGTTGATGATGGTGATCCGCTCTTTCGCTAGTATGGAATGATAGTGTTTCTTCTGGTCTCTGGTAGTTTCCAAATGCTACGCTTGTAGCAAAGTACCTTGATATCATTCTTCTTGTTTTCCAGTCTATAAAATCAGAGAGTACTGTCGTTCCTGTATCATGGGTTTCTAGTGGGCTTGGCTTGTATAGTATTTTGTCGTCCATCAATATTCCAAGATTGAGTGGTGTAATATCAAGTATAAATCCACAGTTTACTTCATCAAATTTTTTAAATTCTATTTCTTTATATTCTCCTCTCCATGTCACCATTCCTATCTTAGTTGTTTCTGATTCTGCTTCACAGAGTTTACTGTAGTTTAACAGGTTGTAGTCTAGGATGAACTTGTCAAATATGGTGTGGAAGTGAAGCACCAGTCTATTGTAGATAGCCTCTACTATTCCCTCGTTTATCCTTGCCTTATCAACTACTACTTGATAGAATTGCCTTATCCTCGTTAGGTCCATTCTTCTTCTAGCCAGTTCCCATAGGCTAGACCTTATGAATTCCCTTATTACTGGTGGATCTACATAGCTTTTCCCGTAGACGCTTTCTCCTACTATTAGTTTTCTTTTCTGTTGTTCTAGTATGAATCCTAAATATTCTGGCCAACACTGGGCTATTATGAAGGTTACGAAATCTAGTAGTGGGGGTACTTCTAGGTTGTATATATCCCAGTAGAATATTCTCCATGCTTCGCCTACATCTACGGGTTCTAGTTTAAGCTTTATACCTTGTAGGAATTCCTGAATTGTGGGTAGTTTTACATGGAATTCTGGATCGAGGGGTAGTAGTTCTGTTGGATCTAGCCCGAAGATAAATAGATTGCTTATGTCTAGCCAGATGAAGAATAGTGATTCACTCCATGCCCATTCGGAGAAGAGAGATAGTGTGTCTAGTATTCTTTGGAAGTTTGTCCATATAGCTGATTCTGAAAGTACTTTGCTGAAGTATTTTCTTTTTTCCAGTACTGATTCTGTGGTTTTAGTCTCAAGGTAGGGTGATGCCATTTGCTTATGCACCTATCATTTTAAGTAGTTTGGGATATAGTTTTTCAGCGTCAAATTTAGATGCATATTCTGATACTTTTATGCTTTTTTCCTCGTATTCTTCCTTGTTATTTTTTATAAGGTCTATTGCCTCGTCCATAGCGTTTGCTAACTCTTTCTCGTCGTAGATGTGGAATTCATATTCTATTCCTTCTCCAGTGTTTACGAATTCTTTTCGTTCATATTCAAATACTATGTTGTTTTCTAGGTCTGAAACCTCTGTTAATGGAGGGTATACGCAGTGTATAGCAGGTGTTTTCATAGCGTTGGCCTCTACTATCGGTAGACAGAATCCCTCACAGTAGGAGGGTACTATTAGGTAGTCTATCGCACCTAGAAATGCTAAAATTTCAGCCCTAGATCTACTGCCATATACGGTGTCCAGATATATATTTGGTATTCCCGTTACTATTTTTTCGGCTTTTTTACTTGACACTAGGTGTACTATGAAGTCTTTTCTCTTTTCTGAAAGTATTTTAACGGCTGATGCTAACTTGTCAAGTCCTTTTCTTGGATGGGTGTGTGATAGTACTCCGAAAATTATTTTATTTTTGTGCATTTTTCTTAGGTGTTTTTTAGCTATGGGTGTTAGTTTTTCAGCCTCTTCTATTGTTTCTTTGAGTAGTCCGTGATATACTATGTCTTTTACTCTTAATCCTACCTCTGCCAGTTTTTCTCTTACATATTTGCTTACTGCGATAAATTCTACATCTCTTATCATCCAAGGTTTTATATGTACTCTTCTAGGTCTACCCTCTATCATAGTGTAATATACTATTGGTTTTTGATAATGTACTACCATTTCCCTGTAGAGTAACATATATTCTGCACAGAAGATAGGAGAGGTAGGATAGATTAGTATAACTCCGTCCGCTATGTTGTCTAATGTGCTCGGTGCGTCTATATATCTTATAATTCTTGGTACATGTCCTCTTTTCTGGGCTATATGGGCTATATCTTTTGCTACATTTAGAAGGCTTGTGGCTTTACCTGCTATAATTACGATTCTCATACATTTAAATAATACGAGGGAAGTAAAAAAAATTATGGTTTTTAGTAAGAGGTTGTGTTTATTTCTAGCGTTTTAGTAGGGTATTACCCAACCACAGACTACTTGAATTATCTCGTCTAGGATGCTGGGATCTAGTCCGAAGGCGGTGACGTAGTAGCTCTTTAATCCATCGGCGTATTTCTTAGCAGCCTCTCCTTTCTGTCTTATGATGTGTTTCCATAGCATGGTAGCGAAGGCTAGATAGGTGGCTCTGGTACCACCAGCTATACCGTATTCGTCGAGGATTGGTCTCACTAGTTCTCTTACGGTATGGACGCTGTTAAGCCCTGCCTGTGCTCTTTCTAGAGCTATGTTCTGGACATCGGTGAATCTGGTGCTAACTACGGTTGGGTTGAATTTCACTTGGTATTTCTTATACATATCTAAGCCAGTTCTGTAGAGGGGCATGTTTCTTACTCACCCCTAGTAAAATAGAAATATGTATACTTTCTTATATTTCAGTGAGTGAAAAATAGACAGTATAAGGGGAAAAAAGTTTATGGCTAGGGGGAAGCAAGTAGTAGAACAAAAAGAAGTTAAATTACATCCAGAGGAAATTCGCATAGCTAAACGTGAAATCCTCGATCTTGTTTTAATGGATTTACAAAAAGTTGCTAACTACTGGAATTTTAGGTACCGGGATTTGGTAACTACTGGTATTGGTATTAGTAGTGATTCCAAGTTTGATATAGGTGAGGATGAGAATGGATTGGTGTTGGTGTTATTGATACAGGTTTATATTCCAGAGGAGTTGTGGATTAAACTGGCTAAGCTTAAGAAGATGAGGAAGTTTAAACTTCCGAAACCTCATCCTATTGTTAGACAGAGGTATCGTGAAATGGAGGAAAAAGCTAAAGAGTTATTAGAGAGTATTGAGGAAATAGAGAGTGAAGAAATAGAGGGTGAAGAGGGTGGCGAGACAGATTAGGATCGTTGTTCCAGATGAAATATATGTGAGGATCAAGAGTATTTGTGAAAAGTATAATATATCTTCACAGGATTTAATATTACGGGCTTTAGTAAAGATAATAGAGGAGTTTGAGGTGAAGAAGAGGTGAGTTTGGCTAGTCTGGTCCTAACACTGTTAGGGGATATAGATGATCCTGCTGTTAGAAATGACATATCTAGTACTCTGTATTTTCTGAGGGATTTATACATAGATGGACGGATTGACGAGAAAAGGTTGTTTGCGGAGGTTAAGGATATTGTGAAGACTGTTTTGAGTGTTACTAATCCAGAGCTTCTACCAGATGAACTGGAGAAAAAGAGTACGGATTTTGCTAATCAGATTGTTAGTGCAGTTAAGATGGAGACTTTAAGGGCTAGATTGTTGTCGAAGTTTAAGCCTAGAACTGAAGAACTATTCTAGTTTTTCTGTGGATCGTATATTGTTTCTAGGGTTATTCGTCCTTTGTCTTTGTAGGCTATTATGGTTTTGACTTTTAGCGTTTTACCTAGATAGGTTAGGTAGTCTTTAACTGTCTGTGTTACGTTTTTCTTGTTTTTCTTACATTCTACTAGTATTACTTCTCCATCTCTGATTGCCACTAGGTCGATGGGTTTTGAACCTGCTGCCCTTATGACATAGTATCCTTTTGCTCTTAGCTTGTTTCTTATGGTGTACTCGAAAGCCCTTCCCTTCTCATATTTGGTTGTTGGCATTTAGACACCTGTATGTTTCTACTATTATTACTAATAGGTTTATTAGTCCTAGTATTAGTAGTCCTAACCAGTCAAAGTAGGCATCAAAGATATTCATAATGTAAATTACTGTTTTGTCTGGGTTTAGAAGTTTTGCAAGGGAAAGTCTTAGACCTAATCCTATGGACCATCCACATAGTAGTATTTGTGGGATTTTAACTAGTATTTTCTTCATCTAATCTCCCCTTATTTTTGCTATAATTTCAAATACTTCTCTAGAGTTTTTGAATGATTCAAACAGTTTCAAGAGTTGCATATCTATTAAATGTCCCAGATTTAGTCCTAGTAGATAATCTATTACCTCCATCATCTCCTCACAGAAGTATACCATAAATGTGGCGTCTTTTTTGATTGACTCGTCTACCAGATTTTCTTTTAGTCTATCTAAAATATATATAATTTTCTCGGTTTTTCCCATAGTTTTCAACCTCTCTGACATATTATTATATTATAGTGTGATATTTAAATGTTACAGATATTTTTTTAAGGGTGTGTTTAAGGGAAAAGTTTTTCTTTTAGTTTTTACCCTATTACCGATGTAGGTGAGAAAATGTCTGGTGTAATCTCTGGGTTGGTGTTTACGATAGGGACCATGCTGGTAGGGCAAGGCACTAAACTAGTGGAGCAAGGAGATTGGCTAACTGGAGGGGTTCTCATCGTTGTTGGAGGATTGTGCTATGTCGTGGCTTATTATCTACAACTGAGAGGATTAAAATTGAAACTTAAAGAGTGATTGGGATGAGGACCGAGGCTTTCGATGCTCTGGTTCTTAAGTTACAGAAACTTGATTTCGCTGATGTAAAGCAAATAGTGGTTGAGACGAAGAAGTGGGTTGAAAGTCTAAGTGAAGAAGAGAAGAAGGCTAAGATTATAGGGATTTCGGCTAGTGGCACGATAGTGCTTACTAGGGAAGAAATACCTGATATGCTTGAGAAGGATCCGAAGTTTAGGGCTTTTTGGATTAAGAGTCTAAAAGAGTATTATGATTTTTTCTTAGGAGGGGAGGGAAGAGGGGTAAAAAGGGGGGCGCGACGACAGGGAAGAGAATTACTGAGCTTTAGGTTTAAGATACCGGAAGAGTTTAAGATACTTCTAACGGATTGTAGTGATTGGGGAGATACGGCTACTTGGATTGCTGGTGCCTTTTACCGGGAACTCATGGCTTGGGCCGAAGATATAGGGTATAAAGTTATTAAATTGATGCATGAGGAGGTTGTAAGGGATACTTGGGATGCAACCTTGGTAAATAATCCAGATATAGTGTTGATATCGCACTGTGGGCATGGAAACTATACTACAGTGACTGGTTATAACTTATCCGTGTTGGCAAAGGTTGGAGAGTATAATCCGGAACTTTACAAGGGTAAGGTAGCTTCATGGCTGTCATGTGAGATGGGTAAGAAACTGCTCTCGGATATGGTAGATAAGGGGTTAGTTGCTGGAGATGGTTATGAGGAAGTGTACTATTTCTGGTATCAGGGTAAGGAGCCGCCTAATGAGGATCCCTATGCTAAGTCGTTTATTGGTACACATTTAAATACAACCAGATTATTGTTGCTTGGACATACTTACAAAGAGGCTTTTGAGGAAACTAACAGATTGTATGAACAAGAGGCTATGTACTGGCGTGAACATGGTGCTCCAGATGTGGCTGCAACGTTGCTATATGATAGGAGTATACATGTTCTGAAGGGTGATCCCAACTGGTGTTTGCCGATTTTGGAAGAAGTGCCTGTGGAGATTACGTTAAATGTAGATTATCGTGTTTGGGAGGAGGCTGAAGAGAGGATAGTACTGTGGAGTGTTTATGGTGAAGTTAGGTCTAGTGAAGGGCCTATGAGCGATGTATCTGTGTTGGTCAGGGTTGGAGAAGAGTCTTATAAGGTAAAGACTGATGAGGAGGGTAAATATTCATTCAAAGTGAAAATAAAGTATCCGCCTCGTGATATCGAAGAACATATAAACGTTAAGTTTGACGGATGCATTAGAGATAGGAAGAGGTATTTACCATCGGAGAATTCTAAGGTTGTCAAGATCCCGTTGGAGAAGGTGCTTACGGAGATTGAAATCTTGAAGACAGGATATAAGAAATTAGCTTTTGACAACTATGAGTATATTGTGAAGGCTCAGTTGAAGGAGAAAGATGGTAGACCGTTATCTGGTAGAAGTATTTTCTTGGAGGTTGAGGATGACTGTGGTAGCGTATGTACAACTAATGCTCAAGGAGTATGTACAAATAGTGCAACTTGTTGGATAGAGTTTTGGAAGGCGTTATGGGCTTGGCTTTTCGGTAGGAAAGTCAAGTTTGTTGTCAGGTTTGCTGGAGATGCGACGCATCTTGGCTGTGTTGCTGAGGGTTACATAAAAGTCAAAGGTATTCTTTTTTAGATTTATATTTAAATACTGGTTTTTTACCTTATACTGTAGGTTTTACAATATTGCTATGTTGGGGAAGGTAGATGGCTAGGGTTAATCTTAGAAAGTTACTCTTAGTGGTTGGTGTCGTTTCAGTGGTGGCTGTTGCGGGTGTTGTAGTTTACGCGGCTGGAAGTAATCCTGAGAAGTTAGAGTATTTCGTTAAAGCCTTAGAGTATGGGCTTAAAGGCCTGAAAGAGTACTTTAACTTCATAGTTGAGTTGTTTAAGATCGCTGTTGGTAGTTAAAATCTTTACTTTTTTTTATGTGACGTAATATTTAAATAGGACGCTTGTATTATATTATACGGGTGATATATGTGAAAAAGGTTGAAGTTTCAAGACCTAAAACTTTAAGTAAGAGATTTTATGAGCTTTCTCAAGCCTATAGTGATGTTATCGCCTCTCGCTTTGACTATCGTGGAAAAGCGAAAGTGGGGTTGACTAACTGGCAGATCAGAGTACAGGAAATTGCCTTTGTTTCTTCTAGGGGAGTCGATTTCCGTTACAGGATCTACTTCCCCTTGACTAGGACCAGAAGAATTGTTGTTAGTTTGGATAAGAGGGCTAAGAAAGAGGATATCTGGGCGTTGGTAAACAGTATCCAAGAAACTGCTAGATTAATGGACATAGAGGGATTCAGGGATTCGTTAAATGCTTTGATAGATTATTGTTTGGCTCATAATCCTCTGCTTTACATAGAGTATTCGACTAAGAATAGTTATATGATGCAAAGGTTGAAGACTTTAAAGATTAAGGTTAGGGAGTGATGAGATGGGGCGTAAGAGTAAGAGGATGGTATTGGTTGCGATTTGGGTTACTAAAAGACAATATAAGTTTCTTAAGTGGATGATTGAGGAGGGGTTTTTTATTAATACATCGGAGGCTGTTAGGTATGCTATAACCAAGTTGATTGAGGATGTTTTGAGGGAGAAGGAGTTGTTTGATAAGTTTGTGAGAGTAGGCTAGTTATAATTATTTTATTTTTTGGGTTTTATGTATTCTGTTCTTGGTGTTGGTTTTAGTGCTTCTTCTGGTATTTCTGGTATTTGTTCTAATGCTTGGTAGATTTGTTTGCCTTTTTCTGTGATCTGGTATTCTACTGAAATTATGCTGTGTTCTATACGGTTTACTAGTCCTGTATGAGTCAAGAATCTTAGGTATCTTGTTATTGTGTTTGGATTGGGTTTTTTATTGTTTATGTTTACTCTTCTTGCTATTTCGTAGAAGTTTAGTTTTTCTTCTTGTGAGAGTATTTTTAGTATTTCTTTGACCATGTAGAGGTCTATTTTTGGTCTCATACATTATAATGTATAGTATTGTCTTATTTATTTGTTACTGTGGTTTAGGTATTTTTTGAGGTTGTTTTTTATATGATATTTTTTGTGTTTTAGTTCTAGGAATTTTATCGCTCTTGGTACGTGTTTGTTATACCACTTTTTTAGTCTATGCCTTGAAATGTCGAGTAGTTCTCTGTTGTAAGTTAATGCACCTAGTACATAGAAGTCTGTAAATGCATAGGTTAGCATTATGATTGTTTCTGGATAGGTTATATCTGGTATTATAGGCTCAAGGCTTATCCATGTTTTTACTCCATGTTTATATGCCTTGTAGAGTGCGTTCATCCTCTGAATTGGAGTGGGTGCGTTTGGCTCATAGATGTTGGGGTGTGTGCTTGTCAGGGTTGTGCCTAGCCACATATCTCCATGTGCTTTCATGAGATCTAGGTCTCTAAGTGCTAGTTCCGGGTTTTTTGTTAGGATTAGTATTCTATGTTTCTTGGCTTTTGAAAGTATTTCTAGTACTTTTCTGGTGAGTTTGTTTTCCTTCTCTATTGGAGGATATGGATCGCTTGTGAAACTGACTACTATTGTTCTTCTCTTCCTCGATCTTAGATATTTCCGTGCCTCTTCTATGGGACTGTATTTTCCCCTCCTTATCCGGTAGGAATATAGCATTGTGTTCCAAGCCCAACAGTATTTACAGTTGTAGGGACAGAACTTGTAGACGGTAATCTGGTCTGTGGCGTATTCAACACCGGTCCTAACCATGTTTTTTCACCTAGTCAGTTATAGACGATAGAATTACTATCCATCCTACAACCATGCTGAGATATGCTATTATTGAAAATATTAGTGCAGCCAGTTTCTCCCAGAATGTTACCGGGTTCAGGGCCAACCACAATAATATAACTGGTAGTACCGGTGGGATAAGAACTACTAGAAAAAAGATGATTGCACGTATCAGGTCTTCCATATCCATGTGTATCACCCTTCCTTTATGGGTGTTATTGCATCTGAGCCACATTTAGGACATACTGGGACTGGATAGTATAGTGCTCTGGGATCTATGTATAAGGCTCTTCCGGGGTTTACGTCTCTTTGCCTCCATATTATTTTTGGCATTTTGAATATGAATCCGCAATTTAGACATTTACACATAGTCATACATATATTATTGATATTGTGTCTTATTTATGTGTATCGTTTTGTTGGTTATTGATAAAGTGAAAGAAGGTTTAGGATCAGAGAAGAGGCTATAATGTTTAAGATAAAGTATAGGTTGTGAAATGTTGGTCCTGTCTTAGGGTTTACTTACTCTAAATTCAAACCCTAAGTTGGTCCTAGATTTTGGTTTTTAGGATTTTTAGTAGTGCTTGATGGTATTCTGTTAGCTGGTCTATTACTTCTGGTGTTGATGTTTTGTCTAGTGTTTTCTCTATTTCGATTAGTATTTCTTCTGCTTTTCTCTTCCACACTAATAACCGGTTAGTAGATTTTGAATAAGAGTCTAATCGATATACTTGGTTGCGTTGTTTTTCTAGATTCTCGTAGAATCTGTCTAAAACTTCTTGGGCCTTTACTATAAGCCTCTCCGCCTTAGCCTCCTCCGCTTTCCTCCTATTCTCGTCTACTTTTCTGAGGTTTAGGCTTACGCCTTCAGTTTTTATCTCGTGTTTGTTGATTACGACGTTTATGTTTATCTCTCCCTTCACCGCACTTATAAGTAGGAGTTTGATCAGGGCGTTTACGCTTATCCTCCTTTTCTTGCAAAGTTCTTTTACAAGATAGTATAATTCCGTATTGACATAACACTTAAGGTATTTGCCATTATTTCTAGGGGCTACGAAAAGTTTATATAGTTCACTGTCGGATAACTCCCCTGAGGGCGTAAAACCCGATGAGACTGTGGCCTTTTCTCGCATATCTATATAAGAAACACATAAGATATAAATTCTTTACTTTTTAGATTGAAGCTGTTTTTCGGGGACAATATAATACATTAAATAAGAAAATAAGAGTTTGTTTCCCAAACGTTTCCCAAACCAAATAAATACATTAAATAATATTATATATGGTGTTCTGAAAACCTATTATATTATACATTAAGAAATAATAAGACTCTATATAATGCTAAAAGTAGAAAAATAGAGACTCACAAAGAAAAAGAGAAATAAAAAATCTTAAGTTAAGAATCTTAAAAAGAGGAAAATTTTTATTTTCACTCTCGTTTGGGAAACGGGTTGATAACCGGTTTGGGAAACGGGTTGATAACTGGTGTTTTTTCTTAGGGTTTCTTGGCGATATTCACAAACCCTAAGGTAGTCATATCTTCATAAAAAACGCCATCAAAAATGCCAAAAATATAAAAAGATTGAATTTTGTAACATTCTGCAACCTATTAAAGTTGCAAAAAAATAAAAACATTAAAAACGGTTAGGATTGGTAGCTGTGACGGTTAGGATTCATTTCCTAACCTAACCGTTTTTTACCCTCTTTTTTGAAATTTCACCCTTATTTCCTACCGGTTAGTTTATTAATCCTAACCGTTTATATGTAGATGTATGAGACCTAAAAATAAGAAGATTAGGGGTAAAATCGTAAGGTTATGGGATAAGGGTATTAGAAAACCTAAGAAAATAGCTGAAATCACAGGGTTGAATCGAAACCTAGTCAAGTATTACATACATACTATGAGGAAGGAAGGGTTGCTCCCAAGCGATTACAAAGTAAAAGAACTCTTAGATTCAGCTATAACCGAGTTAAAATTGGCCGCTATTAAAGTTACATCTCTCTATGTCTCAGATGAGAAAAATAAAAAAATACATCTCGAAGTAAGAATACATGTTGAAAAAGCATTAGAGTATCTTACCATATACAAGAAGATGAGAGGTGTTATGTATGGAAAATAGGTTTGAAAGAGTTGAGGACGAGGAGGAGGTCTTAGAGGATGAAACTGTGGAATATACTGGGGAAGCCTATGAAGTAGTTGATGAAGACGCCGAGCTAGTTACCGAAGAATATGAAATTGAATGGAAACCAAACTGTGATCCAGTATTAGAGTATATAGAGGGTTTACGGAGTAAAATGCCTAAAAAAGAAGAGCCTACCGCTGTTACTTTCACAGAACTGCTAGTTGAATTCCTAAAGGCCTCCAAAATAGACGATGAAGAGAAGATGAGGAGAATTGCAAAGGTATTGTTCATATATTGCCCACTAAAACCGACAAAATGTCCACTATACGATATCTACACCACAAGTTGTCCATTCGGACTAGAGAATAGATGTCGTATATACGCTATGAAAAAACCTAAAAAAATACACAAGTGGTTTAGGAAATAATCCCCTTCCTTTCAATTAACTACCTTAGGGTTTTATAAGATATAAGGCTAAACCCTAAGACCACCGAGGCAAGGGGGCATGTATTCCCTAACAATATTTCCATCTCTATTACTATCAGCATTTACATAGCTATTTCTTACAGTAATAAGGATAGTGATGGAATCTATGAAGGGGGTATATCAGGTCTTAGAGTCTCTAGAACATCTAGGGACAGCGGATCTAACGCTATAGGGGATAGTATAAGAGACGCAAACATAGATATTGATGGATAGCACAACTAGGAAGAGAATCATGAACGCCTTAGGGTTTATTTGCTTTTTTCGTAAACCCTAAGATGTGTTTTTCTGTCGCAGTTTTTTCCAGAGTTCACTCCACATTTCCTCGTATTTCCTACTTTTCAGAACTATTGCATATTTAGTGCCTTCAAAGTCCTTGTCTCTAGTAACTAGTATAGCCTTCTTCCTCTTAACATATTTCTCAACTATAAAATCCTTCCAACTAGAAGTAATCTCACAAACACCTATACCTAAAACCTCAAACCTTTTCCTATACCTTCGACAGAAACCAATAATACAAGTGTCAAAAACAAGGAGGGGGGGATTCACGCATATTTTCTTAGCAAGGTGACAACTAGTGTAGACCCGGCTATACATAATACACATCTCCCCCCCTACAATAACTATAAAAAACTAAGATATAAACTTTATCTAAGACAGTTATTTTTCCTCTATAAGTTTAGGACCAAAAAAATAGTATCCGGGTTTAGGTCTCGTCAAATAACCCCACTGTGCTAATTCCCTAAGTCTCCTGCTAATGGTCTCAATTCCCTCATCTCTCAAATGAAAAGGTAGAGTAGTGTGATCACGGATATACTCATAAACCTCTTTATAGTGTACAGGTCTGCCAAGTTGTTTGATCAGTTTAATAGTGGTCCTAAGCACTACTTTCCTCAACCCCTCAAACTTTTTACTCTTCTCAATCCAAGAATCCAATTTAACAGGCTTATCCTCAAGGTCCAACTTGACAATTAAATCATCTGGAATCCTAGCATCCAAATCCCTAATAGCAATAATCAAGGTCCTCTTGTATAACTCAAGCTTCTCATACAACTCCTCAAGAGTCCTACGATAAAAACGAATAGCCTCAACTTGTTTTCTAACAACATCCTCAACATTCTCCATAGTTATCTCCTGTAAATCCTAAATTTCATATCTTATTTCACGAGTTATAGGATCGGGAATACCCCTCTTATAATTTTCAAGTAAATCATCAATATGCTCTCTAATTTCCTTCTCACTCTTTGCTAAAACCATCCAAGGACTAAGACAACAGCCACAAGCACTTACATATACCCCATATTTCCTACACAACTCCTCGTACTCCTTGAGGAAATTCAAAAACCTATCCTCAATAGGCAAATCCTCCCAACCCATGACTCATCACCAATCTCCTAATTGTTCAATAATATTTTCTTCTGTCCTTTTTGAAACTTTAAACATAAATTCATCTAAATAAAGTATTAGTTCCCTCCAAGTTTTTTCACCGAGACTCTTTTTAAGCTCTAATAAAAACTCTCTAAACTCAGGGTAAATATATCCAATTGTTTTAAGACAGTTCTTAATTTCTTCTTTACTCATACAACAAACCTCATCTGGAATCCTTCTCACTTCCAATATTCAATATTTTATATTGTATTATTTAAAACTATCGCATATCCATACACGTAACACTTATATAAGACACTACCATATAATATAACGGTGATGGAAATGGTCACAATCACATTTTTTGACCTTGAAAGTCTAAGGGAGGAATTAGAAGAAAGAGGCATAAAAGAAGTCCGTATAGCAGACTTCTACACCACTAAAACCGGGAAACTAGGATACTGTTATCCAGTATATATAGCTATTTCAGCCCGTGATCCTAAAGATGGGACAATAATCTATCGGCTAGAACTTGTAGATGTAATCCACCAACTAGAATTCAAAGATAAACATGAATTAATAAAAGAAAAAACAGAAAAAAGACTCAAAGAAATACACCAAATATTCAAAGGATTCACAATAAAAAAGGGTATGTACTCAGAGATACTAAAATATGAAAAACTCTAAAAGGTGAGAGTGGTAGTATGGGAAAGATAATATTATATGTAGATCCTGAAAAGCCCCCATATGTTAAAATAATGTACTCTCTAGAACTAGAAAGCTATGAAGAAGTTATGAAAAAACTAGAAAAAGGTGAGATCGATGGTGACTATTGAGAAGTTTAAAGAAATTGCCGAAAAGCATGGTTATAAAATTGAAAAAATCACCAGATTCAGACACAGGGACAGGATAAGACTCTCAAAGGAAAACCTAACAATAACTCTTTATCTTAAGAAAAAACTAGAACAGCTAACAGTTGAAGAGTTAGAGCAAATATTAAGGTGATAATATGAATGTGGATATAGAAGAGTTTTTAAGTAAATATAGGAGAGAGGCCCGTGTCGTTACTTATCTGGTTAGGGAGTATTTTAAAAGAAAATTTGGTCGTGAAATCGCAGATCTTGTCGTAGAGGTTTTGGATGAGTCTTTTAGAGACATGGAGGGAGTAATAGAAGACGACTATGAAGAGGATGACTTAGGAACAATAGACGCCTATATAGACCAAGCAATAAATGATATGTTCGACCACGAACTATTCTATGTAGAAGAGTTGGAACAAGGACTATTAGAAATAATCGAAGAAAACATTAGAAAAGCCATAGAAATGAAACCTATAAAAAGGTCGAAAGGTGGGAAATAAAATGAAGTGTTTTGGCTTTTTCAAGTCTAAGGGTAAAGAATGCCTAAAATGTCCTTTAGCAGTCGAATGTTGGAAAACATCAATACAAAAAACATACAACATAGATCCATTAGAGGCAGTTAGAGAGTGGAGACTGTTTCTTGAATCTATTAGAGATCATTTAGGTGACGTTTTTATCCCTCCCACTATGAGCATAGGAGATGTAATAGATGCTTTTAAAGCTCTAGACAATACGATAAAGAAACTTAAAATACTAGAAGAGAAACTACGCAAATGATTTTGTTTTTTAAAAATAAAAAGACAACAATCAAAGAGAAAAGGTAATCAAGAATAAAATGGTATTCACTATGATTATAGCATTGCCATGTATTCACTTTAGTGTTAGAGAAAGAGAGATTATAAGAAGGTATGGCTTTTTAACTTATCCTCAATTTCTTGATAATCATTATGTTAAAGAGCTTAGAGCTAGACCTCGATGGCTTATACGTCACATAGAAAAGTATGACGTAGAATTTGCTATTGCACCTGACTATTTATATCAAATCGCTATTGCCTTGAAAAATAAATATCCACATATAAACTGGATTTTTCCACTTCATCGTCGTTCAGAATTAAAATATGCTATGAAGTTTGATTGGATTGGCTTTCCACATCGCCAATCCTTCAGAGACTACTCACTTAAATGGTTCTTAAAAACATTCAGATGTAAAAAGCTATGGTATCTGGGATTCTGGCTTGAAAAAAGACCAGAAATACTATTGCAATTTGATGGTTTTGATACAACTCTACCTGAAACTTATAGTGGGAAATATGGCAAAATATGGCTAACATGGAACAAGGCAATAAAGCCATCAAAACAGATGAAGACAATTGAAATATTCGAGACAAATGTAAGGAACTTCAGAAAAGAAATAGAAAAAATATTATCGCAAAAACAAATAAAAGAATATATTGATCCAGAGCCAACACATGATGTCTGGGGATCAGAAGAATCATTGGTTAAACCATACGATCTACTATAACTTTTTTCGTTCTTTCCCATTACTCAAGCAAATGATTTTGTTTTTTACAAATAAAAAAAGGCCCGGACCGTATGGGAGGAGTCCGCCCTTTCTCTGGGCGGTAAGTAAGTATTCCCCCGGTCCGGGCCAAGATATATTTCTCTACAACAATATATAAAACTTACGCTAACTACAAAACTCCTACCGTTATTTTTTTATATGTCTTAGGGTACGTATTGTTTGATGATGAACCCTAAGACGTATCCATGTAAGAGACTATATTCTTTGGTTTTACAGTTGGATCATGAACTCCAGTTACTTCATAGAGAACTCAACACTATTGATAGGGTTCTTAAAGGCTATCCTGTTAGGGGTTGGATTGAGTGGAAGTTTGTTAAGTGTGGTAAGAAAAGCTGTAGCTGCCAATCTGGCACTGGGCATGGTCCCTACGCCTATCTCCGATACTGGGAGAATGGACATCTAAAATCAATATACCTAGGCAAAACCTCCAATATTAAAATACCAGAAGACCAGAAACAAACCCTAGAGGACCGTAAACGGAAAATCCAAGAAACAATACAACATCTAGAACAGACAATCCTAGAAGCTACTAAACTCCTAGAACAAACACTATACAACCCTTAGGGTTTAACAATACAATACATAAACCCTAAGACAATAGAAGATAACTCCCTCAACCCTCCAATATTTAACTCTAAAAATATGGATTCTAGGCTGAAGGTTATTATAGTTCTCTGACAAAACAAGATTATCAACATCTCAAACCCATAAAAAACCAACAACCAACCCCCCCACACTCTAAAAATTTTAAAAAACAGGAAAAACAAAAAACAACAACCAAAACAAACAACAACTCTAGAAAACACAATAAAAACAACAACAACACAAAAAAATCAACCAACTCAAAAAACCAAAAAACAAAAACAGAAAAAACAGAAAAAACAGAAAAAAACAAGAAGATTTTAAGCTAACAACTCAGCAACCTTTTCCAATTTTTCAGCAACCTTGGCGTACTGCTCGCCACGCTGTCTCAGTTGTTTAGTCAGCTCTTCTAGCACTTTATCAACATTAGCAGCGAATTCACGGATCTCTCGAATTGATAGGTTTTCCCAAAAACTTTTTTCGTCAAAGGGGTCAGTTACGCACTCAGCTATTATAGTTCTCCCCACCTTGATTTCTAACCAGCTCCTGCCTGTTTCTTTGTATCTTTTAAAAACTAGGAAGTACATACTGCCAAATTCATCAGTAATTCTGTGGTACGCTATTTTTATCGGCTCCTCCGGCCCGGGTCCCAATTGCCTTGCAAGGGCAACCATGAACTTTTCAAAAGCCTTTCTAACCCAAGTCTCGCGCTCTTTCAGCGTTTTGGCAAGCGCTTTAATATCAGCCCCAGCCTGCCCAGACAACCCACTCACCCAACTTCCCAACTGTCCCCCTTTCTGCTTGGGGATGTTTCCAGCCCTCATCACGGGCAAGGGGGCCAAACCCCTCAGGCAGTCGCAATCCCCAAGCTCATATTTAATACGCAACACACATATATAAACATTACGCTTAAACAACACACTACAAAAAACAATAACAATACAATATAATAATATAATAAGTATAATATGCAACTTTCTAAACACACACCCAAACAAAAACTAGTTACTTTAATTAATAAAGTTCTCCAATCCAATACATTATGCTATTGTAAAACCAAAAACCCAACCCAAATAGTTACTTTAATAATTAAAGTACAGGGATCCAACAAAAAAACAGGCCTAAAACAACAACTCTCATGATCCTATAAAAAGACCTATAAAAAATAATAGCTGCCTATAAACAAACCCAACAAAAAACAACCCAACAAACAACCAACCAACCCATACAACCACTCAAAAAACCTTACATCTAAAAAACAAACCATAAACCCCTCACAACCAACACAACCAACCCCATTATAAAAACCAAACCTCCAACCCTAAAATATCAAACCAACAACCCAACCAACAACCATTCAAGGAAACAACAAAACAACCAAACCAACCAACAAACCAACTGCTATTACTATTATA
>Ga0190363_1000332_pt1 | contig 27580 bp, 31 predicted proteins | sample 48721867_MG_FD_161272 | JGI IMG/M metagenome (GOLD analysis project Ga0190363, IMG submission 161272) | Hydrothermal vent microbial mat bacterial communities from Southern Trench, Guaymas Basin, Mexico - 4872-18-6-7_MG | ecosystem: Environmental > Aquatic > Marine > Hydrothermal vents >... | reverse complement strand
CGAGAAGCTCCCTCATCATGTTAGGCTTGGACCAGATGTCCTCGCCAGGCCTAGACCTGAATAGGTGGCAACCGTAGTGGACGGCCACTTTGGCCTCTAGCGGTACCTTGACCAACTCCTCGATCTTGGCCTTGAAGTCCCTGTAGAGCGCCTCCACGGCGTGAAGTAGCTCAACTCTACCCTCATACCTGTAGCCGAACTCGGCGAGCACAGAGTTCACCTTCCCGCGTTCCTCGGGATCTTTTAAGGCCTCCTCAGCCTCGAAGAGGGTCTCATAGCAACCGTTACACAGGACGAAGAGCCTGTCAATACTCTGTTTTTCCGCTATTGCCAGGTTTCTAGCGGACAGGGTGATCCAGAGGTCTCTGTCCATGAGCCGCGTTATGACGGGTTCAGGGCAACATGAGTAGCCCTGTACGTCCGTGAAATCGGCTCCTAGGGTCTCTAAGACCCTCCTGGCGGCCAGCTCGACGCTCGGATACCTGAAGGGTATGAGGCAGCCCAGGAAGAGACCATACTTGACCGTCTCATCCACCCCCTACCTGTACCTCAACCTGCCCCTCTTCAGGTCGTAGCCCACTCTCTTAGTGAAGCTGACTGTCTTAGCTATCTCCTTGAGTTCCTCGACCGCCTCACGGCTGGCACAGACCCCCGGCGGCGTGGGAGGCAGCCCGATCTTCTCTCTCCTACGCATTATGGTCTTAGAGATGGCCGTGCCACAGCCTGTGCTCATCAACGCCTCGGCCACCGTCCTAGCCTGCGGCGGGAGCGGGCCCTCCCGGGGCTTTAGGAGCGGCTTTTCCTCGTAGCCCTCCGGTGTGTAGAGCTTCCCAGACCTGAGACCGGTAAACTCAACGCCGAAGAGGTCCCGGATCTCGCGCTCTATGAACTCGGCTGGTGGCGCTAGGTCGGAGATATCGGCCACCTTTGCCTCCTCTTTGGGTACTTTGGTCCTGATGGTGACGACAGTTCCGAGCAGGTCTATGTGGTAGAGAAGCTCTATGTCGAGGCCTGTATCCACGGCTGAGATCGTCATGAAGCGTGCCTCACGCATCAGGTTGAGGGTTGCCTTCACAGCGTCTTTCAGGTCCTCAACCCCGACAGTCAGGAAGACGCGTTTAGAGGTCGGCGTCTCTATGTGAATGACCCTAGAGCCCAGCGTCTCCTTGAGTCTACTGACCACATCCTCAGCCCTCATGCTCCCACCCCATACATTTTCTTCATGATCTCTAACGCCTCCTCCCTCGGTAGAACCTGTATAGCCTGGGGGGAGCAGTACTTTGCACACCAGGGGTCCCCGTCACAGAAGTCGCATTTCACCGCCACCTTAAGACTTTCATCGAACTGTGGAGCTCCCATAGGACAGGAGACAACGCACGAGCGACAGCCTATGCACTTCATCGGGTTTATGAGGACCCACCCTGTTTTCTCATCCTTCTTTACGGCCTCCTCGGGGCAGACGGAGGCGCAGACAGGGTCGTCGCAGTGCATGCACTGAACAGCCTCGAAGACTATGTGTTCAAGGTCAAACACTACATGCCTCCTGGCTTTTTCGAAGCTCAGGACTCCGTAGTGCTTGTAAGAGCAGGCAATCTCGCAGTAGCGGCAACCAGTGCATCTGTCAGGGTCGTACAGGAGCACCAGCTGTTCGGAATCCTTGGCCACCACTATCCCCCCGAGCACCATCTTCAGTTTATTAAAAAAATTTTCGGATTTTTCAAGATACAAATCGAATTGTGCTTTTTAGCGGTAAAACGATGAGGCTTCACTAAGTCGTTGCACCCGGTTCGGTGATTAAAGTTTAAATCATGCATTTTTGTCTATGTTTGGTGTCCTGAATGTCGGCCTCGGCGAAGAAGGTGGCTGAGGAGTTCAAGAAGATGGTTAGGGAGAAACTAGGGATCGTCCCCGCACACGTGGAGGCCATGTGCGACAACGCTCCCGAGGTGGTCGCCAACTTCGTCCGCATGTACGGTGCCGCCATGAAGCCGGGCGCTCTGGACTCCAAAGTCAAGGAGCTTATGGGACTCGCTGTGGCGGTTGCCCTCGGGTGTAAGCACTGCATGGTTTGGCATACCATAATGGCCTTGGAACACGGCGCCACCAAGGACGAGATATTCGAGACACTCAGCGTTGCAGCTGTCATGACGGGTGGACCTGGCATAGTGACTTGGCCTGAACCTGTCATAGAGGTTTTGAAGCAGAAGGGGCTGCTCTGAAAAAGGTTTGTTTGAATCCTACCACTTTCTTTTTTTTCTAGCGTCCACATTCCGGGCTGGTTGGGTCTTTACGTTGACTCAGAAGTTTGGAGTCAATTTTATCTTCTTCCTAGCTGTCTATCTATGATGACCTTAATTGAGGAGCTGTCTGAGTGGCTCTCAGACGCCGAGAGGCTGACCATAGTGGGTGTCGGAAACGTCATGAGGGGTGACGACGGGTTCGGGGTTGAGGTCGTCAGGAGGCTTAAGGAACTCGGGGTTCCCCCTAACGTCCAGCTTATAGAAGCAGGTCAGGTTCCCGAGAGCTTCCTAGGGGTTATGAGGAGGTTCAAGCCCACGCACATCCTGTTCGTGGACGCCGCCATTCAAGGCCTGGACCCAGGCGAGCTTAGGTTGCTCGACCCGAGGGACGAGCTAGGCATGTCTATCTCGACGCACAAGATACCGCTGAGGCTCCTCTGCGAGTACGTCGAGCAGACGATAGGCTCCAAGACCGCCATACTTGCTGCCCAGCCCAAACAAGTCGGGCTGGGGGAGGGCTTGTCCGAACCCGTCCGGAGGGGGGTTGAGGAGGCTGCAGGTGTGATACACAAAGCCCTCAAGGAGAAGCTTGGCGGGATGAGCGTGGTGGAGGCCGAAGAGGGTGAGATGCTCGACGTGGAGCTCGAGGAATCTTTCCTCAAGAGGAACATGGAGCTCGCCGAGATGAACAGGAGGATGCTGAGGGAGCATGGAGTGAAGGCCGTGGACATACTCGGCTCCATAGGCTCCGGCAAGACCTCCCTCGTGGCGTGTATGGTGGAACTCCTCAAGGACAGGTACAGGATAGGATACATAGCTGGAGACCTTACGACGACGATAGACGCCGACAGGATAGCCAGACACGGAGTACCCGTCGTCCAGGTGAACACGGGCAAGGAATGCCACCTCGACGCCAGCCTCGTGGCGAAGGCTCTAGCGAAGATGAACCTCGACGAACTCGACCTGATATTCATAGAGAACGTCGGGAACCTTATATGCCCAGCAGAATTCCCGCTCGGATCCGACAGGCGCATAGTAGTCGTCAGCGTCACCGAGGGGCCGTACATGGTGGTCAAGCACCCGTACATATTCATGGAGGCCGACGTGGCCGTCATAAACAAGGTGGACCTGGCAGAGGCCATGGGAGTGGACGTGGACGCCCTGGAGAGGGATGCGTTGAGGATAAACCCGAAGATAAAGGTCGTTAGGACTAACTGTAGGAAGTGTGAAGGAGTCGAAGGTGTGATCGAGGCTCTGGGGCTCTGAGAGGAGACGAGGGTTGCACGAGTTCTCAGCCGCCCAGTGGATAGTGGACACGGCGCTGAGGGAGGCCTCCAGGCTCGGGGTTAGGGAGGTGAGGGAGGTACACGTTGTCATAGGGGAGCTCAGCCTCCTGAACGTAGAGCAGGTTAGGTTCTGGTTCGATGTGTTGAAGGAGGGCTCCATGCTCCAGAGTTCGAAGCTCGTTGTCGAGAGGAGGGAGGGGAGGGTCAGATGCCCCTACTGTGGCTATGAGGGCCCTATAGAGGTTGTGGACGACCCCGCCTACCACATAGCCTTCCCCACCCTCACCTGCCCCTCCTGCGGAATGCCTGTGAAAATCGTGGAGGGGAGGGACTGCCTCGTAAAGCAGATAGTCGTCGTGAAGTAGGCTTCCAGGCGAGGGAGGGGACACGGCCCAACCTTTTATAAAGATTTTTGTGTTCTATTTTTGAGCCTTCGGTGGTAGGCTTGAAGGTGGCGGCGATAGGTGATTCCGTGTTCATAAAGGCGTTTGAGCTCATAGGGGCCGAGGGCTTCGAGGCGAGGGACGCCAAGGGGGTTAAGCAGAGGATCAAGGAGATAGTCGAAGGGGGCAGACACTCGATAATCATAATCCCCGAACGCTACGTGGACGAGACACGTGAGATCAGGATGAAGATAATGCGTGAGAGCGGGGGTAGGCTTATGTTCGCCTTCGTTCCAGACCACCTGGGAGGGGCTGGTAAGAGGGTTGAGGAGCTGAAGAGGCTCCTCTCCCTAGCCGTAGGCGTCAAGCTCAGGGTTTAGGAGGTGTGAGACGTGGCTGAGGCCATAAGCCGCCTGGTGGAGGAGGAGGCAAGGATAGCCGCGATGATAGAGGAGGCGAAGAAGAAGGCCAAGAGAATCGTGGAGGAGGCTGAGAGGAAGGCTAGGGAGATACTGGACCCAAAGAGGATTGAGGAGGAAGTTAGAAGGCTCATGGAGGAGGCTGAGGAGAAGATAAAGAAGGAGGCCGAGGAGGTCAGGGCGAGGTACGAGAAGGTGGCCGAGAGGGTGGAGAGCATACCCGAGGAGGAGCTCCGGAAGATAGCCGACCATGTCGTGAGGGAGGTGGTCGGGTCGTGACATCCGAGATAGAGGTTATGATTCAGGAGATTAGGAGGCGTGGTGAGGAGGAGGCTGGCAGGATAATCGAGGAGGCGAAGGCGAAGGCTGAGAAGATAATCGAGGAGGCGAAGAGGAAAGTTGACGTCTACGTGGAGAACATGGCGAAGCCTGAGATAATCACGATGAGGAGGCGAATACTTGGCTCAGCGAGCCTCGAGGGGCACAGGAAGGTTTTGATGGCGAAGGAGAAGGTGATAAACGCTGTCATAGAGATGGCATCCGAACGTCTGAGAAGGATAGTGGAGGGCGAGGACCCGGAGGTGGACTACCGAGAGGTTCTCCACAGACTCGTCTTAGAGGCCGTCAAGGCGGTAGGGGAGCCGGAGGTTTACGTCTATGCCAACGAGAGCGACTCCAAGTATATAAGACGACACCTTAAGGCCATATCTAAGATGGTTAGCGAGAAGCTTGGGTACAAGGTCAAGATACGTTTGGCCAAGCATCCGATAGACTGCATCGGAGGAGTCGTCGTCTCGAACCCAGACGGCACAAAGACTTATTATAACACGCTCGATGGTAAGTTGAACGATGTTATCAAGAAGTTTAGGAGTATACTCGGTAAGACCTTGTTCAAGAAGGTGGTAGAAGTTGGAAGTGGGTAGAATAATAAGGATAAACGGTCCGCTGGTCATAGCTGAAGACGTCCCCAACGCCAAGATAGGGGACATAGTCTACCTCGGACACGATAAGCTGATAGGCGAGATAGTTCGAATGTTCGGAAACAAGGTGGCATGCCAGTGCTACGAGGACACGACGGGCCTCAGGCCGGGAGAGCCCGTAGAGAACACGGGTGAACCGCTCGCAGCTGAGCTCGGCCCAGGGCTGATAGGCCAGATATTCGACGGCCTCCAGTTCTCGGAGATAGACATGTGGAAGGCCGTTGGACCCTTCATGAAGAGGGGTGTCAAGCTCGCCAGGTTGAGCAGGGACAGGGAGTGGGAGTTCACCCCGAAGGTCAAGCCGGGTGACAAGGTGGTGGGTGGAGATGTCATAGGCGAAGTTCCCGAGACATCGGTCATAACCCACCGCGTGATGGTTCCACCAGACCTGAGGGGGGAGATAGTCGACGTACAGGAGGGTAAGTTCCACGTAACCGACACCGTGGCAACCTTGAGGACGCCGGACGGAAAGACGGTTGAACTGACGTTGATGCAGACGTGGCCTGTCAGGTTCCCGAGACCCTACAAGGAGAGGCTGCCTCTTGTGGAGCCTCTGATAACCGGTCAGAGAGTGATAGACATATTCTTCCCCGTCGCCAAGGGAGGCGCCGCAGCCATCCCTGGAGGGTTCGGAACGGGTAAGACGGTCACGCTCCAGCAGTTGGCCAAGTGGTCCCATGCGGACATAATCATCTACATAGGGTGCGGTGAGCGTGGGAACGAGATGGCTGATGTCATCACGCACTTCCCTGAGCTGGAGGACCCGAGGACGGGTAAGAAGCTGATCGAGAGGGCCATATTCATAGCCAACGTAAGCAACCTACCGGTCTACGCGAGGGAGGCCAGCATATACATGGGTGTGACGATGGGAGAGTACTACAGGGACCAGGGATACGACGTTGCTCTGATGGCTGACTCAACCTCAAGGTGGGCTGAGGCCCTGAGAGACATCTCAGGACGTCTGGAGGAGATTCCGGCCGAGAGGGGCTACCCCGCCTACCTGGCTGAGAGGATAGCCGAGTTCTACGAGAGGGCCGGCAAGGTAGTCACGCTCGGAAGCGAGCGCCGTGTGGGCTCAGTTACCATCATGGGAGCAGTCTCCCCGCCTGGTGGGGACTTCTCCGAGCCTGTCACCTCGATCACGATGAGGTTCATCGAGACCCTCTGGGCGTTGGACAAGGAGCTGGCGTTCAGGAGGCACTTCCCGGCCATAAACTGGTTGATCAGCTTCTCCAGGTACATAGACAGCGTAAGGGTGTTCTGGGAGAAGTATGACCCAGACTTTGTTACCCTCAGAGGTGAAGCCATGTCGATACTCGAAGAGTCTTCGAGGATCGAGCACATAGCCAGGATAGTCGGTGAGAAGGCCCTTCCCGAGGACCAGAGGCTGATACTCTTGGCCGCTGAGCTGATAAGGGAGGGCTTCCTGACGCAGAACGCCTATCACGAGGTGGACACCTACTGTCCACCCGAGAAGCAGGTCAGGATGTTGAGGGCATTCGTGGAGTTCTACAGGCTCGCGAAGCCGCTCGTCGAGAAGGGCGTCCCGGTGGACAGGATTAGGGGTCTGAGGGTCATGGTAGACTTGCTCAGGATGAAGGAGTACCCGGAGGTTGAGCATGTGGATGAGGTCATGGCGAAGCTCAAGGAACAGCTGTCCACCCTGGCCGCGGAGTACGGCCTCGAGCTTGAGGTACTGGGAGGTGCGTAGGGGATGTCGTCCAAGCTGCTCCAGAGGTCTGGGATGGTCTACAACACCATCAGCTCCATCAAGGGGCCCCTCCTTGTGGTCGAGGGCGTCAAGGGCATCGCCTACGGAGAGCTTGTCGAGGTTTTCCTACCCGACGGCAGGGAGATGACGGGGCAGGTGCTCGACACCCAGGAGGGCAGGGCCATAGTCCAGGTGTTCGGCAGGACTGAGGGACTCGACCTCACGGCGTCCGTGAGGTTCACGGGCGAGGTCGTAAAGATACCGCTCTCAGAGGACCTGATAGGCAGGATGTTCAGCGGCTCCTTCAGACCCCTGGACGGACTGCCGGAGCCCGTTGGAGAAGAGGAGCGTGAGGTGTTCTTCTCAGTCATAAACCCAGCCGCCAGGGAGCCTCCGAGCGAGTTCATCCAGACGGGAATCTCAGCCATAGACGGCATGAACTCGCTAGTCAGGGGTCAGAAGCTTCCGTTCTTCTCCGAGGCGGGTCTACCGCACAACATAATCGCCGCCCAAGTCGCCAAGCAGGCCACGATTCCGGGGAAGGAGGAGGAGTTCGCCATCGTGTTCTGTGCCATGGGGATAAAGCACGAGGAGTTCGCCTACTTCAAGTCAGAGTTCGAGAGGACCGGAGCCCTGAACAGGGCTGTCGTCATCCTCAACCTGGCGGACGACCCGGTCATAGAGCGTATCCTGGCTCCGAGGGTCGCCCTGACGATAGCAGAGTACCTGGCTTTCGACTTGGACATGCACATACTCGTCATCCTGACCGACATGACAAACTACGCAGAGGCCCTCAGGTCGATATCCGTCGCCAGGGAGGAGGTTCCGGCCAGGAAGGGCTACCCAGGATACCTGTACACGGACCTGGCGACGATATACGAGAGGGCTGGGAGGGTTAAGGGCAAGAAGGGTTCGGTCACCCTGATGCCGATACTGTCGATGCCAGGCGGTGACATCACACACCCCGTCCCAGACCTGTCGGGCTACATCACCGAGGGACAGCTGATACTCGACAGGGAGCTCCACGCCAAGGGCATATACCCGCCGATAAACGTCCTGCCTTCCCTGTCGAGGCTGATGAAGGACGGTGTAGGTCCCGGCAAGACTCGTGAGGACCACATGGAGGTCTCCAACCAGCTGTACATGGCTTACGCCGAGGGCGTCAAGGCCAGGAGCCTGGCCAGGATAGTCGGTGAGGTAGGCCTGAGCCCGAGGGAGAGGAGGTACCTTAGGTTCGCGGAGGAGTTTGAGAGGAGGTTCATAAACCAGGGTGTGGACGAGAACAGGCCGCTGGAGAGAACTCTGGAGATCGCCTGGAACCTGTTGGCGATGTTGCCTGAGGAGGAGTTGATCAGGATCAGGGAGGACTACATAAGGAAGTACCATCCGAAGTACAGGTTCAAGGCCGTCGAGGCCGAGGTTGAGAGTGTAGGCTGATGGCCGTAGTAGGTCTGAGAGTCCGGCCCACGAAGGGCTTCCTGCTCGAACTGAAGGACGTACTGGAGACCATCAGGGAGGGCTACAAGCTCCTCAGCACTAAGAGGGATGAGCTCACCTCAAGGCTCAAGCCGCTGATAGACGAGCTTGCCAAGATAAGGTCCGAGGCCATGGTGGAGATCGAGGAGGCTCTGTGCTCTTTCAGAGCCATCTACGGGATGCTCGGGCCGGACGTGGTAGACGCCTACGCGGCCATGAACAGAGGCCTACTCGAAGTCCACGTGGTCCCGCTGAGCATAATGGGAGTCCACACACCGATGCTCAGGAGCGCTGAGATACCCAGCGTGAAGGATAAGTTCGGCCCCCCGGTCAGGAGCGTCGCGACGAAGCTCGGCAGGATTGTCCAGAGCTTCCTGAAGATAGTCGAGTTGGAGTCGAGGGCTGAGGCGATTGCGCTTGACTTGGAGAGGACGAACCGTATCGTGAACGCCCTGGAGAAGATAATCATTCCCGAGCTTGAGGAGACGATCAGGTATATCGAGGATGTCCTGGAGGAGGAGAGCCTAGAGGAGTTTGTCAGGCTGAAGAAGATAAGAGCCCTGCTCGAGAGGAGGGGTGGAACGTGAGCACTTATCTCGTCGTCAGGTGCCACGCCAGGATGAGGAAGCTCATAAGGCCCGAGGAGATGAAACGGCTTCTTCGGTCTGAGAGCTTGGAGGAGCTGGTGGAAGGTCTCTCCCGCACGGAGTACAGGCTCCTGCTGAAGGACCTGAAACATGTGGATGTGGATGTTCTGTACAGACTTTACACGGATGTTTTCAGAAGTCGGTTGGAATGGCTTTACAGAAACTCCCCCGAGAGGTTCAAGGATTTTCTGGCGGAGTACTGTCGGAGGTTTGAGATAGAGAACATAATGCAGGTTCTGAGGAGGAAGGTTACAGGCTCCCCCGTGGACATAGGCAGGCTTGTTAGGCTCTCGTTCCTCCCGATGGATTACAAGGCTCTCTCCGAGGCTCCGGGAGTGTCTGAGTGCCTCGAGTTGCTGGGAAAGACCCCTACGTACAGAAAGGCTTCTGTAGAGTCTAGGGAGTTGTACGAGCGGTACGGCACCCTCCTGCCGGTTGAGGCGGTGTTAAAAAAGCTCTACTACACCTCCGTCTCGAAAGCCCTGAGTCTCCTGCCGAGGCAGGATCGAAAGCTCGTGGGTGAGGTGTTGGCGGTTAGCGTGGACATCGAGAACTGCTTCACGTCGGTTGCCTCCCTCCTCTACGGTTATTCTCCACCCCTCGTCAGGGAGATGCTGATAAGAGGCCTCGGCAAGATATCTTCGACGGTTTTTCTGAGGGTCGTGGACGCTTCTTCAACGTCTGAAGTTCTGGAGCTCCTCGCCCCCTACAGAGACGTGGTTGAGGCGATTCTGGAGGGGAGGGAGGAGGTCGCTTACGTCAGGTCGAGGAGGATGATAAGGGACCTCTTACTCAGCCGCAGTGTGGAGAGGACCATGGACCTGAGCTACGCCCTCATGTACATGGAGCTCTTCGAGGACGAGTGGAGGGACCTATGCTTCGTGACGTACGCCGTGGGCTACAACATACCGAGGGAGGACGCTGTCAACTGTCTGATATGCGCTTAGTCCACCGCTTCAGCAGGGTTCTGTAGAGAACTTGGTGGAGGACTATGGGCCAGACTGTTCCGAGCATCACAGCAGCCACAATCAGGGATAGGAATGTTGGTGAGCGGAGGACGATCAGAATTCCGATTGCTTGGACGGTTACGAGAGTAAGAAAGTAAGTGATGGCAAACCTCTTGTTTACCTTCACCCACCTTTCCCTGTCTTTCATATTATCCACAGTAGCAATGACACTAGCAGACCGTATATGGCTATCCCCTCGGCGAGACCTACGTATATGATGCTCCTACCGAAGAGCTCAGGTCTCTCCGTAATCGCTGCGAGAGCGGCGGCGCCCGTATTAGCAACCGCTATCCCAGCGCCTATGCATGACCCAGCTACGGATATTGCCATCCCTATGTACTTAAGCCCCTCAGCCATCCCGGCGGCCTCTCCCTCAGCCTGAGCCATCGCTGGTGTGGCGGTGATCATGGTAAGACATACAACCAGTGGTAACCATCTTACCATTTTCTTGACAATTTCCCTGGAGTTCATCTCAACTTTGGTAATACATTTCATATATAAGCTTTGTTTGTTTCACAGTCTCAGAGGCCTTAGCCTGAATCCGTCTCCATCATAGAACTTCGTCATGAACTCGTAGAACGTCAGCCTCAGCGACTGTATGACGACGACCAATACCTCCAGAGTCAGACAGAAGATGTTCAGGAACACTAGACCGATCACTATGCCGAACACCAGCATACGCTCTAGCATCGTCACAGTCACTGCGGCGAACGCGACGTGGGCGACGCAGAACCCTGCGATCCTTATGTAGGAGAGCATGTTGCTTATCGAGGATATCAGCGTCTCTATGACTGCTCCACTAGCCTCGCTTATATCTCCCTCACCGCCAACTATCGGACCAGCGACCATCATCGCGAGGCCTACGATGAGGCCTGCGAGGGAAAGGCAGTACGGCCACTTTGTGAACACAGCCATGCCGACTCCAGGTATCGTGAGGACGCCTGGTATGACCGTCATGCCTATGAACATGAACGCTATAGCAACTATGGAGACAAACACTATCAGAGCTGGAAGGCCGCGTTCACCCCATACGGCTTCATGCACGTGCCCTGCCTTCAGGTTCCTGTATATGGACAGGATGTAGGCCATTATCACCTGAGCCACGCCGAAGAACAACGCTATCTTGAGCAACCAGACTATAGCCGTGGCTCCCTGGGTGTGGAGCCAGGCGTGGCTGAGCCAAGGCCACAGGGGCTTGATTTCGTAGAGGAAGAAGTCTCCGAGGAGTGCTCCGAAGAAGGCTGCGGTTATTCCGCCTCCCATGAGCAGTGTTCCGATAGTCTTTGTCCTCATGCCGAGGAAGGACTTAATCTTCCACCTGAACAGAGCTCCGAGGACTATCAGCGCTATGCCTTGGCCGAGGTCTGGGAACATCATCCCGAACATTATCGTCCAAAGTATGCCCGATACGGCCGTCGGGTCTATGTCGTGGGGGCCTGGGATTCCGTACTGTCCGACGAGCCTCTCGTAGGGCTTGAATATCCTCGGATTCTTCAGCACGGTTGGCGGGACCTCCCCGGGTGCAGGCTTGTCGAAGAAGAATGCCAGCCTACCCTCCCACCTGTCCCTAAGCTCCTTAAGCTTCCTCTCGACCTTCGGCAGGTCGTCCTCGGACACCCATCCCTGTATGAGGACCATCGTCCTGCTCCTGAACAGCTGGCTCTTGATGTCGCTTACCCTCTTCAGCGACATGAGGGAACCCTTGATCTTCGGGGCGTCTGTGGAGAGCTCTTCAACGAGCTTCTTACGTTCGTCTTCGAGCCTCTTTATCTCCGCCTCAACTTCTAAGAGCCTCTTCTCAACCTCTTCGTCTGGAACAGCCAGCAGATCTTTCGGTATCTCTTTGGGTACTTCGACTTCCTTGAAGCCAAGCTCCTTCAGAGTCCTCATCACAGCATCCCTACGCTCCACCAGCATCTCACCCATCCGAGACGGCGCTATCCCATGCTTCCTAAGTGCGAGTACGAACCTCCTGACAGCAGCATCTTTGAGCCTCCTGTCCAACTCGTCGAGCCTCTCCTCGTAAGCCTTGACGTCCTTCTCAACCTCCTCGACCGGCGGTATACGCTCAACCTTGACGGCCTTAGGCTCAGGTATCCCCGCCCTCTCACACAGAGCCCTAAGCTTCGAAAGGAGCTCGTCACACTTCTTTCTCTCAGCCGCTACACGCTTCTCAAAACCCACGAACTCCTTCCTCTCCTTCAGAGGCCTCAGGTCTACGACCCCGACCTTGCCGAGCGTGAGTACGAGCTCATCCTCGTTCTCAGCAAACGTTATGACCGTCAGTTTCTTTACAGGGATTATCGGCATACTACACCAGCTCTTTCTGATATCTAAGAATACAAATTTAAAAATAACGACTCTCCAAGCCGACTAAACGTTAGGGGAGCTTGGGAGGGAAGAAGTTAAATATAGGTTAGAAATATCTTAGGAGGTACTCAGAGAGGGGCGTAGACTATGGAGGTCTCCCCACTCACCCAATACGCACCGATACTCTGCTGGTCTCTCCCGATAATCGGAGCTCTCCTCTCACCGTTGCTCGCGAAAGCCGGACACAGGGTTAGGGACATAGGAGAAGTTGTGTTCTCGTTCCTGGCCGTAATCTTTGCAGCCTCCATGATACCGTACATAATCGCAGGGGAGTATCCCGGGGACATCATCTACCTGGAATGGTCGGTCATGCCCGGAGCGCCTCCACTCCAGGTCGGCTTCATCGTAGACCCGTTGAGCATAATCATGGCCAACGTCGTCGCCTTCATAAGCTTCCTAATCATGGTCTACTCCATCGGGTACATGCACGGAGACCCCGGCTTGACGAGGTACTGGTTCTTCATGAACTTCTTCATCGGGAACATGCTCCTCCTCGTCCTGTCCGACAACTTCATCCAGCTCCTGATAGGCTGGGAGGGCGTAGGCCTCTGCAGCTACGCCCTGATAGGATACTACTACAGGGATGAACGCAAGTACTGGGTCGGTGGACCAGAACCCACGCCGGCTTACCCCCCCTCCCACTGCGGCATGAAGGCATTCGTCGTGACGAGCCTGGGGGACGCCATAATGCTCGGCGCCATACTCATAATATACTCGTACGCCAAGACTTTCAACTTTGTAACCTTGATGCAGACCGCCCCAGAGTGGATGGGTGAGATGGTAAGGTCGTTCCCAGGCCTGCTGACGCTGACCTCAGTTATGCTGTTCTTCGGCCCCGTAGGAAAGTCAGCCCAGTTCCCCCTCCACGAATGGCTCCCCGAAGCTATGGCCGGTCCGACACCCGTCTCGGCCCTCATACACGCAGCCACGATGGTCAAGGCGGGCGTCTACCTCGTGGCGAGAGTCTCCCCGATGTTCTTCATCGCCAGGTGGGTGTACGGCATAGGCGAGGCCTCGAGCTTCTTCATAGCCGTAGCCGTCATAGGAGGCTTCACAGCCTTCCTCGCAGCCTCGCAGGCAATGGTCTCCCTGGAGCTGAAGAAGGCCCTCGCCTACTCAACCGTCAGCCAGATAGGGTACATGATGCTCGGCCTCGGTGCGGCGGGCCTCGCGAGCTGGGCGTTCGTGGAGGGTATGACGGCTGGGGTATTCCACCTCATAAGCCACGCCCTGTTCAAGGCTGCCCTGTTCCTCTGCGCAGGCTCGGTGCTCCACCTTGTGGAGTCCATATACATGACGGACATGGGCGGCTTGAGGAAGTACATGCCGATAACCCACGCGACCATGCTGATAGCGGCCCTATCCCTGTCGGGCATACCGCCTCTGTCAGGGTTCTGGAGCAAGGACGCCATCCTCAGGACGTGTCTCGAGACGGGTTCTCCGATAGCCATAGCTATGTTCGCCTTCGGCATAGTCACGGTTGCCATGACGTTCTTCTACTCCCTCAGGTTCATCGGCATGACCTTCTACGGGCCTAAGAGCAAGCACGTCGAGGAGCTCGAGAAGGAGGGTGTCCACCTGCACGAGACCAGCGCCGTCATGTGGGTTCCATACACCATACTAGTCGCCCTGACCATAGCCATAGGAGTCGCCGGGATATGGTTCGAACACTTCCTACACAGCGTGTTCCACACATGGGCTGAGGAAACCCTACCCGCGTTAGCGGTCAACGGAGTTGCCTATGCACCAGCCAACGACGGCGTCTCCACAGTGATAACGCTCGTAGCTCTGTCGGCGGTGATGCTCGTCGTCGGAGGAATCCCGGCGGCCGTCCTGTACGTCTCGAGGAAGGCGAACGCTAAGGAAATAGTCGAGAGAAGCCCTGTTCTCAAGGCGTTCCACACGTTCCTCTGGAACAGATGGTACATCAACCCGTTCTACTACAAGGTGTTCGTGGACGGCGTCCTCGCCTTGAAGGATTGGTTGTTCAAGTGGTTTGAGACGCTCATCGTGGATGGAGGGTTCAACAGGGCCGTTCCCTACGTAGCCACGAAGATATACAGAGGTGTGAGACGCATGCAGACGGGCGTGCTCTCCTACAACATGTTCTACGTGTTCCTAACCCTCCTCGCCCTTCTCCTCGTAGCCGTGTTCGTGGTGGTGTAGCCATGCAGCCCGTAGCCCCCCTCCTACAATTGATCGTCGTCCCGATAGTGTTGGCACCCATAACGTACGCTGTGGGGAGAGGAGCCGGCAAGCACACTGGCTGGCTTGCGTTCGCGACGTCTCTGTACATGCTCGTCCTGATAGGGTTGGTGGGCCTACACGTCCACGAGTACGGAAGCCTCACGGAATCGTACACGTGGGCCCCCCTGGCTGGCATGTCGTTCAACCTGCTCGCAGACGGTCTGAACATATGGGTCTTGGCTACGATAGTGCTTCTCTGCATGGTCACATCTGTCTATTCGATAAGGTACATGGAGCACAGGATATCCGAGATGTACGAGGGTGACTACAAGCCGGCTCATGCGACGTACTATGCGCTTTACCTCCTGTACGAGGCCGGCATGGTCGGCACGGTCCTCTCAACCAACCTCATACAGTTCTACCTGTTCTACGAGCTGATGCTCGTACCGTCCTGGGCTCTGATAAACAACTACGGTTACGGAGACAGGGAACGCATAGGCATAATGTACTTCCTCTGGACGCACGTCGGAGCGGTCCTGCTGCTGGCTGGGATACTGACGGCGTACACGATAACCGGAAGCTTCGACATGACCTCCCTGTCGCTCGTCGAGTCTATGGCAGGTAGGTGCGTGGCGACGCTGGTGATGTTCGCAATACTGATAGGGTTCTTCGTCAAGATGGCCGTCTTCATCCTCCACATATGGCTGCCATACGCACACGCCGAGGCCCCGACTCCGATAAGCGCTTTGCTGAGCCCCGCCATGATAGGCATAGGCGGGTACGCCATAGCCAGGATAGTCATCGAGAACATGTACAACCTGTTCGCCACCTACAGCCTCGTGTTCGCCGTGTGGGCTCTGGTAACGATGGTGTACGGAGGCCTGATGGCCATGGCCCAGGACGACATAAAGAGGTTCCTCGCCTACTCCAGCATAAGCCAGATGGGGTACCTGTTCCTTGGTCTGGCGAGCGTCTCAACCCTCGGAGTGGCTGGAGCCATGTTCCACTACGTCAGCCACGGCCTCGGTAAGTGCATCCTGTTCTCCGTCGCCGGCATACTCATATGCCAGGTCGGAACCAGGAGCATAAAGAAGCTGGGTGGACTGGCTGCCAAGATGCCCGCGACGGCCACCCTCTGCATAATAGGGTTCCTCACCATAGCGGGCGTCCCACCCACCTCGGGCTTCATGTCCAAGTGGATACTGTTCCTGGGTGTGTTCTCCACAGCCCTCAGCGACTCCTCCACTTCGATGCTCGTCGTGGGCATAATCGCCATAATAATGACGATAATAACCGTCGCCTACGCCTTCTGGACAATCAAACGCGTGTTCTTCGGACCTCTCCCGGAGGAGCTCAAGGACGTCAAGGAGGCCCCTGCGATAATGTTGGCACCCCTGTTCCTGCTGGCCGTCGTCTCGATACTCGTGGGCATATACCCGAGGGCCGTAACCGACTTCCTAGTCCAGTTCCTGAGCAGCGTACTCCCGTGAAGGCGACTACCTGCGGGCGAGGTATCTTTCGAGGCTGGATATACACCATCTCACAGCCCTGAGAATCCTATCAGAGTTTTCAGTCACGAAGTCTACCCCCTCCCTTGTCGATATGTACGCGTAGGCCCTCACCATGTTCACCGATTCGGAAACTTCCCTCGGAATCTTCGCGTCATCTCCCAAGTATTCGAGTATCTCCTTCATGTCCGATATGATCATGGACGCCCTGAGGTCTAGCTCCTGAGGGAGTCTGAAGCTCTTGATTTCCTCAAGCCTCATCAAATTTACGCACAGGGAGGTGAGCCTCGCGTGAACCATCTTCAACGTAGGGTAGTCAACCCTCCTAAGCCGCAACTCCATTTACATAGTTCGACGCTTCTACTTTTATTTGGTTAGGCATGCTGGACCCCGAGGCCGTTGAACGCGTGGACAGGTCTCGTATGCTGGACGCCGTTTTGAGGATGGGCACCGTGCTGGAGGAGTCCCTCAAGTCGCTGGAGGGCCTGTCGCTCCCGTTCGAGGAGCCTTCGGCGGTCGTCTCGGCGGGAATGGGCGGCTCAGCCATCGCCGGTGAGATAATCAGGTGTTGGCTCATGTACACGTCGAAGACGCCTGTGGACGTTGTGAGGGGGTACCACCTGCCGGCATACGTGGACGAGGACAGCCTCGTGGTGGCGGTCAGCTACTCGGGTGAAACCGAGGAGACGGTGAGCGTCCTAGCGGAAGCCTTGAAGAGAGGTTGCATGACCGTGGCGGTGTCCTCGGGCGGAACCGTCGAAAAGCTCTCGAAGACCGTCGGAATGCCCTGGATACCCGTACCGAAGGGTCTCCAACCCAGGGCCGCCCTGCCCCACCTACTCGCAGCCCAGGCCAAGGTGCTTGAGGCCGTCGGTGTGGAAATACCCGTGGAGGAGCTCCTCGACGCTTCTTCAACCCTGAAAGAGATGTCGGCTGAGCTTTCTCCAGACAGGCCGGTCGAGGAGAACAGGGCCAAGAAAGCGGCCTTGTCGATCCACGGTAGGCTTCCGGTGGTGTACGCCCCTGAAAGTCTCTGGCCGGCTGCCCTGAGGTTCAAGACACAGTTGAACGAGAACAGCAAGACGCCTGCCAAGGCTGAAGTGGTTCCCGAGCTGTGCCACAACGAGGTCGTGGGGTTCGAGGGGTCCAAGGAGCTCCTGTCGAGGATGTGCATAGTCCTCCTGAGAGACCCGGGCGAAGAGGCCGTTGTGAGGGAGCGCATGGAGGCCGTCAAGGAGGAGGCTGAGGGGAGGGTTGGAGGGCTGGTCGAGTTTCGGTCCAGAGGCTCCTCAAGGATAGGCAAGATGCTCTCGGCGATACTGTTCGGAGACGCCGTCAGCGTCTACCTGGCGGTCCTGTACGGGGTCGACCCCACGCCCGTGGAGACGATATCCAGAATCAAGAGGCGCGTCGCTAGGCTGAGGGTCGTCGAGAAGGTGCTGGACGAACTCGTCAGGCGACCTCTATCCTAGTCCCACCCTGCTTCAGTAGTCTCAGCCCCTCTTCGAGTATCAGCCTCTCGCTTGCGGACGCCCTGACGACGGGTATCCTCTCAGGCGGCATGGTGTCGCTGACCTCAACCGTCCTCTCGTACCTCGGCATGTCGGATATGCACACGTCGGAGACCACGAGCTCCCTCCTCCTCTCCCAGAACTTTGCCTCGTAGCAGAACAGGTATCCGTCGTGCCAGCACAGGACCTTCATCCTGTTGGACACAGCACACCAGACAAGGTCTTCTATGCTCCTCTTCGTGGCGCTGCAGACGAATATCCTCAGCCTCTTCTCCCCCGTCGACATGCCAACCTATATTCCAGCATCCCCCTCATAAACGCTTGGTGATGTTCGCCAGGCGTAGGAGGACGAGGCTGACCGTGGCCGTACCCGCGTCGCTGACCGCCGGGATCCCCCACCTCAGGGAGAAGACCTACCTGGTGGGCCTCGTGGGTAGGGCGGCCGCCGTTTTCAGGGTCGAGGAGGTTGTCGTGTACAGGGACCTGCCAGACGTGGACCAGCGTGGAGATGCTGAGTTGATGGCGTCCATACTCGCCTACATGGAGACGCCTCAGTACCTGAGGAAGAGGTTGTTCGGGGTTAGGCCGGAGCTGAGGTACGTGGGGATACTCCACCCCCTCAGGACGCCCCACCACCCGACGGCCAAGAGGGTTAGAGACCTCAGGGACGGGGAGTTCAGGGAGGGTGTGGTCGTGGCGTCTGGGGATGGGTGGAGCATGGTGGACGTGGGCGTCGAGAAGCCGCTGAGGGTGGACAGGAGGCTGGAGGTGGGTAGACGGGTGACGGTCAGGGTTTCTAGGAGGGGCGGCGTCACCTCGCTCAGGCTTGCCAGGGGGGGTGAAGTCAAAGCGTATTGGGGGTACAGGGTTAGGGTTACGAACAAGCCTCTGTACGAATCCACGAAGAGGGGTGGCTACGACTTGGTGATAGCCACGTCCAGGAAAGGCGAGGCCATAAAGGACGTGTTTGATGACATAGCGTCCCGGTGGAGGAGGTCTAAGAAGCCCCTGATAGCGTTCGGCTCCCCGACTGAGGGACTGGCTGAGATACTGTCGAGGGAGGGTGTCAGGCTGGAGGACTACGCAGACTTCGTCGTGAACACCATCCCGGAACAGGGAACCGAGACCGTCAGGACGGAGGAGGCCGTGTACGCAACTCTGGCGATACTCAACCTGATAGAGGACAGAGCTTAGAGGCAGATTATCTGGACGTGGGGTACGTCCCCCAGCATTATCACAGCATCCCTACGCACCATGCCCTTCTTAACCGCGGCGTCGATTATGTTCTTCCCCATCAAGTTGGCTATCGTCGCCTCCTTCAGCAGCTCCAGGGCCTTCTCAACCTTCATACGTGTACCCTTGTAGAAAGACTCGTTCACCTTCACCTTGACCTTCCCGAACATTATCGTCTTCCCGAGGAGCTCTGCGTCGCAGACGGCCACGACTACGTGGCCACCCTGCCTGACCATCTTTGCGTAGACCTCGGCCATGACTGAACCACTTCTCAGATACGTTAGTCCAAAACACGATATAGCGTTTTCCACGAGCCCTCCGGTCTACCTTATCCTGCTGACGGATGACTTGGCTCCGCAGGCCTCGCACACCAGGAACATCAGCCTCTTCTCCTTCACCAACACCGTGTCGGGCCTCTTACAGACGGGGCATATGACGTACTCCTTGACGTACCTCTCTATCAGCTTCCTGAACGTGTCCTCGCCGAACCTTCCCTTGAACACGGCCCTGTCATCCTCGGCCACGGCCGGAGCACCCATCTCCCTGGACAGGTACTTGAGGAAGTGCTTGGGCTGACGGTTCATGGCTTCGCATATGTCCTTGAAGTTGTGCAGTATCGTCCTGCCTCCGACCACCGTCACCATCGGGGCCGGCACCTCGAACCTCGTGGCCCTCGCCACACGCTTCTTCGGAAGCCTCGAGTACGCCCTCCTGAGCATCTCACGGTAGCTCAAGGTCACCATACCACTTAACGGGGAATCCACGTAGTATTTAAACGCTCCCGCCCGAATCGTCTCTTAGCACCCGTAGGTGGTGTCGCTCGACATGCCGTACCCTGAGTGTTTCGGAGCCTATGGAACAAGTGTGGAATGTAAGTCCTGCAGGTACGCGGAGCTGTGTAAGGCGGTTAAGAAGGGGTTGGAGGCAGAAGTTTTCAGGAAGGGGACGCACGTCAGGGTTGGCGGCAAATACAAGGAAAAGAAGTGGAAACCTAAGGTTCCCCCGTGAAAAATCCATAAAGTTTATGGTATATTTCGTAATCAAAACTTTTGATGAAGGCTCTTCTTATACTCCCTCCGTCATCCTCGGTGATCAGGGAGGTGCTGGAGACGACCAGCCCTCCCATGAACCTCGCATACCTGGCTTCATCCTTGGAGCTCGACGGACACGAGGTCAAGATACTCGACTCCCTGGCCATGGGGTACAGCTTCGAGGATGTCCTGAGAGAGGCCAAGGCCTTCAACCCAGACCTCGTCGGCCTAACGGCGACGACGCCAACCGTCTACGACGCCTACAAGGTGGCGGACATGATAAAGCAGGAGTTCCCGGACGCCAAGACCGTGATAGGTGGTCCCCACGTCTCGTTCATGGCTAGGGAGTCTCTGGAGGAGTGTCCGTCTCTCGACGTAGTCGTCAGGGGTGAGGGTGAGGAGACCATCCGCGAGCTCGCCTGGAGGCTTGAGAAGGGGCGGAGCCTCAAGGATGTGAGGGGAATCACGTACAGGGATGGGAAGGTGATAAAGGAGAACGAGGACAGGCCGTTCATAAAGGACATAGACTCCATACCCCTCCCAGCCTACCACCTACTCCCGATGGACAGGTACAGGATGGGAAACTTCAGCTTCTGCACCATGCTCACAAGCCGCGGATGCCCCTACAACTGCATATTCTGCTCCTCCTCTAAGCTCATGGGCAAGATCTGGAGAGCCAGGAGCGTCGAGGCCGTTCTGGACGAGCTGAGGCTTCTCCACGACAAGTACGGCGTCAGGGAGATAGAGTTTCTCGACGACACGTTTACGCTCAACATGAAGCGTGCTGAGGCCATAGCCGAGGGCATGGTCAGGGAGGGCTTGGACATAGGGTGGGGATGCTCCTCCAGGGCCAACACGATGAACGAGAGGCTTGCAAAGGCTCTGAGGAAGGCCGGTTGCCACAGCGTATACGTGGGCGTCGAGTCCGCAACTCAGAGGATGCTGGACTTCATAAAGAAGGGGATAACGATAAACCAGGTCGTCAGGGCCTTCAAGATACTCAGGGAGACGGGCTTCAACACGGTGGCCACGTTCATACTCGGGATACCCGGCGAGACGAAGGAGCTCATAATGAAGACGATAAGGTTCGCAAAGAAGCTCAAGCCCACCTTCGCCCAGTTCACCATCTTCACCCCGTATCCAGGCACCGAGGCGTACAACATGGCGGTTAGGGAGGGCTGGCTGATAACCAGGGACTGGTCGAAGTTCGACACCCTCACACCCGTCATGAGGCTTCCAGGCCTATCCCCGAAGGACCTGAAGATGTTGCTGAGCAAGGCCTACCTGAGCTTCTACCTCACCCCAAGCTACATAGTCGAAATATTTAGAAAACGCCACTTCTTCATATTCAGGAAGGCGTTCAAGGCGCTCATCCACTACCTCTCAGCCAGGTTCTCCCGAGCTTAGGGGTGGGGAAACTTGGGCTGGAGGGTTGTTCTAACCTCGGATAGGGCGACGATGACAGACTACAACGACACACCCTCACTTGGCTTCGGACACTGCGTCCCCTACAGGCTCGTCCCGAGGCCTGTGTACACGAAGCTTCTGGCACCACCCATGAAAGTCGATGGGAAGGGCAGGGCCGTTTATGCTCCATACCCTTTGAGGAAGCTTGAGGCAGCCCTCCTCAACTCGGGATTCTCCGAGGACGATGTCATAATCACGACACCCGAAGCACTCGAATCCGTAGTCTCCGAGGACACTGAGGTGCTGGGCGTCAGCGTCCTCGACCCGATGGGCCTGGCTCCCGTCTCCTACACGCTCAGGGTGCTCTTCGGGGGTGGGGACACCTGCACGAAGGTCGAGTTTCTGAGGCTTATGTCCCTAGTCAGGAGACTCAAGGCCAGATACGGGTTCACGGTCGTCGCGGGTGGGGAGGGTGTCTGGCAGATAGACGGCCTCGAGGAGAGGTTTGGGATAGACACGCTGTTCTACGGGGAGGGTGAGAAGACCTTCCCGGAGCTCGTCAGAGACATTCTGTCAGGCTCCAAACCGCCGAGGAAGGTCTACGGAGAATCGCCGGACGTGGACGAGATACCCCCGATAGTGGCGCCGGCGAGGGGTAGGATAGTACAGGTCACGCGTGGATGCCCGAGGAAGTGTAGGTTCTGTTCACCGACGACCTGGAGGTTCAGGAGCATGCCCCTCGACCTCATCCGACGTGAGGTGGAGGTGAACCTACGGTACGGGGGTAGGAGCGTCGACTTCGTCAGCGACGACATCCTCCTGTACGGGGCCAGGGGAATACACGTCAACAGAGAAGCCGTCCTAAGCCTCTTCAGAATGGCCAGGGAGTACGGAGTCTGCGGGACGTTCCCACACGTCGGCCCAGCCACGGTTCTACAGGATAGGGAGCTCGTGCGGGAGATAACGGAGCTCTCAGGGTTCAGCGAGCGTAGACCCGTGTTTCTGGATGTCGGCCTTGAGTCTGGGAGTCCGAGGATAATCGGCAAGTACATGCGTGGGAAGCCTGCTCCCTGGAAGCCTGAGGACTGGCCTCGCATAGTTGTGGAGGCTACGGAGGTGATGAACGACAACTACTGGTACCCATGCTACACGATGATAGTAGGCTTCCCGGACGAGACGCCGGACGACATCGTGAAGACGATAGAGCTCGTGGACGAGCTTAGAAGCATGGACGCCAAGGCCTGGACTTTCCCGTTGCTGATGATACCCATGGGCGGAACTGGAATGGAGTCTGAGGCGTTTCCCTCCGTGGCGGACTTGGAGGAAGAGGTCTGGGAGCTTTACAGGGTCTGCTGGCTACACAGCCTCAGGTTCTCAGAGTACATCGCCGATAGACTGTTCAGCACGTTGAGGAACCCGTTCCTCAGAGGGCTTTCGCTGAGGCTTGTGAACAGCGTCCTGGACTTCCTCAGAGAATTCTTCGACAAACTCGCCAGAGACCCTGAAGCGATCATGGTCAGCATGTCCGACGTGAACGTGAACTCCGTCAGGTGGGTTGCAAACGCCATGTTCAACATGTCAAAAGGCGTCCTCCTGAGGCTCGTTGAGAACGTCATACACCACGCCTGAAACGGCTCATGGAGGCTGCCCCGCAGCGCTCCTCATCAGCTTCATGACCGTGTCTTCGTCGAGGCGGTCTACGATGTCGAGCACGGCTGGGCTTGTCAGCGAGTAGAGGCGTCTAACCCCGTCCTTCCTGAACTTCACGAGTCCACTTTCTTTGAGGATCTTCAGGTGTCTGGAGACAGTCGGCTGAGGTAGGCCGACGTATGGTACGATCTCACAGACGCACTTCTCCCCACTTCTGAGGAACTCGATTATCTTCAGCCGTGTGGGGTCTCCGAGGGCCTTAAACAGCCTCGCCTTGAAGTTTATGAGCTCGGAGTTCATCGAATTCCTCCAAAAATTCATTTTTTCTTGCAAAGATTTAAATATTGGCATATAGTAATAAAGATGCCATGATAACCGCATGGTTCATAGCCTTCATGGTAGTCGTGGGAGCCCTCGTCGGCCTCGTGAGTTCCTTCTTCGGCGTCGGAGCGTGCTTCATAATGGTTCCCGTGATGATATACTGCTTCGAGAACTTCTTCTCCACGAACCCAAGCCTGTCCACTGTGATAGCGTTTGGGACGAACATGGCCATAGTCGTCCCGACGGCCCTGAGCGGAGCCCTGAGGCATAGGAGAGAGCTGAAGTCGAGGGGATTCAGCTTTCCAGTCGGCCACTGGGTCAGGTTTGGTCTACCGGTCGGGGTGGGCTCTGTCATAGGTGCTTTGATAACGTTCCTGTTCTACGAGGCCTTCCCGAAGCAGGCTGGGATAGTTCTCAAGATGGCCTTCGGAGCGTTCTGTCTGTTCGGAGCCTACAGGTTCATGGTAGCCAAGCCTCTGCGAATAGAGGAGCTTAAACCACCGTCCACGGTCAAGTACGGAGTTGCCGGGCTACTCTCAGCCATAGCGGCCCACTTCATAGGCATAGGAGGTGGGATAGTGTACATGCCCATACTCAATTCCTTCCTCTCCGTACCGGTACACTACGCCGTCCCCATATCGCTGGCGTCTATGTGCATAGGCTCCTCAGTCGGCTCCATATCCTTCGCGGCGTTCGGACACATGGACCAAGTCAGGCACCCAGACATGTATCCACCCTTGAGCTTCGGATGGTTCAACCTGCTGGCGTTCGCCTTCATAGGAGCCTCGAGCATCGCTTTCGCCCAGCTGGGTCCGAAGCTCGCCCACAAGACCTCCCCCAAGAAGTACAAGATACTCCTGGCCATCGTCTACGCCTACATAGGAGTACGCCTCATCCTCAGAGGAGCGTTCCAGATTCAGGGCCTGCATCCGCCTATACCCTAGACGACTCTGATCTCCTCCACGCCCACACCCCTCATCTTCCTCAGGAGGAGTACGTTGAGGGCCATCAAAGCGACTACCCAGCAGACGAGTGAGAGCAGCGTCAGTCCCATGTCCATCTCCGCTCCACCTCCCATCACGAACGCCCCGGTTGTCGGCTTCACCTCAGAGTAGTAGTAGATGCATAGGGCAAGTATGCAGTTGAAGGGCGATACGTAGGCTGCCGCCCCAAAGTCGAGCCAGAGGGCTCCGTAGGCGAGGAACCCGAGTATCAGCGGTATGTAGGAGACGAACCTGGCGGATCTTGGGGCTCTGAGCACGACTACTGCGAGGCTCAAGAACGCGGATACAGCGTACATGAACAGGCATCCCAGAGCCGTCACGGCGGTCAGATGGAGGGGCTTCACGGGTGGGGTGTACATCCCGAACTTGTGTGCGAAAACGCCCGCTATGGAGGCGTACATCACTGCCGCCACGACCGAGAGGACGAGCATCGAGGAGGCTGTGTGCTCGGCCATGAACCTGGAGGGTGAGAGCCTCGTGTACTTCGTCACGAACCTTATCGACCTGGAGGAGTGTAGGAAGCCCTCGGTTATGCCGACGGCCGTGGCCGAGAGGCTGAGCGTCAGGAGGCTTCCGTAGGCCTGCGCCGTGTACGTCCTGACGGCTTCCTCGACCTTCGGCACGTAGGCTCCGAAGACGTACGCCCACATCAGAACCCAGAACTCTATGAAGGCTATGGACCAGAACAGGAGCTCAGGGTGTGTTAGCATCGACTTGACGTTCAGCGTGAAGTACTTCGTCATGCTCCAGCCTCCAGGGCAAGCTCGTAAACCCTGTCGAGGCTCTCAAGACTCGTGAGCAGCGTCCCCCTCCTACCTTTTACGAGGCTCACAGTCCTGCCCGAAACCTCCATGCAGAGGACAGCCCTCGCCCTCTTGCCCATGCACAGCCTGACGTTCAGCAGCTCCCCCACCCTAGCCGGGCCGTACATCCTCCCCTCGAACATGAAGTAGGCCTCCCAGTCGGGTAGGTTCTTCATCAGCCACGTCTCATGCGTGTTCAGGAGGATTATCCCGTCGTACCTGGCCAAGTGTCCTATCAGCCTCCCCTTCCTCGCAGGGTCAAGCTGCTCGAAAGGCTCGTCCAGCAGCACGTGCCTCGCCCCCATCGAGAGGGCCATGGCCGTGCACGCGGCCTTTCTCTGGCCGGCTGAGAGCTCGTGGAGCTTCCTCCTCTCCAGGAGTTCCCTGGTTATTCCGAGGTCTTCGAGTATCTCATACGCCTTGGAGGGGTCGGAGCCCGCCAGGTCTGAGTACAGCGTTATCAGGTCCCTAACCTTCACGGACAACAGCGAGTAGGCCTCCGGGAAGTTGACTGAGAGTACGCCCGGCTCTGCGTATATTTCCTCCACGTTCCTTCCGTCCACGAGGACACGTCCCCCGACCACCCTGGTCAGGCCGCACATGGCCCTGAAAAGCGTCGTCTTCCCCGAGCCGTTCGGTCCGAGTATGAGGCTCTTACGGTCGAACCTTCCGTCCACACCCTTCAGGACGGGCTCCTGACGCCACCTGTACGAGACCTTCAAGCCCTCGACGACTATCATTCAATATTGTAGATTTCATATGCCGACTATATCCCTTATTAGGTTGTTAGTCTCCCTAGGGGGCCTAACCGTGTTCACGAGGTACGTCTTAACCCTCTTCAGGAACTCCCTGAAGAATTCGACCCTCTTCCTCAGCTTGTAGTCGCTCCTGACGAGGAGATGGGGGTTGCAGAAACCCCTTTCCACAAGCCACTCGAGAGCCTCCTCAGGCATCAACCTCCTGACGATCTCAGGGTCTTCTGGGTCCCTCTTCAGCAGTATCGCAAGCCTCATCGTCGTCATCGGTATGACACGCCCCTTACCGACGATCCACCTGACGTTCACGACAGCCCTCCCAGCGGGGTCGAACTCAGCTCCCTCCACAAGCCTCTCGTACTCGCCCCAGATCTTGGCTATGTCAGCCCTTATGTAGAAGTTCTTCTCGGAGCCGAACGCAAGCACATCCTCCCCGAATATCCTGACGAAGAACCAGTCGTCCGCCACCACCCTAACCCCGCCGCTCCTCAGCAGGCCGTAGGTGTGGGTCGTCTTACCCGTTCCGGAAGGCGCTATCAGGCAGACGCCTCTCCCATGCACGTCTAGGCAGGCCCCGTGGACCGAGTATATGTCGTGTGCGTCCTCCATTATGTCCCCGGCGACGCTCAAGGCTATCGACTTAACCCACCCATAGTAGTCCACGTTGATGAGGAAGGCCGTCTTCGTGACGGGCTCGTACATGACCTTCATCTCAGCCCCAGGCTCCCTGAGGACCACGAGCCTGCCGTGGGACCTGACGCTCTGACCCATGGGGTAGAAGCTCTCCTCCCACCTCTCCTTGACGTACCTCTGGTCCGTCAGGAGCTTTATGCAGCAACCGTATATGTCGGCCCTAACTTCGTACAGAATCCTGTCAGCGTACCTGTCCATGAGTCTGTCCCGCTCGTCAACTGAGATTAACTCGACGCTGTACCTTGACAAGTCTGATTAATCGTTTGGTAGATCGCATCCATAAAAGATCTGGTAGGAGACGGCGAGGAACGGTTTATCAATATTGTAGCGGGTATGAAAAAAGGTAGGGGTTAGCTGCCTTTTTTCTTGAGGTCTTTCTCAGCCTCCCTGAGAAGCCTGTCGACCTCCCTCTCAACGTCCTCCTCGAGGGGTTCCGGCCTATACGTCTCTAGGATTTCCTTAGCCTTCCTCCTCGCCGCATCCACAATCGAACCCTTGAACGGATACTCAAGGATCTTCGGCCTGTACTCCGTGAAAACCTCCCTCCCAAAGTACCTCAAAGTATGCTTCAACGCCAAGAAAGACCCCCCAGGTCCCGCCTTCTTTATCTCCTCCAAACCCAGAGCCTCTTCGCTTACGTCAAAGCTACGCAGATAGGCCTTAACTATCCTCCAAGCCTCCACATCCAAAACAACCTGATCAAAAGCAGCAAACTCAGCCTCCTCTAAACCTCCGAAGCCCTCTGTGATATCTCCGTGTGCCATTTGTTCCAGCGCTGTTTTGGCAGTCTGTACAAGGAGGTCGTCCCAGTCCCTCACCCTGCCCACAGACGCCCCGAGCGAGTAGCATGGAAGCCCATAGAACCTCGCCATCTGTATACACGCAACGTTAAGCAGAGGCACCTCAACAGCCTCGTACCATATCTTACCAGTATAAGGCTCTATGGGTGCACTCTCTG
>Ga0190363_1000331_pt1 | contig 27616 bp, 26 predicted proteins | sample 48721867_MG_FD_161272 | JGI IMG/M metagenome (GOLD analysis project Ga0190363, IMG submission 161272) | Hydrothermal vent microbial mat bacterial communities from Southern Trench, Guaymas Basin, Mexico - 4872-18-6-7_MG | ecosystem: Environmental > Aquatic > Marine > Hydrothermal vents >... | reverse complement strand
ATAGAAACTCAAATAGAAAAAGCAAAGAATTTAATGGAAAGTTTAAAAAAGAGTGTTGAGATGGTGAAATGAAAGAAAAGAAAATTAGAATTGAATTGAATGAATTTGAAGCAGATTTATTATATAGGGTATTAAGTTTTTCAAGAACACAATTAGATATTTGTCGCTCACTAAATCAGATTAGTGATGATTATTATAGAAAACTATGTAGAATTATTACAAAATTAGAAGAAAAATTAGATAAATGGTTTGATAAACTTATGAGAGAGGGTGAGTTATGGGTGTAGATATGGATTTGGAAAGTTTGAGTGAAAAAGAACTTAAGGATTTGCTAAAAAAAGTTAAAGAGCAAGAAAGAGAAATAGAAAGAGCGATAAATGAAGATGAAGAAATAAGGAAATTAGAAGAAAAATGGAAGAAAATAAATAAGAAAATAAAAGAAATTGATAAAAAAATTGAAAAGAGAGACAAATTAAAATTTATAACAACAGATGGACAATATCCTTATTTTTACTATGGCTATTGGGGAAGAGAACATAATATAAGTGAAGAAATATTCCAAGCAATTAGAAATGCTGGTTTTAGAACAAGTAAACTAACAGACACACAAATACAAAGATTTGCCGAATATGTCCTTAAGCGATTAGAAAATGAAGATGAAGAACTAAAGAAATTGAAAAAGGAACGAGAAAAATTAATAGGTGAAGAAAGTTATTTAAGTGAAGAAATAAGCTCAAAAAAAGAAATGATTAGAGAAAGATTAACAAAAATTGATGTGCCAAGATGGAAAATAGAAAGAGAGTTAAAAAGAAGGGAAGAAATAAAAAGAATGCCACCAGAGAAGTTAAAAAGAAAGAAAGAAATTGAAGAAGAAAGAGAAAAATTTGAAGAAAGTTTTGATAAGGTTTATCAAGAATTTAAAAAGTTAGTAAAGATTAGATAATGGGGTTGAAATATGGAAAAGTTTAATGAATTGATAGGTAAAAAAGTTAAATTTGTAAAAGGAAATTACAAAGGTTTAACAGGAGTAATAATTGGAATAACAGGATATACAGACGGGTATGGTGTAGTTTGTAAAATAAAACTCGATAAAAAAATTGTTGAATACTCACACGATTTTTTTGAAATTAATAAAGATTAGGTAGTTAGAATGAAATTAAGAGATTTTAAAAAAAGAGTGGCAAAAAAGAATTTATTTTATTTTTGGTGTAGATTTTGTGGTAAAAATATATTTTCTACTACTATTTATCAAACAGATAACTTAATTTCTATGTGTAGAGATTGTTATGAAAATTTAAAAGAAGAAATTGGTTTAGATGGTGAAGTAAAAATATAAAAAAATGTATAATTTAGTATCGAAAATTATTTATATAACAAAAAATAAAAAATAATATGGTGAAAAAATGGCAAGAACTATGACAAAAACGAAAGTTAAAGTAATAACAGGTAGTATGATATTAGATGAAGACATATTAAAAGTAATAGAAAAAGTAGTAGGAGATGATGAAGTAATTCTGAAAATCAAAAATAATCAGGGAATAATAGAAGGGATAGACAGGGGTATGATTTGCTATTTCAGATATGAATTTGAAGCAAATTCCAACAAAGAAGTAAAAATAGGAATAAGACCAAGTCATTTCAGCAAAGCATTAAAATCATTTGATTATTCAGAAATAAAGTTTGAAATCAAGAACGAAAAGATAAAAGTTTTTAGAGATAACAAATGCTACATATTTCCACTATATGATATAGTAGAAGAAGAAATTCCAGAAATAAACAAAATGGAATGGGACATTAAAACGGAAATTGACGCAAGAGAATTAAAGGATATAATAAAAAATACAGAATGGTTTGCAGATAAACTAAAATTCAAGTTGGAAAACGGAAATTTGATTATAGAGGCGGTTGATTATGAAGATTTGCTAAAATATCAGTATAAAACCAACATAGGATTAAACATCGAAAAGTTAGAAGTTGGCTTTCCATTTGATAAACTAAAGGTATTGGCAAACTTGACAAAGAATAAGTATATTCCAGAAACGATAACAATACACTTGAAAAAGGATTATCCAATAAAAATAGAAAAAGATGGATTTACCTTAATAGTTGCACCAAGAATTGAAGAAGAATACGAAATCCAAGAGCCAGATGAAAGTTTTGAAAAGGTTGAGCAAGGCGATGAAACCAATTAAGGTTTTTTAAAATGGATAAAGAATTGGAAGAAATATTGAAAGTTTTGACCTTAATCCATAAGGAATTGTATAAATTGAGAAAGGTTTTAGAGCGTGGCATTTATATAGAGGAGAGTTATTAAAATGGGTATGATATGTCCTAAATGCAGGAAAGAAATGAATGAAGTTTTTGAAAAGAATAATCATTATTGGGTTTGTGAAAATTGTAATTATGTTTTAAAAGAAAAAAAGGTAAGGGAAATAAAGAAAGAAGTGAAGTTTAAAGATAAGGAAGAATTGGAGAAGAAGATAAGGGATTACTTCTTGAAAAACTACAATTTTAATATTTCCAATTATGACATAGATTTAAATTCTCTTTTAGACGAAAATTTATCCTTTAATGAGAATGTTGAAATTGTTTTAAATGAAGTTAAGGGATTAGAACCAGATAAGTTTTTGGAATACGATGAAGAAATGGCTAAACACTTGGAAGAAGAAATGGCTAAAAGGGAGAGCGAATATTATAGGAAAGAATTTGAAAGGAGAATTGAGAAATTAAAGAAAAATGCAGATTTATCCATTTTAAACTTTTATCCAGAAAATTTTAAACCTTTGGTTGATATGGTTATAAAGGGATTTGTAAAAACTCTCTTTATAATTGGTGAAACAGGTTGTGGAAAAACATTTAATTTGAACATTTTATTACCTACAAATACTGTTAGAATTGGTGGACATATAACACCCTATAAGTTATACTCTATTCTTTATGAAAATCGTGAGAATAAGATTTTGCTTTTTGACGATACTGAAGATATGTTAAAGAGTGATGAAGTTTTATCAATTTTAAAACAGGCATTAGATACAACAGAGCCAAGAAAGGTCAATTGGATTTCTTCAAGAAATGAAAAAATAAATTTACCTAAAGAATTTATATTCAACTCAAGAATAATTTTTGTTGTTAATAAAGTGCCGAAAGATTTTGAAGCGATAATGTCGAGAAGTAATGTAGTGGAGATAAACCCAAGTTATTGGGATTATTTACAAATGATGTATTGTATAGCAAAAAATCCTATTGAAATTAATGGAGTAAAAATTACTCCAGAAGAAAGGATTAAAATAGTTGATTTTATTAAGGAAAATTCAGATGAAACAACGAAAAACTTTAATTTGAGAACCCAATTCAAGATAGAGTGTTATTATGCTTATGATAAGAAAAATTGGAAGAAATATGCTAAATTCTTACTATCAAAGAAAGATGATTTGCTACAAGTTGTTAAAAAGTTGATGGAAAGTGGGAAACCTATTTCAGAACAAATTAAAGAGTTTAACAAACTCTATCATAAGTCAAGGGCTACATTTTATAGGTATAGGAAAAAACTCTTGTCTCATATCTCATCTAAAAAAGAATATGTGTAGGAGGGTGATATAATTGTTGGTTTGGAATATGGAAAAACAAAAATGGGAATTCATACCTGAATATGCTGGGCAAAAAGCAATATTTTGAAATTTTTATTGAAAATTTTCAAATATAAATTATGAAAATTCAAAATTATTCTAACTTTTTACTTATTTCTAAAAAGGTTTTGAACCATTTACTTTGCGGTGGAATTTTCGCACCTTTTAAAACCAAAAACTTCTTCTTTCCTATTCTTACTATTTTCACCTTTTTATAATATTGTGGCAATAGATTTGCATATGCACTTGCTATCGCTGGAGGTATTTTTAATAAAGCAGCCAAATCCAATATTTCTATAACCTTAACTCTTTTCAAAACCCTTACCATCATCTCCAAAATTGTTTTACCTTCTTCCGTCAGCATTTCATCTACCTCATTTTTTCTATGAAACTCAATAATTCCTTACCACGCAATTTCTTTCCATCATATTCGAGTGTTGGAAAAACGAATATTCCTTTTGCTAAGCAAAAAAGGGGGTTTTTGCTGCAATTAACTTCTTCAAACTCTACACTTCTTTCAAGAAGTAAATTTTTAGAACTAGTATAAAGTATAAGTTTGGGATTACTACGCACCTGTCTTTCAGGCATATTCTCATCTTAATCCTACAGGTTCTGTTAACTTTGCTTATGTCATTATAAGCCTATCTGGGGAGAACCTTACTCCCTTCATTTTTGGTTTTTTAAACCACATTTCGGCAGAGCCATTCGGTTCTATTTATAAAATAAAATATATGTTTTAATATTTAAATTTTTATCACCATTTCTTGACTATAGTATCTACTTCTGCAGATGATTTAATCAAATTATATTGTACCAAATGCATTAGCTATATTTTTCCAACGTTTTTTGTCTTCTGGGTCTTTTCCTAAATTGGTTTCGCCATATAAATCTAATTCTTTAATATGTAAAAGAAGTTGGTTCATTTCTTTAGGTGATAAATTTTCGCAAACTAGTTCACTACCATGACTTGACCAAGTATAATGACAGGATTTAGGTTGTTTGCTGAAAAAATCTTCAATGTCTCCTTCGATTTCTTTAGGTACTTTTATCATAATTAATGATAAATTTTGTTATATTTAAAATTTTACTATGAATTCAGAGAACTAAGATTTTCATCATAAATCAGAGGTCCACCGTTTCATCACCAAAATCTCGATTAAAAACAAGTTTGTTTAAGGTTTTATCATCAACTCTCTTAATTGAAATAATTTTTATTTTATTCTCTTTTTCTAACTTTTTTATTAATTTTAAATCTTTTTCTGTAAATCCTCTTTCTAACACCAATCCATTTCCTTCTTTATATTTAACCCAAATCATGGCATCAACACGCAAGTAATTTTATCTGTTCGAGCGGATTTTTCATATCTTTTATGCTTACTTCAACCCCCTTACCTATTTTAGCCCTTGATTCTATTGGAACTAAAAGCAAGTACTTTTCGTTAGAAACTCCGCAGATAATTCTCCTTCCCTTCCTTATCATATAATCTAAAAAAGCCATGTCATTCCTCCGTCAGCGTTTTGGAAAGTCTTATCAATTCTTCCAATCTCGAAGTGCCCATCTCTTCCTCGTATCTTGCCTTTATGTCGGCTATCTTTCCTTCCAAAATGGAGTTTTCGAGAGTTTTTAGGGCGTGAACTCTCGACCAAGTTTTCAACTCATCTATTTTATTTTGCAATATCAAAAATCTCCTTATTATTTCCTGAACCAAGATTTTTATCCTTAACCTTAGGGCTAAAGCCAATTCTCGATAAAGAATTATTTTGTTCTCTAACAAATCGTTCATGACTATATATGCGTCTATTGCTCTCTCAAGCTTTCTTTTCTGCCCCAGCAGAAACCTCCTCTCCACCTTTCTCAACCTCCTTCTCCTCTTTCTTTTCTTCTTTCTTTTCCAGCCTTTCTTCAAAAATTCTCTTTAGTTCTTCCAGAGCCTTAATCCTGCTTCCAAGAGGCATAGATTCGGCTCTCGAAATCATATTCACCAAGTTAGAAAATGCAACTCTCTTAGCACCAACTTCTCTTATCAAGGCGTTTGCAGACGCAACCTTCTCCTTTCTCGAAGCCCTTACCTCGAACAAAACAGCATCTAAATAATTTTTGAAGTCGCTTAGCGTTTTATAGTAAGAAGCGTAGCCCTCGTAGTATCTTCTCCACCTCATGCTCTCTTCTTGCTTTTCTTCAACTTGCTCTTTTAAGGACTGCAAAAGCCATTTCAAGTCGTTTATTTCCTCTACAATTTTCCTCTCTTCAGCCCTTACTTCTTCTTCCCTCTTAAAAATTTCTACTTCCGAAACTTCTTCCAGCTGAAATTTATCTATAACCTTTTTCAAGTCGTTCATTTTTCAATTACACCTCTCAATACCTCATAATCTATAAATATAGGTGGTTCGTTCTGACCGAAAGTTAGGTCTTCGACTTGCTCTCCTTTAAAGTATCTAAGCCAGTTCTCAAGCTCCTCGTTGTACGGAAAGACCTTTCCATTTATCTCTATTATTTTTCCTTCTTCTTCTCCAACCCCCCAAAAGTTTGAAGCTACGGAAAATTTTATCCTAAACATACTTCTCAAATTTTGGTGGAACTCTTATGAGTTCCCCTTTAATATATATGAAGTTTGTTATTAATAAATTATGACTTACTTGATTTGAAATTGAAGATGCGTTCGATACCAATTCTTCAAGACTTGGGGCTTTAACCATGTCAAGTTCTTTGTTATCCTTTTCGTATATTAGGTGCCAGTAACCATCGCAGATGCTGAAGCAAACGAACTTTCCAAGTTTGTGTCTCAAGTCTTTGGTGTAAACGCTTACATCCTTCAACTTTATTTTCTGACCCCTTTCAAGGACATCTTCTATAAGTCTTTTCTTCTGTTCTTTCAAAAGCTGTAGAGGATTAACTTCAACCTTTTTCAGCGTTTTCCTATAAAGCTGCTTGTATTTTGCTTGGTTGTCTACAGCCAGTCCCATCCACTTGTTCCTATCTTCTAATAGTGCCTGGTCCACACTTTTAAGACTTTTTTCTGAAAGTGTTATGATTTGCTTTGGCGGTTCTCTCTTTAAAAGGCTACCCAAGTATTTAATTCCAAGCTTGACATTCTTTACGAAATCTACAATTTGCAACTTCAATTTATTCAATCCAAGGAACATGCTTCCCCACCGGTATATCCGAAGGCAATTCGCCTTTGAACAGACCTTCTAACAAGCCCAAATCACCGAAAAACAGTTCGGTAGCCATTAGCTTTACCATTGAATCGTCCCTTATCTTTATGAAAGTTGGAGTTAAAACTTTGCCTTTTTCTTTATGTTCTAAAGGCATCTTTACAAGTTCTTCTGGAAATTCCTCGCTACTTGCATCTATTATCTCGATTCCTTCTTCAAAAAAATCCTCGACCATTAAAGCTGCATCTACAGCGTCCTCACAATGAAAACATATTGGTTCAACTATCAAAAAATTTCTCTTTCTAATCATTTTTCCTCCCCCTCGACCTCAATTGGTGGAATAGTACCAACTCTCAACGCAATTTGCTCTCTGAAAACCTTATAAAATTCATTCCTCTCCTCTTCAAAATCCATAAAGAAAATTTTCTTAACAAGTTCGCTACCAAACTTCTCTTCCAACCAACCAGTGTTCTCTATAGCCTTAATCAAAACAAAAAAGTTTTGCTTTTCAATTTGAACCAAAAAATTTTTTAAGTTGAAATAATCCCTTGCTTGAATAACCTTTGGCTTTTTTATCTCAAAACTTTGAATAAGGTCTGGAAAATAAGGAGCAATATACTTGCTGTAAACATCTTCGACTTTTTTCTTCAAATCATCTTCTACAGAAATAAATGGATGCGTCTTGAGTTTTATATAAGATTTCAACAATTCCTCAAAAAGCAAATACCTAAAAACTATAATCCTATTCACCAACCTAATTTTCCAATCATCTGGTATTAGCTTGGTAACCTTGTATTTAGTTGAAACGAGAACATCGAAGATTTGCGAGGCAATCATTCCGACCTTGTAAAGCATTATTAGCCCTGGTCTTTCCTTTAAAATTGTCTGCAACGATTTTATGTCCTTTTTGAATTCCTTTATTTCCTTTGGTTCTTCTTCCTCTCCAGACCTTTTCCAAGCTTCTCCGAGAATGAATAAAATTCTCGAGTTAACGAACCTCATGAGGGAAGCCACTTCTATTAGGTAACCAACATCATCAACTTTTGGCTCTTTTAAAATTTTCGTTAGTTTATAGAGATAAGTACATAAATCCCTTACTTCAAAAGGCAAACCACTACTCAAATCTATTAGTTTCTTCTCGAATTCCATTTCCTGTTACCTCTTATTCTTCTGTTCTTGGTGGTGCTTCGAAACCTTCAAGCTTTATCTTTTCCCATCGCCTTCTCAACTTTTCAAGCAGGTCTTCTGCACCTTGCTCCATGTTGTTCTTTGTCTTTGCTGGACCTCCCTGCTGGGGTATCAATACCCCAGATTTCTTTGCTATTATCTTGCCAGTGGTTGGGTCTCTGTATCCTAGTTCGCAATAAAACACTCCTTCTCTCGGTTCGCACTTTTCAAAATATTCAAACTTTTTGAACAGGTCCATTCACACACCTCCTAATTTAATTGGAAATTCGGTCAATTTTAAAACTTTATCCTTATGTTTTTCCAAAATAATTGGAACGGGACAATTGTAACAAGCTTTGTTAGTAAGGTAAATCATAGCTTTGCAACCGCCCGAACAAACATTCCTAAAAGGACAATTCTCAACAGATTTTTCAAAACCTATTTCATTCCACTTTTCATAAAACTTTTGGCACTTGCTTTTTATTTTTTCTATGTCGTCTTTAAGGAAATTTCCAAGTTTTTTGAGGAAGAAGTTGCAAGGATAATAATTGCCCCTGTGGTCAACCAATATTCTGTGCCTTCCGGCAGGACAAGCTGTTTTATCGTTTTTAAAATATTTAACATATTGAGCGTTCCACCTTGTGAAAAATGCAAATTGGGGGTCGAGAATCTCCACTTTTCTATTTATTTTTTTGAAAGCAGAGAAGTAATCGAAAACTGTTAGATATGCTTCCACCATCTTTTCCGTAGTTGGAACCAATTCCTCTATACTTTTACCTCTACCCATCGGCATGAACCTCATGAAAAGTAGGTTCGTTCTTAATCTTAGGGCAAGTTCGCACATTTCCGATATATTAGTTTTGTTTGTTAAAGTAGTTCTTATCGTAATGTTTTTTCCCCATATTATACTTGCCTTGTAAATGTTTTTTACTGTTCTCTCGAAAGCCCCAACTCCTCTTATGAAATCGTTTTCGTTTTCGTTAGCCGATTCCAAGCTAAAGTCCCAGTGGAAAGGAAAGTCGAAGTATTCCTTTTCAATTACGTATCCATTGGTTTGAACCCAAACATTTGGAAATTCACTTGCAACTCTGAAAATTTCGTAAGAATAGGGTAAAATTGTTGGTTCTCCACCGAGAATTACGAGGTTTTTTATTCCAAGTTCGTAGAATTTTTTAAGAACATCTATCTTGCCTACAAAGTCCAATTCCTTTGGGTCTCTGTATCCAGAACTATACATGCAATGCTTACAATTTCCGTTGCAAACTGCTGTCATTTCCCAGAAACCTTGGTGCAAACTCATCTTCACACCTCCAGCTTAGTTACGGTGCTTTTTCCTCTTTTCTTTCCCAAGATGTACAAAACGAATAAGAGAACAGCAGCTCCCACTATTCCAATAGCATAATTGCTTGGTATTGATATTCCCGACAAGTCTATAGGCAGACTAAATCCTTTTACTTCGTAGGTCTTGACTCTTGTATCTTTCAAGTAAACATAGTAAGTTCCCGGTTTTTGAGGTAGGAAGATTATTTTATCGGAAGTTCCAGAAGCGATTACTTCTGATGGGGACTCTGGGCTTTCCTTGTAAGTCACAGTATAGGAAGTTGGTTTTGAAATCCTAATTGTGGCGTTTTGGTTCAGATTCAACTTCTCTGGTGCGTAGGTAATGAGCGGTGCTGAACCTACTTCAAAGGTTTTTTCAGCAGTTTGATAACCATCGAAACTTGCTCTCAATGTATGGTTTCCCTCTCTCAACGCTTTAAAAGTGCTATCAATTGGGTTTCCATCTAAATTGAGAGAGCAATCTATTGTTTCTGCTGTAAACTCATCTTTGCACGTTACAGTTATAGTATCGCCAACTTCTGGATTTTCTGGACTTATGTAAAGTAAAATCTTTGGTAATGGAACTGTATAATTGAAATCGAGCGTTAGGTAGTTTGGATTCACGGCAGATAAATAATAGGTTTTTCCAGCTTCAACAGGAAAAACATTTCCTTTCAGTTCTTGACCGTTCAAATAGATAGTGCAAGGAACTATGTTGTTGTTTCCCTTATCCCTGCATAAAACTGAAACATTCATTCCATCTTTCCACTCTTCTGGCTTTGGAAAGAAGTCGAACTTCATTTCTTCTGAAGCTTGAGGCGTCCCTATTCCAGTTACGCTTATAACCTTTTCATAAACTTTTCCTATTTGTGCACCCTTATATAAGGTAGTATATTTTATGGTCAGCTTTCCAGTAATGTTCGTTCTGAACTTGAAAGTGTAAGTGTTACCAGAAATTTCTACTCCTTCTCCAAACAACTCTTCATTCGGAAATACATATGGTTGCAAATTTGGGTTTACGTTTCTAACCACTATGTTAAATGTTTGTCCAGATTGAACTGAAGAAGGAATTTCCCATGATGGTAAAGTTGTTATGTTGATTTCTGGGGGAACTTCACCGCTTGATAAAATTGTTATTTGGAAGTTTATATCGGTTTGTATTTTGTTTCCTTGTTCATCTATTCCAATAACGAGAATTTTATAATTTCCAGTTTGTGGTTGCATTCCCTTGACATTAAACTCGACATCGAAGGTAGCTGTTTCTCCCGGTGCCTTAGGTCCTAAGCTCAAAGAACCTGTTATTGAAATTGGCTTTTCCCCTTCAGTAGTTTGAACTGTTCCAAGAGTTATAGGTCTTTGTATGTTTATAACGCCAGAGCAATCTCTCGATACCATAACGCTGAAAGTTTTGGTGAAAGGTGGCGAATCTGCTTGGATTTTTGTTATATAATCCGTTATCAATGGAATTAATCTACAGTTAGAGGCATTTGGTTGTATTGTCAAAAATATTCCTATTTCTCCAGAGGTGTCGGCGGAATAGCTTATAGTTCCAGAGTAAAAGTCTGCTGATAAGCCAGAAGGTGTTAAGGTCACCGTTAAACTTGCAGTTGAGTTTGGTTGTAGGGTTAATGAATTTGATGAAAGCTGAATCCAATTCTTATTGGCGGATAGACTTACGGAAATGCTTGAATTTGTTGGATTGTAAAAGGTAAATTCTTTTTGTGGGTTTGACTGACCGATTTGCCAAGTTTCATACCAATATGATGGACTTACCGTTACGGCTAAACTCAACTGGGGCAGCAGAAATAAAACCAGTGGTAATAAAAATATTTTTCTCATATATAATATAATTTTATATAAGGTTATATTTAAACTTTATGCTAATCAAGTTTAAATATTACCAAAACTATTTATAAAATATGGGAGAAGTCACAATTCCTTTCCAGCAAATCATCTCGTCAACCCTTAACTTGGCATCTGCAATTTCAGATTTTGGAAGAGCAATTCTTTACGCTTTGGGCATTCCAGAAATTATAACCATAGGAACTTATACGATAAACACCTCAACCGTGTTTTCGATAATCTTGCTTGTAGTAACATTTTTTGCATTGATAGAAACTTCAAGCAAACTTTTAAAGTATGTTTTGTATGGAATAATAGCGTTGTTTGTATTAACCATAATAGGTTCGGTGGTTTGATGGATTTGGAAGATGTATTAATGATAGCCGGTATGATTAGCATATTCATAATTTGGTATAGATATGGGTTTGACGAACTGTTGAGAATGATACTTAGCACTTTAGCTGTCTCGACAGTGTTTTACTACATTTTTACAAAAGTAAGAAAAAGAGCAAAGAAAATTTAACTTTTCTTTCTTTTCAAAAAGTAAATTATTACAGCACCCAAAATTATTAGCAAGTACCAGTACCTGTACAAAAATTCCGTTAATGTAACTAGCTGATAGGTTTCTCCTTTTGGTCTGCAGACTTTGTAAGAGTATCCAGGTGGTAGGGCACAATTTCCAGATTCGCAGTCATCGTTTGTTCTGCATCTCTGATTCAAAGATTTTTTCAGAACAGTTTTTACTATTATTGGTAATGTAGCATAGTCTGAATGGGTATCGTTCTTAACGTTTATCTTAACATCGTACTTTACGGTCATTCCAACCAAGCTTCCCCTCAACTCTATAGGTATGGTTTCTTTTGAATATGGCTCTAAAACGTGGTAATATTTGTCGGAAAGAACTCTCAAGTCTGTCTCAAGCCAGAATGTCAACATTTGGTCCATGTTGTTGAATATGGTTATTTCCTCTGTTGTCTTTTCATCGGGCAATAGCTCAACCCTTATTATTTTCGGCGAATAATCAAAGAGCAATACTTTAGTTTCGTTTGTAACATTTAGCACTAACTGCTGGTAGAAAGTTTTATTAATCGGTCTGCAAACCCCAAGTTTACATTCGTATCCAGATGGACACTGCCAGTCCCAAACGCACAGTCCGCCTGGTGAAGAAGCTCCAACACCGCTACTACCGTGACCACTTGCCCCTCCTGGATATTCATGCTCCAAAACCGTTAATGTTCTCACCAAAGTTTTTGAAGTGTAGTTTTGACCTCCAGAGGCTATATATCTGTAATAATAAGTTCCAACATCAAGAGTTCTAATATCTTGCACGTAGCTTCCGTTTCCAATTAAGGTCGAAGACCAACCAGACCCATAAGTAGTGTTTCTCCACAAGCTATAAACCACATCGCTGTCCCCGTCGTTAGATTCCAATGCAGTTACATTGGTTGGCGTTGGGTAGGTAACAACAACATCACCAGCCTGACCAGCTATCAATATATTTATGATAGGTGTTGCCTTGTTGATTAACAAATATCCGCTGGTGGAGTTCCACTTGTTGTAGGTGTCGTTTGCATACCAGGTGTAGGTATAATAGCCAACTGCGAGAGAGTTAAAGGTAACGTTGCACTCTTTTGTTGTAGAGTTAATCTCAACACAAGATGTGGTGGTATTTGTTAGATTCCCAGTTACATTACTTTCAAATATAACGGTATCGACCCCGTTTAAGTCGAACAACCTTGCACCAAAGGTGTAGGTTGCGGAGTAATTGTAAACGGTCTCGTTAAAAGTAGGATACAGAATTGTTATTTCGGGACCAATGTTCGTTATTGTTATATTTTCGGAATAGCCTGATGAGCACTGGCTTAAATTGTCACACGCAACTACTTTTATATAGTACTGACCGTCTGGAACGCTGGTGGAATCCCATATATAGCCTAAGTTCAAATCGTTATCCGCAATTTTTGTGTAGGTTGTTTTGTTCAAGTATGTCAAGTAAATCGTGTAGTTTACTATTGGATAGGAATTTGGAGAGACGGATTTAGTGTAATTTATGCTTATCAAGCCTGTGTAAATTCCCTCTTCTGGACTGTAGACATCTGGAGATGTTGGTGGTAGGTTATCTAACTCCAATAGGTCTTGCCTAATAGTGGAGCAGTTTGAATTATCATAAATGTCCTCTGCACATACATAGTACCACAAGCTGTCGCTCCCGCTGAACTGGTGCAATCTCATATCTACTGTACCAGCAAAATTGCTGTATGCAACCCCGTTGTTATTGGAATATTGCACTGTATCTGGTCTGGAAATGTTGGTTATGTATGAAACATTCCACCCTCCTGGAGAAGCACTATCCCTTAGCAATATGTAAGATGTTTGGGTTACCTTTATGTCCCCTAATTTTCCTGTTGTGGAGTTTATTGCAAGTGGAATTATCCAATACAGAGAGGTACCTTTGGAGTAGTTATAAGCAGTTCCAGGTTCTAAATCGTAAAATTCTATGCAGTACGGACTGTCGTCTGGGTCTCCAGTCGTATAGCTTTCATTACAGTAATAAACTCTTAAAAACTCTGTCGTTGCAGTTTGATTCTGCGTGCCTAAAATGAGGTAGTTGAACTCCTTATCGTTGGAAACGTTGAAGAACCTTATTTTCATTATTTCGTTCTTGCTGTCCAAGCTGAAATGATGCTTGGGTTCTGCTTCCATTACGGAATCGTTTATGTTGTAAACAGCTGGATAAATCTGATAATCCAAGAAGAAACTCCACATGGAAGAGACGTTCGAATAGTTTGTAGCCAAGTGATATCCGTAATAGGCAGTTCCATTTATGTACCAAACTATTTCACTTGTTGTCGTGTTTGTCTTGTAGTAAAGCTTTACCGTACTTGCGTTCACTCCGCTTGAATCTGTTATGTTGTAAGTTATGTTGAGATATTGACTTAAGATGTTATTGGATGATACATCTGGTGGTTGTTGGGAAACGAAGTTTATTTTTGGTGCTGTGGAATCTGTGGACGAGTAATCAATTAAAATCGTGCTTAAGTGGGGTAACTTTACTCTCAAATAAACTTTACTTCCATAATCTTTGACGCACGAGTAATAAGTATCACCATTTATTGCAAATGAAGTCCATGTCGGAGCATCGCTGTCGCAATCATTTGTCGTGGTTGTTGGAGTTATGTTATACCAGCTGTCATTTACATAGATTCTTATCGTGTAGTAGTCGAATTTCGTAACATTTTCTCCCTTATCTATGAACGGTATTTGATAGTGGGTATCTGAACTTATGTTCACAGTAATATTCTCTCCTTTTGAAGTGTTTGTTGAAGTTGTTCTTGATATCTTGCTAACGACATCTATACTTCCCTTATACGTTGCATTAACTATTAACTTTACCATCCAGTTTCTATCCGCTTCGTAAGCGTTCCAAACAGAGGAAGTGCTTAGCGGTGGATTTTCTGTCGAGGTGTCCCACCACGAATTAACCCCAGTTCCGCTAACCACATCGTTTCCTATGTAAACTGGAACACTTGTTGGTCTGCTCGAATACCACATCTTTACATAATAAGTTGAAGCATAGTCAGATGGGTCAATCGTGAAGCATTTCCAATTCCATGCTCCAGCGGGTAGGTCTGAATCCGCTATGGTATAGGTTTGAGAATCATCATTGACCATAACCGATATACCATCTTCAGTTGTGTCATCTGCATCGTAAAGATACGCACAAACCTGTTCGTTCTCTACAGTTCTATAACTTTCGAATCCGTAAGTTTTTGCTGTCGAGTTTATCCAAACCAATCCCCTTGTGTATAACCTTGAGTAGTAATCGTTGTTTTGGTTGAAGTTGTATTGAGTTGTCGTTCCAAATTTTGGAAACTCGTCTACATGTGCAAATTGGAAGTTTGGCTGGGAATAGTAATACGGTAAGTTGAATACTTTAGCCATGTGATAGCAATACTGCTTCTTGCTTTCATCGCCATCTTCTCCGAAGGACATTGCCAAAACGTTAACGCCGTGAGATTTATACCACTCTATCCTTTGTCTATCTATGTCGAAGTCTTCCCAGCTGTATTGAACTGAAACGTAATCCGTGCAAGAACTGTCGGAACAACATATTGCTGTTCCATTTGGCAGCGAACCTAAAACTGTGTATCCAGTAGGGCAGTCCCACCTTGCACAGAAAGATTCTTTCATGCAGTAGTCTCCCCATGTGCAGTACTTGCTGAAGAAAGTATAGGTGTTCAGAATCACTTTTATCGATAAATTCTGATGGGCGTAATCTATTATATTCTTGAACCTCGTTGCGAAGTTTGGATAGCCAGATTCCGCACCAATGTCTATTCCATCAAGGAATACCCCTGCTGCACCTAAGTTTTTCCACTCTTCCATTTCCTGTATTTTGGCATCTTCCCAAGCTGAACTATCGTTGTAATCAGCCATAGACATATACCCGTAAACATCTGTTTGGCTTTCCACGTTTGCTAATTCGTTCGAGTTCTTATCGGCTAAAATTACCAATTCGTATTTGCTCCAATCAGTTATTCCACTTGCGTTTATCCAGCCGTAATACACCATGAAATCAGCAGTTTTTGTCGAACCGTCTGTTAGCTTAATCATCACGTCATGGTCTCCAGTTAAGTCCCAGTTGGAATCTAATGTGCCATCGGTGTAAGAAATTTCAAGGTCTTCCCTCGTAGCCCTATATATATGTGCTTCGCTGTTATACTTTATGTAATCGAGGTCTTCAAATGCTATGTAGGAAATGTTATAAGGATTTAAGGTTACTGTTATGTTGCCGTCTGTGTTCAACTCTATTATCGTGTCGTTAATCAAGTCGTAAGCATCTTTTCCAGAAACTTTATCGTAAGATATGGTGAATGATTGCTGGGTTGAGAAGTTGTTGAAGATTATCAAGTAGTTATTCGTCAATTCTACTATGTTCTTTTCCAAAGTGCTTGAAGTGTTTATCTCTCCTTTAAGGTTTAAAATCACATTTTCGTAGTTGAATTTAGCCCAGCTTTTCAAGTCATCTGCCAAGTCGTAAATTCTGTTCAATATATTTCTTCTTAGATAATGCGTTTCATTGTTTATCAAATCGGTCTTTGTTGTTTGGTTTAAGTATGGTATTGGGTTGTACTCGACATAGGAAGTATCCAATAAAGACGAGTTAAAGTTTTTAACATAGATTAGGAAGTTGTTGTTCGTTGCGTTAATCATCCATTGGGACACATTATTTACAAAACTTGCCAAGTAGCTTTCCGTATAGTCTGAAGTGTTCACGAGTTCTATCTGCAGAAAGGCGGTTCCAGAGAGATATGGTTCGTTTGTTAGGTCTGGATAGTAGGTCATTATAGCACTTCTCAAGTTGTTTTTATAGGTTTCGTCGCTGTAATTTCCATCTAACCTTGCTGTTAAACCAGTCATAGCGTTCTTGTTTTTGATGTAGGAAATCGTATCTAATATCGAAGTCCAAACACTGTTTATTTCGCTTTTGTTATATCTTATCTCAATTAAATTGTAATCGTAATTGTTTATCAGATTGTCTATTTCCGTTGTCGTTGGTATTTTCTTGGTGTCAAAACCGTAGATGAGACCCAATGCTCTCATTATTCTTATAACCTCGAATGAAGATGAAAGGCTTTCGGTATATCCATTTGTCTCGTTTGCATATACATAAATGGTATAAGTTCCAGCTTTGTAGAGCAAGTAACTCATGTCATAAGTATAATCGTACAAGGTGTAGTTTGTCATCGTTACATTGTCTAAAATTATATCTCCATCTGGATTGATTAAGGTCAACAAAACCGTATCCGTGTAGGAAGAATTAACCGTGACATTTATGTAGTCTAAATAAGAGTAGAAATCCAATTGAGAATCTGTATCTCCAGCTGTTGTTGACCACCTTATGTTTGAAATCTTAATAGAATCTATTATTAAGGTATAGTTTTGGGGTGCGAACGAAGAATACCCATCTATATCATAGCATTTTACGTTCCAAACAAATGTTCCGTCTCTTGAAAAGGTGTGCGTTATGGTATTTATAGAATTGTTCGTTATTGGCGTTGAATTTGTCTCTACGATGGAAAATGTCCCGCTTTCGTTTGTATACAGGGAACAGTTTAAAAATCCTTTGTCGTCTGTTGGAGTAAAACCAAAGGTTATTGTTAAAGAACTATTCACTGACTGGTTCGCAGGATAGTTAAGTTGAACATTTGGTGGTGATAAACCAATCTCCTTAGCTATTGGCAAGTAATCATAGTAGTCATATCCATCGAACAGTCTATACGGGGAATCGCAGAAACCGTCTTTATTCACGTCGGTACAACTCGTGCTTTCGCTATATCCAGTTCCGTTTAGCAAAGCCCAATAGTTTCCACCTATGTATCCCAAGCTTTCGTTCCAAATGTTGGTTCCAGGTTGTTTTGTCACGTTGAAATATGCAGTACCGGCTATTTGCAGAGGATAAAGGTTTTGGGTGTTGTTGAAAATGTTGTTGTAAACCTTTACATTTGGAATCGGGTTTCCATACTCGTCTTCACCCCAGTCAGTCCAATATACGAACAAACCATAGGTGTTGTTCTCGATTATAGAATCCTTAACCGTAATCTTGTAAGTGTTTGTATATGGATATATACCATAATTGTTGTTGCGAATTCTCGCGTTTGCAATCGTTATATTACTACTATCTTTCATATAAATACCGAAGGACGAACCACTAATATTACAGTCTTGAATTGTAATGTTCTCTATCGAAGAGATGCTTCCGTCTGTCGATATTCCGTATTGAAAACTGTTTAAATTACAATTTTTGATTGTCACGTTATTAGATGATATGTAAATTCCATATCCTACATCGCTACCATTAATCCAATGTTCTTGACAGTCCAATTCTACATTATCTCCAGTTATATTTATACAAGCCCCTGTGGTGGAAGTTGTTATGTCGGAAGAAATATAATACTTGCCACTCTCTTCGATTACAGCACCACAATCTGTTATGTTGTTCACCACGGTTAGAGTATTGGAAATCGAGTTTGATGTATAGTTCTGACCTCCAGAAGTATTGTAAGTATAAGTATATGTGCCAAAAGTCAACGTTTGAACATCACTTATGAACGAACCTGTTGAAATGTCCCACCACATAGCCTCTTCATAAATCGCATCCGTTCCAGCACCACCAGAATTGAAGCGAAGTAGTTTCCAATCGCTACCGTTATAACAATACCAACTACTATTATAAGTAGCGTCGACATATCCAGCCTTAACCATAAATTGTAATGGGTTTTGATTCCAACAATTAGGGTCTATTGTTAGATTGGCAATACCAGCACCGTCTTTAACCATCCACTTACTTGTGCTTAAAGCGTTAGAGGGTTTTGTGTAGTTTATGTATAAATAACCATAAGTTTGTGAGGCAAGTGCGAAGGTATCCCAGTCTCCATCAATAGCGTTTCCGCAACCGTCTACCCAACCTCCACAACAACTATAACTACCACTACTCAAACCACCGCAAGAAGTTGAAACATTCGCACTTTCTTGATAGCATTTTTCAATTCCACCAACTAAAACATTATTTCTATACAAACTGTAAGTCAAATCACCATCTCCTAAATTAGTTTCACTTGCAGTTACATTTGTTTCGGTTGGATAGGTTACTGTCCAAGAAGGAGAAGCTGTTAGGGATAGAGATGGAATAGCTTTATTGATTGTAAAGGTTTGCTGGTCGCTAATCCCTAAAGCACCTGAAGTGTCATTCACATACCATCTGTAAACATAATAACCAGCTGGTAAGGAGTTGAAAGTAATATTATACTCTCTGGTTGTTGAGTTTATGGTTATGTAGTTTGTGACCGTGTAATTTGTTAAAGTTCCGCTGAAATTGCTTTCAAACAAAACTGTTGAGATGTCGGTTGCACCATCGTTATCGGTTACGTAAGCTTTGAATGTGTAGTTGGCGTAGTAATTGTAGGTTGAGGGGTCTGTTGGTTCTACAAGGTTGTAGATAGATGGTGGTTGATTTGCTGTTTCTTCTTCTCCAATTGAATAAGTTAACGGATTTACAATTCTTTCAGTATTATCTATTAATTTTTGTTTATTATTGTCGTATCCAGATGCTGAACTGAACCAATATATAGCTTCAATTTTCTGTCCTGGTGACATAGAAGAAGAATATAAAGTCCTACCAATATCACCGCCTTGATTCCAATCGCCACCACACACTATTTGCTGTGGTGACTGGTCTGCATAATAGATATGAAATATAGCGCCTTTTGAATCATCATAACCACCAGTTGAATAAAAATTAGAATAAACATCACTATATATTGCATTACCATCGCCATAAACAAAGGTTGTGGTTTGTATAGAACCACTTGTATAATAAGCAAATGCGTAATCAAAAAAGTTTTCTGGATGATAACCAAAATTCCATCTTGGTCCACATTTTGATACAGTATTTAATGCTTCATATGTAGCATTAAAATAATCTGAACCTTTGTATAATCTATAAGTTACTTTATATTCATTGGGTTCAGTACAACAGTCAGCCACTCCTTCCAGCTCTATATAAAGAGGTGTTACTGTTATATTTACATATTTTAAAGCACCACTAATATAACCCTGTTCACATAAGGCATCCCATGTTCCATAATTATATACATTTCCTATAGCCCAATTTGTTGTTGTTGAGTATGGTTTGTAATAAACTTCTCTTATTCCAATTGTATCATCCCAATAGAGTTTTAATTTTGAATTTTCTATCATAAAAACTCCATTAGAAGGGTCATTTGTATAGCTAAATTCAGATGGTATCGGATAATTTGGAGATACAGCATTCGGATTTCCATAGTAAACATAATAAGTAGAATTTGAATTTGCAGAAACATTAGCAAGTATTAAAATTTTACACCACTCATTCCCATCACCAAGAGCTTGACCAGAATCATCTAAAACAACAAATGGAACTTCTTCACTTTCCCCATAAGTTATTCTAACTTCTTTTGAACAATCATTTGTTAATAGAATAAGCCCAGTTAAATTAATTTCTACTGGTTCTAAAATTCTATCAAGCCCTTTTGTTTCCTGAATTGTTATTGGTCTTCTATATTGCCAGTTTGTGTTCCACCACGGGTCGTAACTTATGTTAGTTAAAGCGTCGTAAATTGCGTAATAACCTTTAGAACCCCAACCGCTTAAACTTCTAACAACTGGAGTTTTCCAAGTTATTTTGAAGATTTTTGCTCCATTGCAGTCGTACTCATTACCGAAATCGTCATACTTGCACTTACTTTCAAATTTTGGAATAGTTATTTCTCCGTATTCGCAAGTAACCTTGTCTGGATGCTTTATTAATTTCATCTTCGACGGTTTCCAAGTCAAAATCTCTTTTTTAATAGTACCATTTTGATAAGTTTCGTTGTAGCAAATGGTTCGATTTCCACTTAAGCTTGTTGGTGATAAATTGGAAATATTTGTTGTTTGGTTAAAAGTTATATTATAGCAAACTTCTCTTGTCGAATAAGTTGGAAATTCTTTTAAAATTGGCTTGTATTCGTAAATGTAAACATCTTTAACTAAACTCAAATCGAAGTTGGTCGAGTTAATCAAAAAACCAAGGTTGAAATTTCTTTTACTATTTTCAAGATTCTGGATTTTAAATATCACCTCGTGGTCGACAATCGAGTGCCTCTCCGAAATTATTTCAACTTTAAAATTATTGGGCGTTAAAGCCGAAGAAAAGTTTGGCAAAATGAAAGTGTATAAAAAAATTGGTATTAGAATTAAACTAACGACTAACAAAATCAAAGGGATTTTCATAAATTATTTTTATTTTTACGTATTAAAATCTTTTTCGGGTGATGAAAAATATAATTACAAGCAATATTACGATTATTACTATATAAATGTAAGGTGGATATGGAGTTGGCGGTCTTACTTCTGGTGGCTTACAAGTTGCGTATTCTTCTCCAGGTAATTTCAAGCAGTTGTTCGATAAGCATTCTTCATCAGCGTCGCACTTCTCCCCTATCTCCAAACCTTCAACCGAAATTAACTTTACTTTTATATCTTTTTTAACTATGTTGGTTCCCATCTGAACCGTTAACCTTATTATCAAATCTTCTTCTCCTATCACGCTTGGCATTCTGAAATATAGAGGTATAGCAACGGATTTCTTAGCCTCTACTGTTCTCTGAATTTCATCTGTTAACCATAATTCCTCTTTACCTTTAATCAAGCTAAACTTGACTATAACGTTTTTCGCTTCTAAATTGACAAAGTTTATTTTAACGGTTTTGTTGAAGTTCGGAACAGACTTTACCGTTAATTCCTCTGGGTATACTTCGTAGTTTATAGAAACTGGCACGTAACCACCGCCACCACCGCCAGTAGGTGCTGCACCTTTAGTGTAATAAATCAAACTCCAATACCATACTCCTTGACTTAGACTTGAGGTTGAGTAAGTAGTATTTACCTTAACTGTTATAAAACCGGTTTCCTCTTCACCGATTATGCTAACCCCTTGAGAACTGCCGTTTATCGTAGAATAGGCTGCGGGACTTGTCAATCTACTGTCCCATTCTGGAAGTCTTGACTTTGGAATTTTATACTTTATTGGTAGAGTTTTTACCGTTTTGTTTTCTCTTACGATTATTTTTCCTATGTAGGTGTGCTGTATATTACCTCCAACTGAAGTTTCCCAAGTTGGTATGTAATCGTACTCATAAACGCCGTCTAAAGTTATGTTAACCCTTGTCCAGTTAAAGCTGTTGGGACTTACTGAAATAGTTGGATTTAGAGTTGATGTATTAGCCCATAATTCATCTAAAGTTGCTGATAATTCAACTGTTAAAGGTATGTTTAGTGTATTGTTTACAGTTAAATTGTAATATCCTGTTATATTTTGTTCGTGCCATATAGTTCTAACCAATGCATAGGTACTTTCAACATTAATTTTGCTTTGATTGTAAAGTAGAATGTATAAAGATTTAGAAGTTGATGTGTAGTTTTCATTTCCATCCGTATAGGCTGTGAAGTTTATCGCTTTTAATTCTGAAGGTAAAACAGTTATATTTTCAATATAGCCTATGCCTGATGGTTCTATCCAATTAGGTAAATTCATGGAAATGTTAATTTTTAAAATATTTGGAGATACTGATGCTGAAAGGTTTATAGCTGAACCTATCAAAAAGCTTTTGTTTTCAGCAGTGCCATTAATCCAGCTTGAAATTGAAGGGGTGGCTTTGTTAACTATGTAGGTGTCAGAATAAGTATTCCAATTGTTTGAAGTATCATTAGCATACCACTTGTAAGTATAAGTTCCAGCTTTTAAGTCGTGGGGGAGAGTGTAGTAGTATTCATTTCCAACATGGGTTGTTACTGTTGTATTTGTTCCGTTCCACTCGAATATAACTGTATCTATTCCAACATCATCTGTCCAGGTTATGTTGAACTGATATGTCTGACCTTTTGAATAGGTTGTTGGCGATGTTGGAGAAGTCTTTGGATTTGAGTATGTTGGATAACCAACATCTACAACCGATATGAAGTGTGTATCATAGCTTGAACTGTAATTTTCATTTCCGTCAAAGTGTGCAGTTACGTTATAATATCCCAATCCCAATACAGAAGAGTTTGTTATGTTCGTCACGCTACCTGTTCCACACTGGAAGTTATTTCCAAATCCCGTTGCATTTAAATCCAAGCAAACTTGTAAGCTTGAAACGTTTATTACCGCTGTTATATTTATTAATTCTCCATACACATAGCTTCTATCAGAAGAAGTACCGTTTAGATATAGAATTATTTTAGTTGGTCCTTTATTTATAGTATATATTTCTTCGTCATAGTAATTAGTGTAGTTCTGGGTGTCTTTCCTAATAACAGTAAAGTTGTAAACTCCAGCAGCCAAAATTTGTATAGAGTTGTTTGCTATAACCGTCCCGTTTCTATATAAAGTAAAATTGGTGTCACAATCACTCCAAACTCTGAATGCAGTTGGATAGGTTTGCGGTGAAGTTGTGTTGAATAAGACATTACAGGAACTAGTATTTTTATTTATAGTAAAACACCATTGAGGAGTAGAGTTTAAAACACCATCACTTGCATTAGCATAGCTTCTCCAGCAGAAGTATCCAGCAGGTAAAGTGGCGTTCCAGCTGTAAATTCCTTTATTTTCGCTTTCACTAATGTATGGATTTATTAAGTTCATTGTATAGTTTACGAAAGTTCCCGTATGATTGATTTCTATATAAACTGTATCTATAGAATAGCCGGGAACATCGTCCCATGTTATGTTAAAGATTGATGGAGTGGTTGGGTTGTAAATAGTTGGAATGGAAGTTGAATTATCGCTCCATTTTGGAGAGCCTAAAGTTATATTATATTCTGGGAAATAATTACCTTTGTAAACTGTAAATGAAACTGGGCAATATTTGTTTCCATTAGCATCAGTTGTTATCGGATATTCAACTCCATTTACATAACAATTCGTTGCTAAAGTATCTTGTTGAACATAAAAACCAGAAATGGTTAAATCATTGGATGCTTTATTTGAGGTTGGGGTGATTACTTTTCCCCATCTTCCTAATGAAGGGTCGGAAGTAACTGAAAATAAAGTTGAAATATTATAATCATAAGTTATATTTATATCTGAAACCTGAATTTTTCCAGCTGTATCGCTATGTAGTTTGAATGGGACATCACAATTGCCATTAGAATCTGGTGTACAGGTTGATAAATAGTTATTAATTAAAGTTGAATTTAAGTCAACTTGTTGCGGAGAATTTGTTTGATTAAATTCTCCGCTTAAAGACCATTCCCATGCAGTCACATTTATTTTTCTGAATTTATCAGCATCAAAATCGTATGACCATAAGTAGCCTTGATTGTCAAAAGCTAATCCACGAGAATATGTATCATATACAAAAATTGTTTGACCCGTGGAGTTTACTTTACGTATTTGCTGGGTCCCCCCTAAACTATAAGTACAATAAAAGAATTTTCCATCATATTCAAATCCCCAAGGATTGACTAAATCCGCATCAAATTGAATAACTACTTCGCTTCCATTTTCCATATAACCTCCTTCCAAAGCTTGAGTTACATTTATTTTGAATATTTTATTATTACAATCATCAAATGCATACAAATAATTATTATACCAAGTCAACCCTGTAATGATTACGTTATTCTCAGTTCTAAAAGAATCAACATAATTACCAGAAGGGTCTATTTTTGAAATGTTAGTCCAACCATTCTCGTCACATGCCTCACTTCCCATTCCACTGGATACCCAATAATTTTCTCCATCCCATGCTAATCCAGCGCATTTAAAGTAACCACTCTGTGGGCAAAAATCTACAATCTCTTGAACATGATTTCCGTTTAAATCATAAAAATGTAAATCTTTTGATTCTGACTCAAGCTCAAAAATAGCTATATATGTTCCGTTAAATGTCATACCTCCCCAATTGTGGTCATACGCTTGAGAAAATGAATATTCTTCTCTCATTTCTGAATCAGCTGAATCTAAAAATGGTTTTTGTATATCTAAATAAGATATGCTAAACTGGTCCCACTCACATCCATGTCCAGTAACAGAACCTTTTCCACCAACAATATAACCTTTCCAAAAAGCCCCTCCCCAACCACTTGCAACATCCCATGGTATTTCGTAAATAATTTCACCATTAGTTGTATCAAGTTTTATAACTCCATGTGTCCTTATTCCAAACCAAACGTATCCATCAATATACTCAAGTCCATGATAAAATTCTGAAGGAACAGTAAAATTTTTTATCAACTCCCCTGTTGTCAGGTTTCTTTTATTAACAACTACTGAACCAAGAGTATCGTTTTCTTCCAAAGTCCACAAAAATCCGTCACCTACATCTATACCACCTATATAACTTGTTGTAGAGTAAAAACCAGAAAGATTTGTCAATATACAATTGTTAGTAGAATTGCAATAACCATCAATTAAACCTTTAGTTTGATTTATTTTGTAAACTCTACCTTCTACCGGGTCATAAACCCATAAATACTCACCATCAAAACCCAAGTCAACAGCATCATTAGAAAAATTAAACCCTTCTAATATACATCCGTTCTCTTTTGTGCACATACGATGTCCTTGAGAGATAAGCCACCAGATACCACCCTCTTCACACCATAGGTCTGTGGGTTCTATTTCCCAAAGTTTTGAGATATTAATCTTATATATCTTACGGTCATCGTATGAGTAAATCCATAAATACTCTCCATCAGAGGTCATTCCATGAAGAACATTCCATCCTTCAGGAAAAGTTAGTTTATCAAGAACGGGTTCAAATTTTGTATATCCGCTTAAGTTCAGGTATGCATTTGTAACTTTAGCGTTTTTAGGTATAGTTATCCAAAATGTTTTATCTTCGTTTCCAAAAAAAGTTTCATCCCAAATAGATTGAGAAGCATTGTTTAAGGTTTCATTAAATCTGATATAATTAGTAGCTGATGATAAATTTATTATTGCTGGTGAAGTTATTTGCTCTGCTTTATATGCTAAAACAAACATTGAAATTATAAATAAAATAACAAAAATTACAGAAGTACAAAAATAAATCCCAAATTTCATAATATTTTTTTAAATTTTCTCACATAAAAAACTTTCTAAAATTAAAAAAATAAAAAAGTTGGCGGACTTGGACCAGTTATTTCTTAAAATCCTGGGAATTTTAGTTCTTTCTTAGCTAATGAAACAGTAAATGCTATTGGTAATACCGCAAGAACTCCCAAAGCTATTGGTACCATAAGTCCAAGTATATATTGAACTATTTGATATGCTGGACCAAATAGAGTTTCCAAACTTACTGTGACTAAACTCATAGATGCGATTGCTAACAAAAGAACTAATGCGGGAATTCCTAAAAGCATTTTTCTGTATTCAGAAGCTTCTGCCACTGCAGTTCTATCCCAAAGGTCTTTTGTTGATTTGTAGAAGAGATAGAAGAAAACTGCTGTTGCTAATATCCATGGAACTGGTCCAAGTTCTGGAACAGCTACAGTTTGTGCTAATATGGTTGGCATATTTATCCCTAATTTTAAATTGGAATCTCCCTTTTTATTACTTTCTAAAAATTTAATTATTTATTAAGTTAATAATATATTAGATGGTAAAGCGAACAAACATAACCATATGTTTAGACAAGGAATTGATAGAAAATTTGAAAGATATGTGGAGGAAATACGCGAGAGATGATTTAAAGCAGAAAAAGAATCCGAGAAGTTTTTCTCAATTCATTGAGTTTATAATAAGAAAGGGGTTGGAATATCTTAGCTATGGTGGTTGAAATATTTTTACAGTGTCAAAAAAATCTAACTTTCTGAAATTATCACATTTGCAAAAATTCCAGCCATTAATAAAAAGATGAACCACGCGATTATCGGATTTAAGCCGAAATTTATTGCCTGCCAGAAATCTGTATATGGAATTATTGGAAATGCTTGTAGTATCCCGCTTAAGAAGAATAAAATTATGGCGAACATTCTAAAGCTTGAAAGTTCCCCTCTTTCCATTTCTTCCTTACCTTCTGAAAAGAAGAAGTATAAACCAGCCAAGAAAGAACCTATCGGACCAGCCATTGCAGTTATTATATAAGCGAGTTCTGGATTTGGTAGAGAATCGCAGTCAAGACCAGAAGCTCCAGCGACCCAGTAAATTTCCTGAATTCCAGCTTTGCACCCCAAAGCAAGTCCAACTAAAACGTGGGATAGTTCGTGTATGGTTGTTGAAATAATCAACGCGAATAAAAATAAGAGTGTGTTTTTAATGAAAGTTGGCAAGTCCCAGCTTCTAACCTCATCTTCGATTCTTTTCAAAATCATATTTTCTCCCTAAGCCAAAATGCTATTATTCCTATTACACCTATAACAGCTAAAACTAAAATTAGATTTGTTGGTATTTTAGGTTTCAAGGCTTCTTCACAAGCTTCTAAACTTGGATAGTAATCCCAACCAGCTTTTATGTAAGCCAAAGCCTCGCTACCCGTAAGCTTGGTGCAAGTGTTGTTTATTATGAACCAGCCCTCGAACTCTGGTTCTGGAATTACGCACCTCCCCGTATAGCAAACCAAATCATCTACTTTAATTGTTTCTGGATATCCTTTAGTGCAGTTCACAAAGCTGTAATACCCGTAATCTTCGCAAGTCAGCTTTTTAACTTCAAAGCTAAAGCTTTTCTTCAGACTTCCAATTTTAAGTTCGCCAAGTTTTTCGACTGAAATTGCTCCTTGCAAACGAGAACCATAGTTCAGTTTTTCCATGTTCAGTTGAGATGGAGTTCCGTAAAAGTCTACCGTAGCTTCAACTGAAAATCGAGTCGGAGTTTCGATTTTTCCCAAAGATATTTCTACTGGAACCCAACCAAAAACATTTTCCAATTCTTTATTAAAATCTCTGCACACTGAACCAAAAACGCCTGGATAGCAAACTCTTAGATTGACTTTAGCGTTTAAAGGTTTCCAATCATTTAT
>Ga0190363_1000329_pt1 | contig 27629 bp, 28 predicted proteins | sample 48721867_MG_FD_161272 | JGI IMG/M metagenome (GOLD analysis project Ga0190363, IMG submission 161272) | Hydrothermal vent microbial mat bacterial communities from Southern Trench, Guaymas Basin, Mexico - 4872-18-6-7_MG | ecosystem: Environmental > Aquatic > Marine > Hydrothermal vents >... | reverse complement strand
TGGAGCTGTTGCTAGTGGTATTGAAGCTGCAATAAAAGCTATGAAGAAGAGCGGTAGACTAGCTTATGATAACATAGACGTAATAGCCTTAGCTGGTGATGGTGGTACATACGATATAGGCTTCCAGGCATTAAGTGGTATGGCTGAGAGAGGCCATAACGTACTCTACATACTATACGATAATGAGGCATACATGAATACAGGAATTCAAAGGAGTGGAGGAACACCTCAGTTTGCCTGGACTACAACAAGTCCTATAGGTAAGGTATTGCCAGGAAAGACTCAACCTAAGAAGCCTATAGCAGATGTAATGGTCGCTCATAGAATACCCTACGTAGCAACCGCAACACCTGCTCATTGGGCTGACGCTATAAGGAAATTTAGAAAGGGGTTAGAGACTGAAGGCCCCACGTTTATACACGTACTAACACCATGTACGAGAGGTTGGAGATTTGCAGAGAGTAAGTCTATAGAAATATGTAAGAGAGCTGTAGATACATGCTACTTCCCATTATGGGAGTACGTCATAGGTAAAGGATACTTCCTAACTGACAGATCATTACAAATAGCTAGGAATCCTAAGCTTAAACAACCAATTGAGAAATTCATAGAATTACAGGGAAGGTTTAGGCATATACTAAGGCCTGAGAATAGAGAGTTACTTAAGCAATTGCAGGAGTATGTCGATGCAGTCTGGGAGGACTTAGTTAATAGGGCTGTCAATGCACCAAAATAATAATTTCTTTTTCAATAATACATCATAACATAATTATCGTTTTAAAAGATTATTACTTTATGTTTAAATGGGATCTTAATGACTGCAGAAGTAGATAAGGCGTTCAAAGTAAGAGTTAGGGATTTTAATGACCTAGCTAGAATGGCTGCATCGAGTATTGCATTTGGTCAGCCAACTTACATAATTAGGTATGAAGATAGGGATAAGAGAGTATATGGGATCTTAGCAGTATTTAGAGATTATTTCAGATTATATGGTATACCTCTATTCTACTACTATATCGATACTGAGGATAGAATACCTCCCGATGCTAATTACGTATTAGTGAAGACTGATGCTGATGGCGAGCACATAGAGTTAAGTAAAGGTACTAAGCCAGGTTACATAGCAATCCCAATAATAAACCTTAAGGAATTACCATCATTCCTTTAGTCAACTAGGAATATTATCTCTCAATACATACACTAAGTGAATGATGAAGCCGACGTAATCGGATTCATGAAGAAGGGTTGATAGGCTGATTTATTTAAAGCTTAAAAATTAACTAAATCTTAGGATTAAGTGGTAGGGGCCCGTAGCTCAGCCAGGTAGAGCGGCGGACCCAGCTCTAAGGGGCCGATGCTCTTAACCCGTAGGTCCCGGGTTCAAATCCCGGCGGGCCCGCCACAACAACATAATTTCTAAATCAAGTCGAACATCAAAGACACTAAAGTGAAATTATAATTAGTGTTAATTCCGTCAGAAACACGAGCCTTCATCATTATTCAGATGGCTGCCTTACTTCATCCACTATGATATAGTTTTTAAGCTTATTAAACTCTTAATCTTTATTCAATCGTATTATTGTCTTAAATATTGAGGGCTTAATAGGTATTAACGTATTACTTAACGATTACGTTGTGAGTACTAATAATACTTAAAGAGTTAATTGAGGTAGCCCTATATTCGGTATTTTACCTACAGGGACTTGGAGAGGGGTTTTGGTTAAGGACTTAATAAAGTTAGCGATAAGCTATCATCTCCTTGACGATGTGAGGGTTGCCGTACTTAAGGATATAGGTACTATTAGGTATGATGAAGGCTGGGAGACAATTAGGAGAGGTGAGGAGGTAACTATTCCTTTATGGCTGGCTTCAATTTTAGAGTCTAAAGGTCATGTAGAGGTTAGAGAGCAGAGAGTAACTGATGTCGATATAAGTAAATATTTATTAATAGAGAAAGGACTTAAAGGCAGTGAATTCCTAAAATTAAAAAATAACTTCTATGTTGATGTAATAAGATTACTTAAAGAAATTAAGGAAATTAAGAGAAGTAGTGATATTAGTGACGCAATATTTAAGACAGTAAGAGTTGAAGCTGATCTTAAGGATTTTATAAGAATGAGACTTAGGAAGATAGTCCAGATAGCTCTCCTAGGTAGAGAACCCGAGACTTATTACCAATCTCTACTCTTAGAGGAGAGAGTTCTTTTAAAGAAGCTATCAGACATAATTAAGTTATGGATTAAGGTGATCATAGGTCATGAATGAAGCAATACTTACTGAAAGTGAGAGTGAGGAACTACATTCGCTTCAAATAATGTTTAGAGATTTCCTAAGGATGTTTAAGGATGAGAAGGGTAGGTTTAAGTATATGGAAAGAATAAGGGATATGGTAATTAATGAGAAAAAGTCCTTAATAATAGATTATGAGGACTTAATAAGATTTAATCCGAAACTTATCGATATAATAGAAAATAATCCAGACATAGCATTACAAGCTTTTTCAGAGAGTATTAAGGACATTGTCTTACAAGAAGCTCCAGAGTATGCGGAGAAGGTAGGTAGGTTTTATCCGAGATTTAATGGTTGGGTTAAGGTAATACCTATAAGAAGCATAAGAAGTGAGCACATAAACAAGTTAATAGCTATTGAGGGTATAATCGTTAGAGCAACACCACCTAAGCAAAAGCTATATAAAGCAGTATACATCCACGTACTGCCTAATGGTGAACAGCACGAGTTTGAATGGCCACCTGAACCTAATGTTGAGATAGGTGATGAGATTGAGAAGCCTACTTACTGTCCTATATGTGTTGGTGCAGTAAGTGAAGAGGAAGGCAAGAGGGTTAAAGGGGTATTTAAGTTAGTTATGGAGAAGTCAAGATATAGGGATTACCAATTAGTTGTAGTTCAGGAAAGACCTGAAGATATACCTGCAGGTCAAATACCGAGATCCATAGAGGTTACTTTAACTGATGACATAGTTGACATAGCCAGACCTGGTGATAGAGTAACCATTGTGGGTATAGTTAGGTTAGCTAGGAGTAGTAAGAGAAGTGTGAGACCCATATTTAACGTATACATTGAAGCAAATAACGTAATAGTTGCTCAAAGATTACTTGAAGAACTTAAGTTAAGTCCCGAAGATGAGGAAAAGATTAGGGAGTTAAGTAGGGATCCACTAATTAGGAGGAAGATTATAGCTAGTATAGCACCAACGATATACGGCATGTGGGACATTAAGGAGGCTGTAGCACTGTTACTCTTTGGTGGTGTCCCAAAGATCGCGCCTGACGGAACCAAGATAAGAGGCGAGATCCACATACTCTTAATAGGTGATCCAGGAACAGCTAAAAGCTTATGCTTTAGTGAACCTATATTACTCTTCAATAAGTCAGGTAGGATAAAGTTCAAATCTATTGGAGAGATTATTGACGAGTACATGGAAAAGTACAACAAATATATAAGGAGATCAAATGTCACTGAAGTACTTAATCTTGACGAAATAGGCGAAGAATTATATACAGTATCGATCTCACTGCTAACGCTACAGCCAGAAATTAAAAGAGTAAGGGCTTTAATCAGGCATAAAGCACCTCGTGAAGTACTGGTAATTAAAACAAAAACAGGTCGCACAGCGGTAATTACTGAAGATCACAGCTTGGTTGCATTTGACGGCGAAAAAATAAGACCTGTTAAACCTAACGAAGCATTTAAGAATAAGCTCTTAATACCTGTACTTAAGCGTGTGCCATTACCAACTAATTACTTACCTATGAGTGAGGTTTTAGTAGGTAAGAAAAAAGTTCCTCTAGACAATGAATTTGGATACCTAATAGGTTATTTCATAGGAGACGGAACAATAGCTAAGACATCATCAGGAGAGAGAATAGAGATTGTGTCATCAGAGCGTAACATAATTATGAAACTTGCTAAATGTATGGAAGATAAATTTAATGTAAAAGCTAACGTGTACACCAAGAAATCGTCTAGGAGATTATTATGGAGAGTTGTAGTTGATGATGCGGAGACTGTTAAGTGGTTCAAGAGCAATCTATACGATAATATTGCACATGTAGGAAGGAAAGGATACCTCACTAAGCACAAAATAATACCTGAGTTTATATATAACGCACCTATAGATTTCATAGCTGGTGTGTTATCAGGTCTGATAGATAGTGACGGGACAATAATACCGCCCAGGTTTAAGGATGGGAAGAAATGGCGAGGAGAGGTTTCAATTACGGTTACAAGCAAGAGATTAGCTCAGGGTATATCTCTTCTGTTATCACTTCTAGGAATCACACATACTATAAGACACAAAACAGCAACTTATAATGGTCGTAAGTCAGTATACTACACTATATTCATCTCGGACGCTAAGATAAAGAATGTAGTTAAACTTGAAAATAACCATAAGGCATCTATTATAAGTAAATATAGTGAGGCTTCAATTGATGTCATAGATAATGTTCCTATACCTACATATGTTTCCTCCCTAATGAGCATACTGGGCATGAACAGACGTTGCTATCTTCTTCGTAACCTCGCTACCGAGATAAGGAGTAAAGTCTACCGAGGTTACGCATGCAGAAGATATTGTAGACGCATCATAGAGAGACTGAAACCTTTAGTGAGCAAACTTGATGTTAATACTGCTCAAATATTAATCAATCACTTCAGTAGTTTAGTAGATAATGAGTACGTGTTTTGGGATGTTATTAAATCAGTACTAAAGGTAAAAATAACTGATGTCGAACCCGAACATAGTGAGTATGTTTATGATATTGCAGTGGAAGATAATGAGAACTTCGCTGGTGGGCTAGGCTTAATGCTTCTTCACAACAGTCAGATACTTCAATATGTTGCGAGGATAGCGCCTAGAGGTATATACACAACTGGTAAGGGGTCTTCAGCAGCTGGGTTGACGGCTGCTGTTGTGCGAGATAAACAGACGGGTGAGTACTTCCTTGAAGCTGGTGCTATGGTTCTAGCTGATGGTGGTGTTGTCTGTATTGACGAGATAGATAAGATGCGTGAAGAAGATAGAGTTGCTATTCATGAAGCTATGGAGCAAGGAACTGTAAGCATAGCTAAGGCAGGTATTGTCGCTAGGCTTAACGCTAGGACATCAGTATTAGCTGCTGGTAATCCTAAGAGGGGTAGGTATATTCCAACGCTAAGCCTCTCAGAGAACATCAACTTACCAGTAACTATATTATCAAGGTTTGACTTAATATTCGTTCTAAAGGATGTTGCGGAATTAGAGTGGGATAGATCACTTGTTAAGTATGTCTTAAAAATTCACGAAACATTCGCTAAGACTGAACCAGAGATACCACCAGACTTACTTAGGAAATACATAGCTTACGCTAGGAAGTATGTTAAGCCTAAGTTAACTGAAGAAGCTGAGAGACTAATTATGGAGTACTACATCGAGTTAAGGAAGAAAAGTGCAGAGAATCCTGAGTTACCCCTAGCCATAACGACTAGACAACTTGAAGCATTAATAAGACTAGCTGAAGCTCACGCCAAGATGGCATTAAAGGATAGAGTTGAAGCTGAGGATGCTGCTGAGGCTATTAGATTAATGAATACGGTATTAGAGAAAGTTGGTATGGATGTTGAGACGGGCGCTCTCGATATAGATACCATAATGGTTGGTAAACCTAAGAGTTTAAGAGAGAAGGAGATAGCTGTACTAGACCTGATTAGAGACTTAGCTAGTCAGGAAGGTGAAAGGCAATGTGTTAAGCTAAAGAGATTAAGACAGCATGTTGAAAAGTTAGGTATTGATGAACATACCTTAGAAAGGATAATTAGGGATCTTAGGAGAAGTGGTGACATTATTGAATTAAGACCTGGATGCTTCGCACCTGTTGAGTAGATCGCGATAACACCTTTAAACCCTCATATATACTCTATGAGGGCTAGGTTATGTGTGAACTAGTGATAAAGCTAAGTAATGGTAAGGAGGTTGTAATTAACGAAGATACTCTAGCAGTTATTTATAAGTACATAAGGTCTGAGTACACTCTAGAAGCTCTAGCAAGAGATTTAGGATTTGAAAGCTGGGAAGAGGCTTACGACTTCGTTAAGCGATTACCTGCTTGGCTTGCATGGACACCATCATCGTTCTTTGAATACACTAAAAAGAAATTATGTGGTGAGAAAGGATAAGGAAATCAAAACATAAGATCTATAGATACGTAGTTACCACAATATATGGTAAGGAACATCTTGCTGAATTAGAAATAGGTGATGCAGTATTTCCTTACGATAACAACGTAAAAATATCATATACACCTTTCAAGGGTGTTTTAATACTTGACACTAGATTAGCGTTCAACGAATTAATGAGGATTTTACTAAGGAATCCACCTACTACAGTAATGAGAATTGTAAGTATTGATGTGTGTTGTAAGTTAGATAGTAATTTCTTCAACTGCTTAGCTGAGTATCTGAGCAAGGTTAAAGGTAACTACTCAAAAATCTTATTTGGGAGAAAGGGTTCATTAAGGAGTGAAGTTTACATCAAAGTTAAGGGATTACTTCAGAAGCATATAAACTATGTAAGCAAGCATGTTCTTCATGTTGAACCCATAAATAATGAAGTATGTTTTGGGATAATGAAAGTGGATGAAGATAAATTCTACAAACTTAGAGAAAAAGTTATAACTAAGAAGATTAGGAGTAAGCTCTAAAACTACTTAACTATAATGTTAAGAGGTGACGTAGAATGGGCGAACTAAAGAAGATTGAAGTTATTGACGTACCTATACCTGAAAATACCAATGTTATATTAGCTCACTCGCACTTCATTAAAACTGTTGAAGATGTCTATGAAGCACTAATCACATCGGTACCTAACATTAAGTTCGGCATAGCTTTTGTCGAAGCAAGCGGTAAACGTCTTATAAGATTTGAAGGTAATGATGAAGAACTAAAGAAACTCGCAATAGATGTGGCACTCAAGATAGGTGCAGGCCATACATTAGTAATATATATCAAGAATGCATGGCCAATAAATGTGCTTAACGCATTAAAGAATGTTCAAGAGATTACAAGGATTTATACTGCTACAGCTAATCCTGTACAAGTCATTGTTGGTGAGACTAATCAGGGTAGGTCAGTCTTAGGGGTTGTTGATGGTTTTACACCACTAGGTGTAGAGAAGGGGGAGGATATTAAAGAGAGGAAGGAATTCCTAAGAAAGATAGGGTATAAGAGGTAAATGACTTAACGGTGCGGGCATCGTGTCAAGATACGAAATAATATGTTTTAACAGCGAATGGGTGAAGTTGAATAACTATATAGAATTAATTATGTATAAAAAGGCATGGTCAGAAAGGATAGCAGCTAGAAAAGTAGATCCGCACTTAAGTGATGATAAAATATACGAAACAGTTAAGAAGCACATTTACGGAAGGGAATGCCATTATCTATTACTGAAATGCTCTGGTAGTAAATGTAATGAGGATTATGAGGAGATAGGAGCACTACTTGTTGGTAAAAGTTTCAACATAACATTATTCCCCATACCTGTAAGAGTTTATGAAATACATTTACTACGTAAGCAACCAAGAAGCGATATCGATATTGATGAGAATATAATAATAAGTAATGAATTATGGAAAGTTAAAGAGTTTAGGATAGATAATGAATATTACATAGTAAATACATCAGTTAAGTTACTAAGTAATGATGTTGATGCTATAAAAGTAGTTACAGAATTAGGTGATAGAGTAATAATTCTTGGGAGAGGTAAAGAGGAGGCTAAGGTGAGGCAAACTAGGAAACACAAGAGAAAAAGAAGACGTAAGTTAAAGAAGAAGCGCTAATATAGCTTTCTGTGCATGTAGTCTATTTTCAGCTTGATCCCACACAACTGACCAGGGACCGTCGATTACCTCATCAACAACTTCATAACCTCTATGGGCTGGTAAGCAATGCATGAATATTGCGTCAGGCTTGGCTAGTTTCATTAAATCGGTAGTAACTCTGTACTTACTCAAATCCTTAATTCTTTTCTCAGCCTCTGCCTCTTGTCCCATACTAACCCATACATCGGTATATATGACATCAACGCCTTTAACAGCGTCTTCAGGCTCTCTATAAATCTCTATTGATACATCATTCCTTTGTGCTTCCTCCAAAGCTAACTTGAAGATCTTGGGGTCAGGGTCATAGCCTTTTGCTGTAGCTATTCTAAAGTTATTACCTAATTTAACGCTTGCTAACAGTAAGGAGTGTAATACATTGTCTGAACCATCACCTAGGAAAGCAATTGTTAATCCTGAATATCTACCCTTCTTCTCCCATATAGTAAGCATGTCACCTATGGCTTGACACGGGTGTTCTTTATCACTTAATGCATTTATCACAGGTATTGTAGCATACTTAGCTAATTCTATGAGATCCTCATGCTTATATACTCTGGCAGCCACACCATTTACGTACCTATTAATTACTCTGGCTGTATCAGCTATTGTCTCCCCTCTTGCTAACTGCATCTCATGCCATGTCAGTGATATTACATCACCACCTAACTGCTTCATAGCAACCTCAAAACTTATCCTTGTTCGTGTACTCGGCTTCTGAAATATCATTAACAGCGTCTTCCCTCTTAATACTGGAATTACTCTCTCACCACCATAGTATCTCTCCTTAAAGTTAGCTGCTGTATGTAGGATGAATCTTAACTCCTCACTAGTTAAATCAGCTATTGATATTAAGTCACGACCTCTTAGGGATTTCATACAGACACCCAAGAATTATGAATATCTCTTACTTAAAATATTAAAGGAGTAATACTACTAGACAAACGGTAAAAACGTATCATGAAGAGTGCTCAACTACTCAGTATTCTATGTAGTGCAAAAAGAGGTGTAAAACCTAAGTTCACACCCTATCACATACTTAAAACACTATTATATCTAACTGAGAGACCTCATGGTAGAATGGAGCTAAGTAGGAAGTTAGGTTTAGGTGAGGCAAGCACTAGGACATTAATTCAGAGACTTAAAGTTGAAGGTCTCATTGATGTTGATAAAATAGCTGGTGCATTCTTAACTGATAAAGGTAGGAAGGTAATTGATGAAATGTTAGATAAAATTATCCTAGTAGGCAGTATCAATGTTAAGGATTATTGCGAGGACTGCAGGGGTTACTGCATAGTAATTAGGAGAGGGTTAACCATAGTAAGAGATAGGGGTGTTCTAGCTATTAGGGACTTAGTAGTTCGTGAAGGTGCTTATGGAGCTATAATAGCTATTTTTAAGGAGGGGAGATTCCTATTGCCAGTTGCAGGTAATGCCTATGAAGAGTTTAGAGATGAGAGTCTTAAGAAATTCTTACTAAGTAGGGTAACCATAATGGAGGATGATGCAATAATGATATCGCTTTGTAAGGGTGAGATTGACTGTTCTATGCCTCTCATAAATGCGGCAATACATATGCTCTCAGCATACGACAATGATTCCTTAAATACTGAAAGAAGGGTGGAACTTAAAGCAATTAATACTTAATTGAGGGAGGTTACATATAGACTTGGTAAAGTACGCCATAGCTTTCTACAGTGGTGGTAAGGACTCTCACTATGCAGTAATTAAATCGCTACATAGTGGCATACGTACTAAGTATTTGCTAGTGGTTAGACCTGGTAGAATAGATTCTTGGATGTTTCATGCAGTAAATGTGGAGTGGGTTAAACTACATTCTAAGGCTATGAATATACCCATATTATGGATTAATGTTAGTGGTCTTAAGAATTTAGAAGTAATTGAATTAAGGGATAGGTTATTAGGTATAAGGGAATTATTGAGACGTGAAGAAATAGACTACCTGATTAGTGGTGCTGTTGCGTCTAAGTATCAAAAGGATAGGCTTGATGTATTAGCTGAATGTTTAGGTTTAAAACACTATACACCATTATGGGGATCTAATCAAGAACACCTCCTTAAGGAGGAACTAAGGTATTTAAGCTTTATGATAGTTGCTGTACAAGCTTATGGTCTTGACATTGAGTGGCTTGGTAGAATAATCACAGAGGATAACATTAAGGATTTAATAAGTCTTTATGGAAGCTTAAGGGTTAGCCCAGTTGGTGAAGGAGGAGAGTTTGAGACGTTCGTGGTAACTTCCACACTCTTTAGGAATTATGGAGTTACTGTCAATAAAGCTAGACTTACATGGAGTCAAACACAATGGTTTGGTTATTATATAATTGAAGATGCAGCACTAATACCATTATAAGATCTTCTCACTTTCTCTTAAACCACATATCAAGCCCTCTTATAGTTGCCTTGATGTATTCCCTATATGCTCTCTTAAGCCTCTCGATAGCGTTTTTAACACGTGTTTCGGAGAAGTCATGTTCATCAACTAGTATTTTAATTATACCCTCCTCTTCTGGTTTCCTCCACTTTAGTGAATAATTGTCCGTTACTGGTGGTTTAAGGAATATCTCCTTTATCTTTGTGGGTTCAACTGGGAACTTAGCTGTTGGAAGGGCCTTTAGAGCTTTCTCAAGTCGTCCATGAGTTTTTATGAGAGATAATGCTGTCTTAGGTCCTACTCCCTTTACTCCATCAGGATTATAGTCAGTTCCAAGGAGTATCGCTATATCCACTAATTGTTCTCTATTAAGACCTAAAGCTTTAAGTAATTTATCTAGTTCTATTAGCTCAGGCTTTATCTCTACGTACACATCTTTTCTTGGAAGCTTCCTCTTACCAGATATGGTTAAGTTCCTAATGAGTCTAGGAGCACCAAATAGTAATGCATCATAGTCTTGAGATGCTGCAGCCCATGCATTACCCTTCATTGCCATATATGCTGCTTGTGCTTCACCTTCAGAAGGAGCTTGAACCCATGGTATACCCATAGCATCTAATAATCTCTTAGCATCGTTAACCATATTAGAAGTTAATTTAGCTGATAATTGAGCATACCTTCTAGCAGCTTCTAAATCACCTGCAGCAATAGCTTCTTCATACTTCTTTTTAGCTTCCTCCCTTACACTCATTCTCTCCTGAATCTCCTTAGCTTTAAGCTCCGGGGGCTTCCCATCAAATACATAGACCGGCTTTATACCTGCCTCCATAATATTTATGGTCCTATAGAATAAACCGCTTAAGTGGCTCGTTATCCTGCCTTTACTATCCATTAATGGAGTTCCATCAGGCTGCCTTATAGCTGTTAAGAATTGGTAGAGAGCATTATAAGCATCTATAGCTATGACTTTACCCCTCAACTCCCTTAAATCACCAATGACTTTAATGATATCCTTAGGAATTAAATCTCTAAGGTTAACACCCAAATTAGCCCCCAATATGTTTCTCTCAAGAAGATTGAAAACCTTTAATCAGGACAATTATAATTGTTAAGGTCAAGTCTGTAGTAGAACAACTTATAAGCTGTGGACTTTAGATTCCTTAGGTAAGAGTATGGCTCAGAAGGTAGAGTCGAAGAGTAAGGGTCCTGTAATAGTTGAAGCTGCAACACCACCCATATGTAGTAGCTGTGGGAGACCCATACCACCATACGAGAAGGGAGTTAAGTTTACATGCCCTAATTGCGGAACAGTAACTATATGGCGTTGTAGGAAGTGTAGGGAATTAGTTATTAGTTATAAATGCCCTAATTGCGGATTTGAAGGTCCTTAATGGTGAGCGGTCATGGGTAGCGAAAGAAAATCTAAGGTTCTAGTTGTTGTAAGAGTAAATCCTGAAAGTACTGAGATTAATTTGGATAAAATGATTAATGAAATAAAGTCTAGGTTACCATCGGAGTTCCAATTAGTTAAGAGTGAAAAGGTTTACGTAGCATTCGGTCTATACATACCTAGGCTATACATAGTAATGCCTGAAGAGTATGAAGGTGGTACTTCAAGAATTGAGGAAGTAATTAAATCAGTTCCTGGCGTTTCATCCATAGATATAGAATTCGTTACGAGAACTGAAGCCTTCAGCGGTTAAGAACTAAAATAATATTGGGTATTCACAAATCTTAATTTTACTGATGAATCTGTCCTATAATTAATAAGTTTAATAAGAACCATTAAGTTTGGGAGATAGAGGAATGCACACAACCTACAAGGAATACATATTGAAGGTTGCTGAGGCTAAACGCTATGAAGCTATGAGAGGTAAGGCTAGAGTACCTGAAAGAGTTATGAATTTACTAGGTATAGATCCTGGTGATGTGATAGAGATAGCTGGTAGGAGAACTACTGTAGCAATTGCTTGGCCGGCTTTTAAGGAGGACGAAAATGAGGATATAATTAGAATTGACGGTATCATAAGAAAGAATGCAGGCGTAGGTATTGGTGAGAAAGTAATAATTAGAAAGGCTAATGTTAAGCCTGCATTACACGTGAAGTTCGCACCAGGTAGTTCATCCATCGACATAAGTAGAAGCGAGAACTCATTGAGAGCAATTAGGAGGAAACTGCTAGACCATCCGGTCATAGAAGGGGATCTAGTCCCACTTCAACTCCTAGGAGCACCAACATTACTATATGTAGTCCATACTAAACCCTCAGGACCTGTAATAATAACTGAGGAAACTAAGATATCAATCCTAGAGCGCTCACCAACTTTGACATATGTACCTAAGGTGACATACGAAGATATAGGTGGTATGAAGCATATCATAGAAAGAGTTAGAGAATTAATTGAACTACCTCTTAAGCACCCTGAACTATTCCGTAAGTTAGGTATTGAGCCACCTAAAGGTGTCTTACTGATAGGGCCTCCCGGTGTTGGTAAAACATTACTTGCCAAAGCTGTGGCAACAGAATCTGATGCATACTTCATAGCAGTTAATGGTCCCGAAATAATGAGTAAGTTCTATGGTGAGTCAGAACAGAGATTAAGGGAAATATTTGAGGAAGCAAGAAGGCATGCTCCAGCAATAATCTTCATTGATGAGATAGATGCGATAGCACCAAAAAGAGATGAGGTTGTTGGTGAGGTTGAGAGAAGAGTCGTTGCACAATTACTGACATTACTTGACGGTCTCGAAGGTAGAGGTGATGTTATAGTCATAGGAGCTACTAATAGGCCGCATGCTCTCGATCCAGCACTAAGGAGACCTGGTAGATTTGATAGAGAGATAGAGATACCACTGCCTGATAAGCAGGGTAGATATGAGATACTTCAAATACATACGAGAAATGCACCATTGGATGAGAGTGTTGATTTAAAGAAGCTTGCAGAGATAACCCATGGTTATACTGGTGCTGATTTAGCTGCACTAGTTAAGGAAGCAGCAATGAACGCATTAAGGAGGGTTTTAGATAAGATAGATTTAGATAGGGATGAAATACCTCCTGAGTTGTTGGAGGAACTCAAAATAACTATGGATGACTTCATGAAAGCCTTAAAGGATGTTGGACCAAGCGGGCTCAGAGAGGTTCTTGTTGAGGTTCCTGAGGTTCATTGGGATGATATTGGTGGTTTAGATGATGTTAAGCAACAGTTAAGAGAAGCAGTAGAATGGCCCCTCAAACACCCTGATTCATATGAAAGACTAGGTATTGAACCACCCAAAGGCATCTTGCTTTACGGACCTCCAGGCTGCGGTAAAACACTGTTAGCTAAGGCTGTTGCTACTGAGTCTGGTGCTAACTTCATAGCGATTAAGGGACCAGAAATACTAAGTAAGTGGGTAGGAGAATCAGAAAAAGCAATAAGAGAAATATTTAAGAAAGCACGGACGTATGCACCTGCAGTAATTTTCTTCGACGAAATAGACGCAATAGCACCCATGAGAGGAGCCTACGCTGACACGAGCGTCATTGAGAGGGTTGTGAGTCAATTATTAACTGAGATGGACTCTATTGAGAGACTTAACAATGTTGTAATAATTGCTGCAACCAATAGACCTGACTTAGTTGATCCAGCACTATTAAGACCTGGACGCTTTGAGAAACTCATATATGTACCACCACCTGACATCAAAGCTAGGTTTGAAATTCTTAAGGTTCATACCAGGAGAGTTCCCTTAGATAAGGACGTCGACTTACATAAGATAGCTGAGCTAACAGAAGGATACTCAGGAGCCGATTTAGCAGCTCTTGTGAGGGAGGCAGCATTGACAGCCTTAAGGGAAAACATTAAAGCCGATAGGGTATCTATGAAGCATTTCCTGAAGGCTCTCAAAACCGTACCACCATCATTAACTAAAGATATGATTAAATTCTACGAAGAGTGGTGTAGGAAAGCGAGAAATAGGTTACCACGAACACTAACTCATCCACTCATGAATCTATGAGAGTAATATACAAAATGTATACTTGTTACATCTAGAGCCGTAATTAGATATGGCCCCCACTACTTAAAAGTCCTAACTCCGTTACATTAGAAGGTGTGCTATTTGGCATTTAACAGGGCACCCATTCAGGTGCTAGCTAGGATACTAGAGATACTAGCTGAAAATGGAGGTATAATAAAGGATAGTGAACTCTTTGAGTTATTACGTAGAGAGTATGATATATCGATCTCTGATCTCATGAAGTACTTAATGATACTTGAGATGAGAGGATACATAAGTGTTTCATCAGCAAGTGAAAACGTTAGGATAATTCACCTAACAAGGTATGGGAAAGAGCAGTTAGGCTTAATTAAATAGTTTAAGGAGGATTAACTCCGTAGATGTTGACAATACTGTCAATGAGTACTTCATGAAGTTTATCCTCAAGGTAAGGTCTATCCTTTAATATCTTACTAACTTCATTAGCTATTTCCCACGGATACATAACTACTCCCGGCCTTTTGAGGTCATCTATGTAATCACTTTCAACACTAACTAACCTTAGCGAATTCTTACTAAGATTACTAATAATACCTTCAAGGAGTTCCTTCCTACCTGTAATTGTTGATGAAAACCCTCTTTGTGATGCATTCATACAAATATCTCTTGATGCATGGTGAAATATTATGTATTTCCTCCCTAGGTTCTTATTAAAGAGATTTATTAAAGAGTTTATTGATTCAACTGTAATCAGGCCTGAGTCCTCTAGATGTAGATGTATAGGTACTGAATGGTCATGAACTATGTTTAAAGCTTTAATTAAGACGTACTCATTTAATGCAAATACTTCAGGCAATGCTTTATAGTGTGGTCTTCCAAATTCCCCTATACCGTCTATTACACCCTCCTTAACTCTACGTTCAATATCATCTAATGCCTTATCAATGTAGAGAAGTAAATCCCTTCTTCTCCCTTGATAATACCTTACAAGTCTATCTATAAGTGCTGGATGTAAGCCTAATATACAAGCAACTCTTAAGCCCTCACTCTTAGCTATTTTACACTGTTTAATATGTAAATTAAATGATTTAATTAAGTCGTTGTATGATAATGTTAGATCGTAATGATAAGGAGGTAAAGAGACTAATGCGATAAACCATCCATGAACCTCCTTAAATTTTTTAGCTACAGTTCTGATTCCCAAGCCCTTAGGTGAGGCATGCACATGGCCATCAGATATCGGTACCTTCATACTATTGTAAAAATCGGAAAAGTATTTAAATTCATTCATCAGACATAAAGTGGTGGATAGATGTCGTTCGTCATTAGGGAATTTAGTTCTATTTCTGAATTTGTTAAGAGCATTGATGACGAATTAGGTGAGCTTAGGAAGACTCTTGGTGATCTCTTAAGGAGGCTTGAAGAATTACGAATAAAGGCTGAGCAGGAGAGAAAGTTAAGAGAGTTATTACTAAAACTAAGAGGTTCTAAGGGTGCTGAAGCCAGCAATACTGTGGAGTTAAAGAACATCAAAATAGTCCTAAATCCTTCACCTGAGCAAGAAGTGGAGTCTATACAACAAGCTATAGAAAATATTAACAATAGAATAATGCAACTTCAAAGCATAAGAAAAGACTTAGAGGTACTCAGCGGTACTGAGCTTGAAGTTAAGCTTGAAGTAATATACGTTAATGGCTTACCTAAAGTCATATTATTAAAGATGTAATTACGTAACAATAGGCTGATCATAGATTTGCCTTTTTCTTAATCCATCCTACACGTAAGTTAATCAATGAGCTCTTCCAGTATTAAAATTCCCAAAGTACTTGTAGAGGCTATACCATTATCCTTTAATTAAGTCTAGGGTAAGAATAAAGAGGGCTATGTAAAGTTAGAGAGGGGTAAAGTATGTCGAGTGGATTACCGCCTGAATTGCTTAAGATCATAAATCTAACTCGTAGCCATAATAGGTGGAGGAGGCTTGAATGTATTAACTTAATAGCTTCTGAAAATGTTATGTCACCATTAGCTGAAGCTGCATATCTCACTGATATGATGCACAGATATGCTGAGGGTAAACCTAAGAAGAGATATTATCAAGGTAATATCTATACCGACGAAATGGAGCTTTATGCTATGCAGTTAATGAGTGAGTTGCTTAACGTTGAATTTGTTGAATTAAGAGCTATTAGTGGTACAATAGCTAATGCTGTAGTCTTCAGAAACTTAGCTAATCCTGGAGATAAAGCACTAATAGCACCAGTACAAGCTGGTGCTCACGTATCACATACTAAGTTTGGTACTCTAGGTGCGTTGGGTATAGAGCAGATAGAATTGCCATTTAATCTTGATGAATGGAATATCGATGTAGATAAAGCAGTTAAAATGATAAGAGAGATAAAGCCTAAGTTCGTCACTTTAGGAGCTAGTGTTTATTTATTCCCGCACCCAACGAAGGAAATAGCTGAAGCTGCTCATGAAGTTGGAGCTAAAGTAGTGCATGATGTAGCACATGTACTTGGCCTAATAATTGGTGGCGTCTGGCCTAATCCAATACATGAAGGTGCTGATGTAGCTACATCATCTACTCATAAAACATTTCCTGGACCTCAAGGAGGGTTAATCTTTACTAACGATAAGGATCTCTACAAGAAGATATCTAAGACAATCTTCCCATGGTTCGTAAGTAATCACCACTTACATAGATTACCAGCAATGGCTGTTACAGCTATAGAGATGAAGTACTTTGGTAAACAATACGCTGAACAAATAGTAAGAAATGCTAAGGCATTTGCTGAAGCATTAGCTGAGGAAGGATTTAAGGTGCTAGCGGAGCATTTAAGCTATACGAAATCACATACTATAGTTGTTGATGTCAGGGAACTTGGAGGCGGAGCGAAAATTGCTAAAATACTTGAAGAAGCAAACATTATAGTAAATAAAAACCTATTACCATGGGACCCACCTGAGGCAGTAAAAGATCCTAGCGGTATAAGGTTGGGAACTCAAGAAATGACTAGATTTGGTATGAAGGAATCAGACTTTAAGGAAGTTGCCAGATTCATGAGGGAGGTAGTTATAGATAAGAAAGATCCTAAGGAAGTGAAGAATAAAATTATTGAGTTTAGAAAGGAGTTCACTGAAGTAAAGTACACCTTCCCCATACCTAAGGACGTAGTAGAGAGTCCCATAAAGATACCGATGATACTATGACTGTCAGAGAATGGTGTAAATTATCATGGATAGAACTTAGAGATTACATCAACTCAAAGAAGCATAAAGTAGTAGCTCTACTACCTGTAGGTAGCATTGAACAACATGGACCTCACCTACCTCTAGGCACGGACTACATCATTGCTGATAGTGTATGTGAACTCACTATTAAGAAGGTCAATAAGTTAAGAAGCGACATAATCCCCCTAAAATTACCTCCTTTAGTCTATGGATTAAGCACTATGTGGACTTCATATACAGGTACTATATCCATTAATACCGACGTATTCATGAAATTAGTTATTAACATATTGAGTGAGATCATTAGAAACGGAATTGAGAAAGTAGTCGTAATTAATGCCCATGCAGGTAACGATGATGCCCTAAGAACTGCCTCGAAGGATGTAGTAGAGACGCTTAACAAAGGACTAATTGTAGTTGTTAATATATGGCATGTAGTAGGTGATGTAATAAATAAATTATTTAACACTAAATTCTTCCATGCAGATGAGGTTGAGACCAGCTTAGCATTAGCTCTAAACATAAGTGTAAAATTAAGCAATGTAAAATTAAGTGATTATCCCGCCACATTAAGAACTAGATATTATAATGAATTCTGGCATAGTTTAGATTTAACTAAGAGGCCTAAAGCATACTTCTATAGACCTGAATCAAGGTTAAAGGAGGGCTTAGGAGCGTTTGGAAGGCCTGACCTAGCTTCAAAAGAGAAGGGATTGAAGCTTCTCAATGAATTAATTACAAGATTAGCTAATCTAATTATTTTAGTTGCTGATTCCAAGTGATGGAGCAAGTAAATTAAGCTATTCTATAAGTCTATACTCCCTACCACCATGTAAATAAACCATTCCTTCTTTAATCATAGCGTCAAGAACTATCCTCTCTTCATTAGTAAGATTCTTAACTTCAGTAACCTTTATTGGGAACTTCTTCTTAATCTCTTCATAGAATTCCTTAAGTACTATGTAATTAGATATTGGTACAGCATACCCTTGAGTAATATAGGACTCAAGGGATTTGTAAGTTAAGCTCTTAGCTTCTTCAATACTTAATACCTTTCTTGATTTAAGCTCTTCTAACAATTTATCATCAGCACCCTCCTTACCTTTAACTTTAACCTCACTTGGTGCTTCATGTCTACGTAGGCTAGGTGATGTTTGAAGAGATTTCTTAAGAATATTGATCTCATACTCTATCCTCCCTACTCGTTCTCTTAATGTTTCTATCTCACTCATTAATTTCTTAATAAGGTCTCGTAATTCCCTTGCTATATCACTTACCATTACTTCAGACTTAGAACCTTTACCTATATCTATGGTCTCTCCCTCCTCAACCCTATATTCTACACTCTCCTCGTGAAGTTTTGTTATACGGACTACATAACCTCCTCTACTTGATTTCATTACGTAGCCTGACTCCCTCAACTTTCTAAGTAACGCTCTAACAAGATTCAATGAAATACCTAAAGCATCTGCAATCTCCCTAGGTGTTGCTCCAGGATTGCTCTTCAAATACATTAATACTTTCTTATCTATGCTCAAACCCCATCAATTAATAACTTACTTGTAAAGCTAATAAATAATGCATAACTATCTATTACAAATGAGATTACTACATTACTAGGACTTCTTTCTCGGATATATGTAATCCTTAGGTGCTTTACTAAATGCTTCTAAGTACTTCTTAAGCGCTTTGGGGACCTCAATAACCCCGTCCTCTCTTTGATAATTCTCTAAGATAGCAGTTATGGTTCTAGTACTAGCTATTGCTGTAGAGTTAAGCATATGTATGAAGTCTTTAACCATACCTTTTCTTCTAACAAATCTTATGTTTAACCTATAGGCTTGCCAATCAAGTACATTACTGCAGCTAACAAGCTCTCTAAATCTCCCTTGAGCTGGGTACCAGGCTTCTAGATCATACTTCATAGCTGCCCTCAAATTTAGTTCGCCTGAAGCTATATTAACAACCCTATAAGGTATTCCTAGACCTTGATAGAGCTCTTCAGCATTCCTTATTAATACATTAAATGCGTTCCAACTCTGCTCGGGTAGCGTAAATGCAAATTGTTCTACTTTATGAAATTGATGAACTCTAAATATGCCCTTTATATCTCTACTACCAGCACCAGCCTCTCTTCTAAAACATGGACTTATACCGACGTAGAATATTGGTAAATCCTCCTCATTGATTATTTCGTTAGCATGTAAAGCTGCTAAAGGGTGTTCAGCTGTAGCTATTAAGTAAAGGTCGTCACTCTCTATCTTGTATAGCGCGTCTTTAAATGCATCAAGCTCTTCAACAGCACTCATGTACTTACCTTTTAGCATGTATGGTGGTAGCACTAATTTAAATCCTTTACGTGTCAAGTAGTCCATAGCATAAAGCAGTAAGGCTAGATCTAGCCATACCATATCATCGAAGAGATAGTAAAACCTTGAGCCTGCAACCTCACCTGCCTTCAACGTATCACCTAATTTCAATACTTTCTCTAACATATCTGCGTGACCTACTAACTCATAATCTACTAATTCATACTCCATCGGATGTCCCTGACCTAATGTCTCAGCTAGAAATATCCTTAAGTGCTTCTTCTGAACCTTAGCTTTTCCCCAAACTCTCACTACCTTATTAAAGCTCTCATCAGGACCTATAGGTACATCCTTATGTATTATAGATGGGATGCTGTCTAATAACTTCCTCCTATACTCACTAACCTCCTTCAACTTTCTTTCGTAACTCTCTATTACCTTAAGTAAATTTCTAGCCTCTTCAATCTTCTTCCTTCTCTCTTCAGGACTTAACTTAGGTATTTGAGAGCTTATGACATTATGTTTATGCCTTAGCTTGTTAAGTTCTGTTTGAACTCTTCTCCACTCAGTATCTACACGTATGAATACATCTACAAGTCGAGGGTCCATGAATCTCCTCATTAAGTTTTCTCTCATCACATCAGGATTTTTCCTTAGTATCTCTATTATAGACCATGGCATGATACTCTACCTGTCCCTTTACATATTCACACTAAGAAGGGTAAAAGAATTAACTTTAATAATATTATCTCCAATACTTACGTGTCCTAGCATACATTCTCTCATATTCGTAAATTTTTAAGTAGAACTCCTCATCTGATGAAAGTGTTTCAGATATTAATCTCATAGCTGTTTTAGGTCCCACACCTCTTGCTTGTAAAGCTATGATTGCTTTCTTGCCATAGATAAGTACTAACTTAGCTATATCCATTAACTCCTCAAATAATTTCTTTTCATCATTTGATAATACAAACTTGTAATTCTTACCAGCTTTCATACCCCTAATTATTAATTCTTTAACTGTATTAACATCCCTTAAATTAGGATTGACCATAGTTATGAGACCATAACCGCATTTAGGACATCTAATGGTTTCAGGAAGATCCTTTATTACTGCTCTCCATGAATATCTACACATCATACATATCAGGATTACCTCCTTCGATAGAATTCTTCTCTTAATCAACTCCTTAATTATATTACTTGGTAATGTACTTACTTTAACTCTATCAAAGTATATCTTAAGTGTGAGTCCCTCACTACCAATAGGCGAAGGTCTATCAGCTACTACGTACTTAATAATAAGACTTCCTGACTTAAGTTTCTCCATAAACTTTTCTAACGCATTAACATCAATATATTTAGTTTTAATCTCATTAATAGCTTCCCGCCTTAATATACGATGTTGTGAGAACTCATTTATCAGTGTATTAACTATGTTTCTAGGCATGTCGGGTCGAACAATACCTAATCGGCTTAATACATTGTAAAGTGTGTATGCGAATAATTTAGTATTTTCTAATGACCTAATTAGTAATTCATTCATATCAGCGCTCTTTATATAGTTAAGAACCTTAGTAATGATGTTCTTTAAATAATTTACTTCGTAATGTACTGGTAACTGTATTACAACCCTATAAGGGTCAGTACTTAATGTTGGTGACAACCCCAAATACGATGATATTAAATACGATAGTATTATACCTAGCCCTCTATTACCATTACTACCTAGACATGAATGTATTATTACTATGGGTCTTGATTCCCTCACTATTTCTATTAGCACTAAGCTATCTGATGGTAATGGATAACCCCTCCTCAAGTGATCATTAATAACTTTAGTGACATACTTAAGCCCTTCATCATTAAGTATTAACTTATACACTGATGGTATGTAACCCATACCTATTAATCTTCTTAAGCCGCAGACTTCCCTAGCAACTTTATAATGAACAGGTATTGTTTCACCTACCCATGTCGGAATTAATGCTTCAGAAAAGTCAGCAGGCTCTACTAATAGTTTCTTAGAGTCATCATCAATACTTAATACTTTCCATACTTTACCGCTAAGAACTATGCTATCTCCTTCCTTGATGCTTGTAATAACGAATTCCTCGTCCAAGTTACCTATGACCCTATTCTCTGGTACATCAATAACTGCGTATTGAGATGTATCAACAATCATAGTTGTCTTCAAGTAGTATAACTTACCTTTTTCGGTAGCTACTAAACGTTCACCTAACTTTCTTAGATAGCCAAGACTTAATAGTAAATCCACTAATTCATTTACTATTCTTAAGTCTATGTACTCATAATGTTTTACATTCTTCGCTATATCTATTATTTCATTTATACATACTCCCCTCTCCGGATCCTCTAACGCCTTACCAACAATAGCATGTGCTAAAACGTCTAGTGGCTCTATTGGGATTAATAGACATTCTAAATCACCTACTAAAGTTCTTCTAGCAATTACCGCGGATTCTAACGTATCATCAATGGAATCCGATGTAACTATTATGCCTCTCGCCTTGAGGTAAAATCTGTGCATAGACCTACCTATTCTTTGTAATAGCTTATTTGCTTGACGTGGTGATGATGATTGTATCACGATAGGTATATGACCCAAATCTATACCTAATTCAAGACTTGATGTAGCGATTATTGCCTTAATCTCCCCCTTCTTAAGTAGTCTTTCAGCTTCAATCCTTTCACTCTTTGACAAGCTACCATGATGAACTCTTAAGTTGATACCCTTACCCATCAACTTACTGCCTAACCATTCAGCTTCATCTCTAGTGTTCGTGAATATCAGAGCTCTTCCCTCATTCTTGACAATGTCAGCGATTACTTCATGTTTATCTTTTCCAATACAGGGAATTACCTTAACTTCCGATTCCCTAATAGCGCTAATTACTGCTTCACAAACCGCAGAGTTGGGTGCTAAATATTCTTTAATCTTATTTACATCACCTACGTTAGCTGAGAGTGCTATCCTATGGATTCTATACCTACTTATCCTCTCAAGTCTAGCTATGTTTATTAATAGCTGAGCCCCTCGCTTACTACCGAGTAATTCATGAAATTCGTCAATTATGACCCATCTTACGTGTCTTAAGTAAGGTCTCAATCTTTTATTTATTAGTATGTAGGATAAAGTCTCAGGTGTCGTTATTAGTATGTGCGGAGGACTCATATCTATCAATTTTCTACGACTTTGAGGTGTATCACCATGCCTTACATCTACGGATATACCTAATAAGTCACATATCTTAATGAGTCTGTTAAATATATCTCTATTTAGAGCTCTCAATGGCGTAATGTATAATGCAGCAATAGGTTTATAGCCATGCCTTATTATTTCAGAAATTATCGGGAATAATGCTGCTTCAGTCTTACCGCTTCCAGTAGGTGCAATAATCAATACATTTCTACATTTAAGTACTTGAGGTATAGCTAATTCCTGAATTGGTGTTAAATCCTTATAACCTAATTTGAGCATTACATTAACTAATCTAGTGTGAAGTAGCTTTAACACATCAGTATTACCGCTATGTTGCCTGCAGTCTTTCCTTTCAACCATTTAGATATCCATCTAAGAACTACTGACAAACTTAATTACTCTTTCAAGAATAAATACATGAACTATGAGGAGGTCAAATAGGATCCCATTATATGTACAGGTGGCTACATTAACGATACTTAATATCATACTCGCAATTCTACTAACTACATATTCATTCACTCTTCTAACTTATATGTCAATACCTACATTAATAGTGATTGCATTAATAGGTTACGTTTCAGGAAAGAGTTCTAGAGCTAGCGTAATTATATTAGAGCTTATAGCATTAATACTTATAATCTTAGGATTAAGTGACTACGTATTAGCAAGTGAATTAAGTCTAACTCAAACTATGGTTACAATCTTAATAGTTTATGTTGCTTCACTCATACTATCGTCATCATTTTTAAAGAATGTAAATATGGATGCACAGGATATACTTAATACAGTAAAATTGGATAGGGATATCTTATTGAAATGCTTAACATTATTCATAGGTATAATTGCTATAGCGCTTATAATTGTTGGTGTTATTGAACTTAGTTATGGTGTAATTGAATACTTAACTATATTTTCGGTTATAATTAAGATACCCCATTTAAGCATATATAGTTTAACTTTAGTCATTGTATCGTACATATCGATATTCTTATACTCACTTATTTTATCTAGTACCACCCTCGATATAAGAAAGGAACTCTTAATATTATTGTCAGGTACTGCCTTATTCCTACTATCTCCACTCTCATTACCACTACTAACTTTAGTGTTCAATTTCTCAGTATCTCCGAAGTATATTCTAACATTAAGAGCTAAGGAAGCATTAAGGAGAAAGTCATGTGATATTGCTTTAGGTGAGGTTATGGATTTAGTGCCTGATGAGGGATTCAAGACATTATTGAGTATTAAGAGTGATTACTTATGTATGAACTTAAGGTATGGTGATAATAATCATACGTTAATAATAGGTGCTACAGGTACGGGTAAGACTTCGTTAGCTAAGGCAATTGTTGAACAAGCGATTGGGAAAGGCTATAAGGTGGTCGTTATTGATGCTCACGGTGAGTACGTAGGGTTACCTAAACTCGTAGAGATAAATCCAAGACTGAGCCCCATAGACGTAGTTATGGCGGCTAAGGACATAGGTATAGATGATGTTGTAAATATAATTACAGATACCTACAGGCTGGGAGATGTCCAAAAGGAAGCTTTGAAGAGGCTTCTCGAGATCTTACTAAGTACGCGGGATAAGCCTAACATAGACGACTTGCTTGACTTGCTCAACAAACTAATATTGCTAGATAAAGAGGAATTCATAAGAACTTACCGTACATACATAAATAGAGAAGTACTGAAGTCATTAATACCTTACATAAGATCGTTGAAGGATTTAATTGGAGATTCACTTATTGAAATGCCTGTAGGGGAATTGCTGAATAAATCAATCACTATAAATGTGAGTAAATTTGCTGGATCTTCGTTAATGAGAATATATATTGAGATTCTTTTGAGGATATTATTTAACGAGGTAATTAAGAGTAAGAAACGTGAAATAACATTACTCGTAGTTGAAGAGTTTCATAACTATGTTAGTAAGTATAGGGAAGGTATCTTAGGAAGGATACTAAGAGAGGGGAGAAAATTTGGTATTAACGTTATAGCTATTACTCAAGGGTTACCTGAGGTAAGTGATACATTACTAAATAACTTTAAGTGGATTATAATATTCCCTATGGTTAAGTCAGCACTCAAAAATGTACTCATAAAATTAGGTATAAATTTAAAGAGTAAATATAAAGACCTAAAGAGATTAATACTTAACGTAAGGAATTTTGAGCCATTAGTTTGGAATAGGGATGAAAGAAGTGTTTACCACATTAAAGCTTATATTAGAGGTTAGACAATACGAGAAAAAGGGATATTATGAGTGAGGAACCTTCTGAAGAAGAAATTAAGGAGGAAATAATCGAGGAGACAAGTGAGGAGAAGAGTGAGGAGGAGTCAGCAGCTGAAGAGTACTTACCAAGTGAGGAGGAAGAAGAGGTTACAGCACCTACTGCTGTGGATGTTAGCGGTCTTGAAGCAATGATTCAAATAAGTGATATACTACTTAACACATTAAGAGGCTCCATAAGTGATAATGAAGCCATAAAGAAAATCAAGGAGTTAAGAGTAGGTAGAGCTGTTGAACGTAGAAAGGTTAAGGGTAGGAGAAGAAGAAGGAGATGAGACTAGACTAAAGCAATCCTATTTAGAGAACTCATACTTAATGTTTAGACTATTAAGGATATTCTTAATTAGTTCCTCACTTACTCTTTTATCGAATATTAGCACTACTAATTTATCATCATCACTTTTACTTAACTTTATTTTATCAATGAAGACTAAACCTCTTATTAAGTCTGATTCACTCTTTTTAGGAGCTATATAATCCTTAAATTTCTTTCTCGCTATCTCATAGAATACATCAAAATTCTTAACTATTCTTATGCTATCATTCACATCTTCAGTATCACGTCCCAATTTTTCTTTAGCATACTCAAGGACCTTTAGAGCTGTCTCAACGTCGCATTCAAGGTATAGATATCCCATAAATGACTTTACAAGTTTTACTGTCATTCACTTACACCGAGTAATAATTTCACTACCCCTTAAAAGCAAAAAGTATCTAAGGGAGTTTTATTAATTTCAATGTTATTGTAAGATTGGGTGTAGACATGTTCAAAGTGACATATCCAAATGGTAGTGCATTTAAGAAGCTACTTCAAGGAGCTCTTAAGCCATTAAGTGAAGTACCTATACAAGTATATGATGAATACTTTATTATTCGTGCATTAAGTCCCGATAAGAACATACTGGTTGAGATTAGTATACCTAGATCTGCTTTTGAGAGTTATGAAGCATCAGGTGAAGTTTCCATCGTTGCTTCGAGGGACCAAATGCTTAAAGCTGTCAGGAGAGCGTTAAGGAAGGACACAGTCACACTATCGTATGAGGAGGGATCACGTTACCTTAAATTGATACTAACTAACATGCGTACTGGTGCTGAGAGAGCGTATGATATCGAGATAAGTGAGGCAGGCACTGAACCAGTTCAGTCTCTACAGCTAGAATTGCCAGTTAGATTTCAGATAGCAAGTGATGACCTAAAGAAGTTGGTAAGAGATGCTAAATTAGTTGGTGAAGAATTAGAACTCATATATAAGGAGAGCTCAATAGAGGTAATATCTCGATCTGAGAACAAGATGTTTAAGCAAGTAATGAGTCTAGATAAGCCACTCTACAGCCTGGAATCTAAGGAGTCCATGGTATCGAGTAGATATGATGTTGATTTACTTAAGTCCATAGCTACATCATTCGATGCTGCAGAAATAGCTACAGTAGAATTTGGTTCAGGCCTCCCAATGAAGATAACATTGACTTCAGATGATGGATCAAAGTTAATATTCTGGATTGCTCCTAGAGCTTAAACTATACTCAAATTTCATTTTCTTAGGATTAGGTAGCTTAACTATAACACCCTCTCTAACAAGACTTGCTATAACTTTACGTAACTCTATATCATCAATATCAACACCTTTATTAATCAATTCCTTTGACAGTTCTTCATAGGTAGCTTTACCTAACTTCCTAACCACATTAATTATTAAATGCTTTAACTCGTTCTTATGACTTCCCATTATTATCAGCCGGGGTGCCTCTCAGCATCTAGTATTACGGACTGTTAGACGGATAGGGCGTTCATCACCTAATATAATCTATACTCTACGAATAAATAAACTCTTAACATACACTTTACCGGGATTAGAATGAGTAGTAAAATAGAGCTTGAATTGATAGAGGAGTATGTATATGCAGGTGAGAGAAGATTTAGATTTAGGATTAAAGGAACAAATATTATATTAAATGTTGAAGCTGAAGATGTTGAATCAGGTTTAAAGAAGGCTGCAGATATGATTAGAAAGTTAAAGATAATTGAAAGACTTAAGGAGTTAAAGTCACAGTGAATTTTCAGGAACTACTAATGGTGGGGCCGCCGGGATTTGAACCCGGGACCACCAGCGTTCCGGGCGGGAATTTCTCCCCAGGCTGGCATCCTAGCCAAGCTAGACGACGGCCCCACATCCAAGACTACACTATCTAAACCTATTTTTAAGCATTAAGATATCTACAACGGAGGTAGGTATGACTTTGAGGTTGTTCATAGCCGTAGAGATAGAGAACACGGAGACTCTAAGGAGGGTAATAAACTTAAGAGATGAGCTACT
>Ga0190363_1000328_pt1 | contig 27673 bp, 39 predicted proteins | sample 48721867_MG_FD_161272 | JGI IMG/M metagenome (GOLD analysis project Ga0190363, IMG submission 161272) | Hydrothermal vent microbial mat bacterial communities from Southern Trench, Guaymas Basin, Mexico - 4872-18-6-7_MG | ecosystem: Environmental > Aquatic > Marine > Hydrothermal vents >... | reverse complement strand
AATCAGGGTGACAGAGCTAATAGGTTCTCCTCTTAAAAGGAAACTTCTAAGAGAGAATTATGAAAATATAAGTAGAAGAACAACTAACTTTCATTATCAAATAATGGGAATAATGATTCACTCATTGCTTGAGCTAAAAGAGTTTCAAGAGATTTTAGAAGAAATGAAAAAGGCTGAGATGCTTAATGATGAAAGAATGCTTTTATTACAAGCAAAAAGATTATTGCATTTAAAGGAGAAAAAGCAAATGGAACTTGAAATAGGTAATTGGAAAATAGTAGGAGAATTTGATTTGTTTGAGGATGAGATAATTTATGACTATAAAGTGACTTCTGAATTTGTAATAACACATGAAAAGTTTGATAAATATGAAAAGCAATTGCAAATTTATAGATATATGCTTGAGAAAAAGGAAGGAATTAAAGTTAAAGCAATCAAGAATGTATTCCTGTTAAGAGACTTCTCACCATTAAGAAGCAAGCTTCCTTCACCTTTAGTGATAGTGGAGTATCCTATTTGGGAAGATAGCAAAGTAGAAGAATTTATTATACAAAGATTAAAATTGCATGAAGAGCAATTTATTTGTAGCGAGGAAGATATGATGTTAAGAGTAAATTATGTAGTGGGGAATAAAAGATTTTCAGATGAAAAGAAAGCTGAGGAATATGCTAAAAAAGTAAAGAAAGAAATAGTAAAAGAAATTATTCCAATTGGTTGTCTTTATTTTTGCGAAGTAGCTGATTTTTGCCCGCAGTGGCAAGCATTAAAAGAAAAAATAAAAATGCAGGAGGTATGAAGATGGAGGATAAAAAGAAAGAAGAATTAGAAGAAGTAATGAATGAGATGGCTTTTATGTATGATTATTACTTTACGGATAAATATACAAAGCATGGATATTTATATTTTTTAACACTACGCAGTTTGGAAAGGATTATGCGGTATCTTTTAAAAGCAGTGCTTTTGTTATATGAGAAACAAAATAAAATAGAAAAATAGAATAGGGGGTAAGAAAATGGTACAAAGTATACTAATAGGAGAGAATGATAGATGGAAAATTAGAAAAGAAATTCAAGGTGAAAGTTATGCTCTTACTTATGGATTAGGAAGAGTGACGATTTATTTGATGAATGAAGCAGAAAAAGAGTATTTTGTGCAGCAATTAAAAGCAGCAAAGGAAAACTGGGGAAAGTATGATCAGACAGATTGTTGGATATCGAATGGTTATGTTCAGGTTCTTTTGTTAAGAGAAGATGTAGATTTTTTAATAGAAACTTTAAGCAGTAATGCAGCAGTTCAATAAAATGAAAGAGTGCAAGGTATTAAAAGAACTTGAAAAGTTGAAAAAAGAGTTGAAAGAAAAAGATCCGCAGAAAGCATGGGATACTATTTTGAGTTCTTGGCATGAAGCGATAAAGAAGAAAACTTTTTGCGAAAAAGTTTTAAAGGCAATGATAATGCTTATTGAGATATTATATGAAGAAAAGAATTCAAAGACATAATAAAATCAGTTTGAATAAAAGGAGGTTAATATGTCTAAAATAGAAGTGATTAAATGTGATGGATGTGGGAAAATATTAGAAGAAAAAAGTGAGATATATCATTTGTGTTTAGAAACAGATAGATTTTGGGATGGAGTAGAAATGAATACAAATATTGTAAGATTAGATTTTTGTTATAGCTGTGCTAAAAATATTAAAAAAACTTTAGAAAAGATTGCAAAATCTTTGGAAAAGAAAAACAAATAATAATTTTGAAAATAAGTATAAAAAAAGATGATATAAGGAGGTAAAATGGAAGCATTACCTTACTTGCAAAGTTTGATACTTGTTTTATCGATAATTACAGGAAGTTTTGCAATTGCTCAGATAAGGCTTCTTATAAAAAGAAAGACAGCAAAGGATATTAGTTTAATTTACCAGGGGGCTGTTTGGCTTAATGCAACCTTTTGTCTTATAGTTTTTGTTCTAATTGGGTTTAGGATAGGGTTTGAAAAAATTTATGGAAACATTTTTTGTGCTTTGGAATGTTTTATTTTAGTAGGAACGATTGTTATTTTGATTTGTTATTATAGGATTAAGGAGAGATAGGCAATGTTTGATTTTAAAAAAGAGGTTCCTTCTTTAGAGCTTTGCAAAAAGTTAAAGGATTTAGGATATCCTCAAAGTGGAGGGGGTTACTATTGGACTATTGATAGGCAAGGAAAAGTTTTTCTTTCATTTTTTGAGAAAATGACAAATGAAGATATAGAGCATGATTTAAAAATAAACAACTTAGAGAGAATCAAAGCTCCTACTGTAAGAGAATTGGGAGAGCATTTGCCTAAATTTGCTGCTTCTTTAAAAGAAGAGAATTGGTGGGAGTGTTATACTGATTTTTGGAAAAGAAGAGAAAGGAAACATTATATAGAAGTTGATGAATTAGAAGCAAATGCAAGAGCAAAAATGCTTATTCGTTTGTATTCAATAAAGGAAAAATGATAATAGCAGGGATAGATATAGGAAAAAAGGGCGGAATAGCATTTATAGATATTAAGACACTTCAAGCAGAAGTTTATAAAATGTTTGAGGATTTTACAGAATTGATTGCTTTATTTGAGAAAAAAAAGAAAGAGGATACAATTGTGGTAGGGGTAGAAAAACAGCAGCCTTTTCCTAAACAAGGAGTTGTTTCTACATTTAGATTGGGAGTTCAGTATGGAATGATTTTAGGAATTTTAAAAGCTTTAAGAATATCTTATGAAGAAATACATCCTAAAAAATGGCAAAAAGAAATGTTAGGAAGCCATAAAAAGAAAACAAGAAAAGAGATAAAGCAATTATCTTTGGAAAGAGCTAAAGCCTTGTTTCCTTATCTTGCAAGTGAGATTGGAAAATGTGATGGAAAATCGGACGCACTTTTAATAGCAGAATATATGAGGAGGTGTTTAATTAAAAATGAGCTATCCTAAAATTACGGAAAAATTAAAAGGAAGCGGGTTTATAGTAGGTTGGAGAGATATATCACGGTACTTAGGAATTCCTGAAAACACTTTAGTAAGAAATTGGAGAAACTGGGGCATACCTATATTTTTTTTAGAGACAAGCGAAAAATTTCGCCGCCCTGTAATTCATGTTGCTGATATAGAGGCTTGGAGGAAAGCAAAGCTTCGTGCTGCCTATATGGAAGAAAGAAATAGCAAAATGAGGATAATCAATCCTCCAAAGCCTCAAAGCGAATAATTCTTGTATCGCTTGTCCAAGGGATGCAATGTTTCTTTCCACAAACCTCGCAATCCATATAAGCAAGAACTGCACCACTCCTTGCTCTGAAAGGTTTAGAAATTATTTTCCCGATATGCATACCATTTAGTTTAGACCTTCCCCATGTAATTATAGCTTTAACTCTTTGATTTAATCTTGGATAAGCCATGCCTTCCTCCTCCTTTTTATTATTTTTGAATTCCAAGATATTTTTCTCTTTTTTTGAGGATGAGAAGGTGATCGAAGATTTCATGTTTTTCGATTTTGAAAAAAATAGACAAAAATTCTTTATAGTTCTCATTGAATTTTTTAAACTTTTTTGCTTTTAAAATAATGTAGTTTTGCCTTAAAATTTCCCACATAACCCACCTCCTATTTTTATTTTTAATTAAAAGGATTATCTTTTTCATAAATTTCTTTTGTGATTTCTTTTAAGTTTATTAAGTTTTTATCATAAAACATGCAACAATAATATTTATTATCAATTTTAAAATGAGCAGAAAGAATATCTCCTCCACGACCATCTGGCCATGAAGTATAATGATCAAGAAAATAATAATCTTCACTAAGATTTTCTATTGTTTCAATGATAGCATCATCTAAAGTCGCAAATTTTTTTAAATTTGAGTTAAGTTCTTTTAAAATGGTTTTTTCTAATTCTTTTAATTCCATGGCTCAACCTCCTTTTTAGTTTTTTTATTTTCTATAAACAAAATATAAACAAAATTTTATTTTTGTCAAGTTTTATTTTATCTGAAAAATAGTGATAAATTCTGGTTAGAAGAATTCTGAGGGGAAAGAGGAAGAAAAATTTTAAAAATTTGAGAATTTTTTGAAAAATTTAAAAGGAAATGAAAAGGCTTGTAATTTGCGAATTTTGGTCTATATTTAAAAGTAATGAGAGAAAAAGCAAAGATTGACGAAAAAGAACTTCTTGATGCGGTTTTAGAAGAAATAAAGAAGCGAGAAGCTATTCTTTATGGAAAGAAGCAAAAAGCAATTGCGGAAATTTTTGATCTTGCCGAGAAAGAAAACTGGATTAAAGACATTTCAGAAAGCAAACTGGGAAAAAGATTCCTTTTAGAGCTCGCAGTAAAATCTTGCGAGGTTGCGTTAAGTCGTTTATTGCCTGAGAAGTTTGAAAGCAGTTATGATATCAGCGTTAAACCTTTGTTGTGCGAAATAAGAAAGGCGCTTTTGGGCGAAGAGGAAGAAAAAGAAGAAAAAGATAACAAAGATGAAAGCTAAAAAGTCTTTAGTTGATCTTATGAAGTTAATCTTCCCTCGTTATTGCAGCTTGCCACCGAGTAGAATTCATTATCATCTTGCTGAGCTTTTAACCGAGACAGACAAAAATATTATTATTGCTTTGCCTCGTGAATTTGCTAAATCAACCTATGCTTGGCTATTTTTCCCTGCTTGGAACATTTTGACAGGAAAATATCGTTTTTTAGTTTATATAGCTGCTTCTAAAGACAGAGCAGAAGAACAGTTTAGAACTTTAAGAGCAGAAATTCAAAGCCATCCTTTACTTGCTCAAATTGCTGAAGTGATTACGGACAAAGTTGATGTTTTAGAGTATCGAGATAAGTTAACAAATGAGCTGCATCTAATTAAAGTTTTTGGAGCAGGGCAAAATCTGAGAGGTTTGCGTTATCAAGAAAAAAGACCTGATATAGTTATTCTTGACGATATAGAAAAGCTTGAAGAAATTTCTTCAGAAAAGCAGAGGCAGAAGCTGAAAGAATGGTTTTTTGCTGATGTTCTTCCTTTAAGCCTAATGGGAAGATTTTTTATTATCGGGACCATTTTGCATGAAGATAGTCTTTTAAATAATTTGCTTAATGAGCCACCTGAGGGATTTGTTGCGTTAAGGTATGGCGTTTTAGATGAAAATGATAACCCAACCTGGCCTGAAAAATATTCTTTAGAAGCAATTCAGGCTAAAAAGGAAGAATATCGCAAACAAGGTTTGCTTCATCTTTGGTATGCAGAATATATGAATCAGCCTATAGCACCTGAGACCCAAGTTTTTAAGCGTGAATATTTTAAATATTACAATCCAAAGGATTTAAAGTGGCGCGAGAACAATTATTCGGTTTTTACCACGGTTGATTTAGCTATAAGCGAAGCTTACACAGCAGATTATACAGCCATTGTCACAGTTGCAGTGAGCCCTCAAAATCATTGGTTCATTCTTGACATTGACTATGGGCGTTATGATCCTTCAGAAACAATTGAAGCTATTTTTAGAACTGTGGTCAAATATCAGCCTCTCAAGGTTGGTATTGAAAAGGTTGCTTATCAGCAGGCTTTAGCTCACTTCTTAGAAAAAGAAATGGTTAAAAGAAATCAGTTTTTTGAAGTTGTTCCTTTAAAAGCCCAGAAAGCCAAAGAATTAAGAATACAAGCTTTGCAACCAAGATTCAAAGCAGGGACAATTTGGTTTCCTGTTAATGCAGCTTTTCTTACAGAGCTTGAGAGTGAACTTCTTATGTTTCCGAGAGGTAAGCATGATGATCTTATCGATGCTTTGGCTTATATGGAGCAAATTGCCACTCCACCAGTGTTTTATAGAGCCGAAGATGTAGAAATACCATCTGTAACTGCCTTTTAAAGGAGGCAAGATGGCTGATGGTGCAAATTTAAATCATGTTGGTTGCGAATACGGCAGAAAGGTAAAGGATATGCTTGAAGCATTTAGGCAAGAAACATGTTGTAATTTTGTTACATGTAGAGAAAAGCTAAATTCCTTTGACATAAGATTAGAAAATCTGGAGGAGTGGAGGAAGAAAATGGACGATAAATTTTTAAAGCTTGAGACAAGGTTAGCTTGGTTAATGGGTATTTTCGCTACAGTTGGAAGCCTGGTTGGAACTACAATTGCTTTGCTTCTTAAGCATTTATTTTAAAAATCAAATAAAAGGAGCTAAAAATGAAATTGGAAGAAAGAGAGCTTTTAGAAAAAATCAGGATTGATATCGAGTCTGCTGAGGGCTATTTTGAATCTTATATAAAACCCAAGCTTGTTGAGCGTTATCAAATTTATAATGCAGATCCAGATTATTATGCACAGAAGTTTCCCAAATTAGGTAAAAGATCCACCGTTGTTTCTACCGATGTTGCTGATGTAATCGAATGGGCTTTACCAAGCCTTATGAGAATTTTCTTTGGTGGAGAGGATGTTGTTACTATTAAAGGCAGGCAAGCTGAAGATGAAAGAAAAGCAGAGTTAATGCAAGAACTTATCAATTTTCAAATACAAGTTCAGAATCCTGGTTTTATGATTTTTTATCGCTGGTTTAAAGATGCTCTTGTGAGTGGATTAGGCGTTATTAAATGTTGGTGGGAAAGAGAGACAGAAGATTTTCAAATGAAAGGGCTTTTTTCAATAGAGGAAGCTGAAGCAATGAAGCAGGCAGAAAATATAGAAGTTGTTAAAGTAGAACCAACCGAAAATAATGTTTATGCTGTTGTAACTTATAAGCTAAAAAAAATTAAAAAGAACCAGCCTGTTTTTACAAATATTCCTCCGAATGAATTTATTTACCATCCTGACGCTTCAAACATAAAAGATGCTACATTTGTTGCTCACAGAAAGTTAGTTACAGCTGATTATTTAAGAAAAAGAGCTCAAGAAGGAATTTATGATGAAGATGCGGTAGAGGAAGCAATTAGAAAAGGACAAGAACAAGAAAATGTAAACTGGGATGAGCTTAATTTTGCTCTTAGACCAAATCAAAGCCAATTTACTCCTCCGCAAGTAGACGAAGCAAGAAAGATTTTTAAGCTTTATGAATGCTATACCAAGTATGATATAAATGATGATGGCCTGCTTGAGCCTGTTATTGTAACTGTTGTTAATGATACGATTTTAAGAGTTGAAGAAAATCTTTATGGCAGACCACCTTTTTTTGTATTAGCTCCAATTCTTGAACCTTATGAGATATGGGGTAAAAGCTTTTCTGACATTTTAGCTGACATTCAAGCAATCAAAACCGCATTAATCAGGCAGATTTTAGTAAACATTGCTCTTAACAATGATCCAAAGCTTGAAGTATTAGAAACTGCTGTTAACTTACAAGATCTTGTTTTAGATAAAGAGTTTATAAGGGTAAGGCAATTAGGAGCTATAAGACCGCTTCCTATTCAGCCTTTGGCTTCTTGGACTTATGATTTTCTTGAATACATTGAGGGATTGAAAGAAAATAGAACTGGAATAACCCGCTATAACCAAGGACTTGATGCGAGGTCTCTTAATAAGACTGCCACGGGTGTAAGGCTTATCATGGCAGCTGCTCAGCAGAGGTTAGAACTTATTGCAAGGATTTTTGCTGAGACAGGCATAAAAGAATTCTTTAGGTTTTTGATTGAGCTAAATCAGCGGTTTATTACGCAAGATATAGTTATTAGGCTTACAAATGAAAGATTGCAAATTTCACCAGAGGATATAAGAGGCGAATTTGACCTGGAAGTGAGCGCAGGAATGGGTGTAGGAGTAAAGGAGCAGCAATTGCAAAATTTACAAATGATAATGCAGATTTATCCGCAGCTTGCTCAAGTTGGAATTGTTACTCCTAAAAACATTTATAATATTGCAAAGAAGTTTATAGAAGCCTTAGGATTTAAAAATGTGGATGAGTTTTTGACAGATCCAGAAAAAATGCAGCAAAAATTATTGCAGGGAGGTTTAAATGCAGCTACAGGAAATAGAGAAGCTACGGGAGCAGGCATTGAAGAAATACTTCCGCTCCTTGAAAGCCAAAGACTTACTGAAAGCGTTTCAGGAGTATCTGGAAGAAGAAAAAAAGCTAATATTCCTGGAGTGGCAGCAGAAGAAGAATCCTGATGAGTGGTTATATTTAAAAGCAAAATTGGAAGTTCTGCAGGAAGTCGAGAAAATGCTTGAAAATGAAGCAAAAAATGTTATATTCTTTAGTAAAGAAGTCGAAGAACTGGAAAAAATAAAAGAGGAGGGATAAAAAATGGCAGAAGAACTAAAAGAGCAGCCTGCTGGTGAAGCTCCTCAAGAAGAGGAGGTAAAAAAGCAGGCTATTGCGGAAGCTGGTGAACAGCAGGAAGCCCCGCAAGAGGAACCAGAATTCTTTTTAGATGAAGAAGGTAATTTACAGATTAATTTGGATGACTGGGGCTTAGAAGAACCTGCTGGTGAAGAAGAAACAGCTTCTGCAGAAAAGCCTGAGACAGAGGAAAAAACTGAAGAATCCAAAGCAGAGCCTCGAGAAGAGGTTCAGTATTATACACCTGAGGAGCTTGCTCGTTTAGAGTTTAGCCAGATTGATCCTTCCCGTGTTCCACCTGATTTAAGACCTTATTATGAAGCCATCCTTAGAGCTGAAGCTCAAAGAAAACAGGAAGAATTAAAATTACAGCAGCAGGAACAACTTCAGGTTTTTGATGAGAAACAGCTTTATGATGCTATTCAGGAAGAAGCTCGAAAAAGGGTAGAGCTGAAGTTAGGAGAGAAATTTGACGAACTTAATCCCAAACATCTTACAGCTCTTGCTATTGAGGCTGCTAAAATTACTCAAGAGGTTGAAAGAAAGAGGATAGTTCAGCAGAAAATAAATGAGCTTAAAGCTCAAGAACCTTATTTTGACCAGATTAATGAGTATATTAGGCAAAAATTAGACGATCTTCCTGCCAGGGAGTATAAAAAAATCATTGCTGCTATTCAGAATGATGATTTAGAGACTTTTCTTCCGTTCTGGGAGAGAATGAGAAAAGAGTTTTATAAAGAGAAGTTAGGTAAAGAATTGCAAAATTCTGAGGCTGCTGAAAAGCCTCAGGCTAAGCAAGAAGCTCCCAAACCACCAAAGGTTGAGGGGGCTGGTAAAGGGGAGGTAGAAACTCCTCCTCAAATTTCTCCTCAGGATTTTGCAAGAATGAGTCCTGAGGAGAGAGCAGAAGCTCTAATTAAGCTTGGAATAGTTTAAAAAATTTAAAAAGGAGGTGTAAGTTATGGCAGTAACTACATATTCAGCAGTAGGAAATAGAGAGGATGTTAGCGATATAATAACCAATATTACTCCTACAGAAACTCCGCTTTATAGCATGTTTGGAAAAACCAAAGCTAAATCTACTTATCATGAGTGGTTAGAAGATGAATTAAATGCTCCTGGTAGCAATGCTCAAGTTGAAGGTGCTGATTATCCAACTGATTCTTCTACTACAAGAACAAGAAAAGGAAATTATACTCAGATTTTTGCAAAAACTGCTAAAGTAACTGCAACTCAAGAAGTTGTAGCTAAGTATGGTATTAAATCTGAGCTTGCTTATCAGATAGCAAATAGAATGAAAGAAATAGCTAAAGATGTTGAGTATGCAATTATTAATAATGCTTCTGCGGTTGCTGGAGATGCTTCTACTGCAAGACAGATGGGTGGAATTCAAGCATTTGTTACTACAAATGTTAGTGATAATGGTGGAACTCCAAGAGATCTTACTGAAGATCTTCTTAATGATGGAATTCAGAGTGCATGGCAAGCTGGCGGTGATCCTAATGTTGTAGTTGTATGTGGTAAGCACAAAAGAGTAATAAGTGGATTTACTGCTGGTGCTACCAAGTATCTTGAAGCTGAAGATAAAAGATTGGTAGCTGCTGTTGATGTTTATGAATCTGATTTTGGAATAGTGAGAATTATTCCTCATCGTTATATGCTTACTGATACTCTTTTTATTCTTGATACAAACTATTGGAAAACTGCTTATCTAAGACCATTCAAGGTAAAAGACATACCTCCCACTGGAGATTATGTGGCCAAGGCGATCATTGGTGAGCTTACTCTCGAGGCAAGAGCTGAAAAGGCAAATGCTATTATTAAAGACTTAAGCTAAAAATAAGTAGGGGAGGCGATGCTTCCCCTTTATTAAAATTTTAATAGAAAAGGAGGTGTAGTATGAGACCAACAGCTTATGCACAAAATGCAAGAGAAAAAGAACCTAATCTTATTTTATCTGGACTAATAGGATATGATGAGTCTGATTATGGTGAAGAATTTGCTAATTATTCTCCTACTTTACCAGCTGAGACAGATTTTGATATAAGAGTAGTAAGAAATACAAATGCTAAAACTCCAGGAAAGAGACTTTATATTTATGCTAATGGAGTTTGGCATTATTTAAATTTAAGTAAATATAGTAAACTTCTTACTGTTGGTGAAGGAGGAGACTATACAAAATTAAGCGATGCATTAAATTCAATTACAGATGCTTCAGAAACTAATAGATATTGTATAGTTGTAATAGGTAAAATAGTTGATGATGCTCAAATAAATGCCAAATCTTATGTTGACATTATTGGGTTTTCTGCTGATGTTACGGTTCAAATAGATTCTAATGTTCATGGTGTTGTTTTTGATTCCATTATTGAAACTGAATGGAGAGATATAACTATTAGAAGAAAAGGAGATGTTACTTCTGGTGTTCATGCTTGTTATATTAAAGGAACTACCGATAAAACATGCAGACTTGTTAATTGCAAATTTATAAATGAAATTTCAGCGGCAGTAAATTCCTGCTATGGTATATGGATTGGGGATTCTGCATCACCTACTATTACAGGTTGTGAAATTCAAGGTGGTAGTGGTGGTGATTCCTGCCATGGTATATGGATTGGGGATTCTGCATCACCTACTATTACAGGTTGTGAAATTCAAGGTGGTAGTGGTGGAAGTTACTGCTATGGTATATGGATTGGGGATTCTGCATCACCTACTATTACAGGTTGTGAAATTCAAGGTGGTAGTGGTGGTGATTCCTGCCATGGTATATGGATTGGATATTCTGCATCACCTACTATTACAGGTTGTGAAATTCAAGGTGGTAGTGGTGAAAGTTACTGCTATGGTATAGTGATTGGGGGTTCTGCATCACCTACTATTACAGGTTGTAAAAGTATTGGGGGGGTAATAAGTTCACATGATACAAATTTTTCAGAAAGTTTTCAGCCTTATTCTGATAAACCTTATATGCTTCTTTCAATTGCTGTTTATGTTAATACAGCTCAAGAATCAGGTGCAACTTTAAAGCTTGGAACAACTGAAGGTGGTGATGAAATAGCATCTGGAATTCCTGTTGATTCTATTGGTTGGAAATTTTTTGATTTTAATAGAGTTGAAAGAGCAGCAGGTGAATACTTATATGCTACAGTTGTTGATTCAGGTGGTAATCCTATTAGTGTTTCTTCATCAGATGCAATTAAAATTTATTATTCTGTTATAACAAATTATGCAGATTGCTATGGTTTATATTTGAATACTTATGGTTATGCAAGAATTGAAGGTGGAACATTTATAGGTAATGGTGCAAGCGAAGGTGTTAGAATTCTTGGAAAAAGTATTTCAGCAAAGAATTGGTTAATTACAAATGCAACAATAGAAACTCTTGATCCTACAAATGAATATTCTGTTACTGCTGATTCTTCCTTAACAGATGCTCCAATTTATAATTGCGTTCTTGTAGGTGGATTGCTTAATGTTACTCCTGCAACTGGAACTGAACAAGGTTCTAATATACAAGTTTAATGAAAAAGAAGAAGGAGGTGCAAAATGTTAACAGATGAACAATTAAATGAATTTAAAAAACTTGCAGATGCTGGAAAAATAAATGCTAATAGTATTTTTTTCACAACAGAGCCACTTGAAGAACCGCTTGAAATTCCAGAAGATGCAGACGAAGAAACAATTCGTTCAATTTTGGAGAAAAATAAAGAAATTGCTGAAAGAAACCGTTTAAGAAAAGAAAATGCTAAGAAGCTTTCTGAGCTTCTTGAGAGCTTAAGTTAGTTTAAGAGTTTATAAATGAGAAAAGAAATTTTAAAAATTGAAAAAGACAAATTTATTTTGCAAGTTGTTTCTGATATAACACCGTTTTTAAGAAAGAATTATGAGGAAAGAAAGTTGATCGGCAAAGGGTTTTCTAAGAAGCGAACTTGGCGAAAAATTGGTTCTATTCCTTTGGATTTTCTTTTAAGCTTGCCTAAAGAGCAGCAAGAAGAAATTATGAGAAATCCTAAAGCAATTAAAAAAATATTGAAAAAACATCCTGAATTTAGATGCTCTGAAGGAGAAATTTAAAAAAAGGTAGGTAAAAATGACAGTAGAAGAGTTTTTAAACCAAGTTCGTTATCAAATTAATGATACCGATAAAGCAGAATATTCTGATAATGAGCTTATAAGTTATGTTAATGATGCTTTAAGATTTATTTCAAATGAGCTAATAAGGCTTTCTTCCCCTATTTTGCTAAAATATACTACTTTGAGTCTAACTGATGGAGTAGCTGATTTACCAAGTGATTTTGTAAGGGAAGAAGGAGTTCTGGATAGCCAAGGCAACTTATTAAAAAGCTATCCTGCTATTAAACCAGCTGATCAATATGGCTATAAGATAATTGGTGATAAGATTTATTCAAATAATACAAGTTTGGATTTATTTTATTATACTCTTTTTTCATTTATTTCTTCTTTAGATGATGAACTTCCTGTGCCTGTTTATATGGTTAATTTGTTAAAAGAAATGGTGATTTTTCTGGCTTTGAACAGAAATGAGTTTTCTTTAAATGTGGAACAGGAGCTATTGAAAGCTTTTGGTGCTCAGATTTATGAAATTGCCAATTCAGTAACTCAAACTTATTACGAAAGAGAATTACCTTTTAAAGTTTAATATAAAAATGCGTGTTATTTTGCTCTGTAATAAAAAGAAAGCCTTTAATAAAGGTTTTGATATTTGTTTGATGTCTTCTGTTTATTATAGGGCAAATATGAAGGCGTTAAAGGGTATTTAAAATGAGACTTGGAACAAAGCACAGCGGAACAAGGATAGTGCATTTTACTGATTTTTCAGGTGGGCTTAATCATACTTTGCCACCCGAGGCCCTTGCCGAAAATGAATGTGTAGTTCTTCTTAATTGGGAATATGATTTTTCAAGCGGTGTTTTAAAAACTCGGGATGGAACAAAAAAGCTTGCAGATTTAGGTAGCAATATAGATCAGCTTTTTTATGCAAAAAATTTAGATTTTTTATTGGTTTCTTCTGGAACAAAACTTTATAAATACAATTTTGATGGGACGTTTACAGAGCTTGGTGATTTATCAGGAGATAAAATTCCTATTTTTGCTGAATGGGGGAATAAGGTTCTGATTGCTTCTGGTGGAAATTTACAGTTTACAGATGGAACAACTTTAACTACAATTTATACTTCTCCTATTTGCGATTATGTGAATGTGCAGTATGGACGGGTTATAGTCAGCAAGCAAGGGGATGATTATTTATATTGGTCTGGAATAGGAGATGAGACGAATTGGAATTTTGAAGGGACTGATAGCGATGCAATCAAGCTTGAGGTTGGATATAAAGATGGTGGAAATATTATTGCGGTTAAGATGTTAAGCAAAGATATAATTGTTTTTAAAGATAACAGAAGGATTTATCGAGTAATTGGGGTTTATCCTAATTGGGCTGTTTATCAGGTTTCAGAAGATAGTGGACTTTTATCAAGATTAGCTGCGGTAGAAGTAGGGAATTTAATTATTTTTATGGATAGAAGTGGAGTGAGAAGTCTTAATACTGTTTTTGAGTATGGAGATATAAAGGTAAGGGATATAGGAGAAAAAGTTAATAAATGGTTAAAAGAATTTAACCCTAATACTGTGAGAATTTGGCATGTTAAGCCTAAAGGGCAGGTTTGGGTAAGAATAAAAAATAGTGAATTTGTTTATGTTTTTCATTATTACAATGGAGCATGGACAGCATTTAAATTTCCTAAAAAGTGTTGTGCTGTTACTTGGATTGAAAATACTGTTTATTTAGCTTTAGAAGATGGATTATACAGAATGGATAGCACTTTAACTGACGATGATGGAGAGGATATACAAGCAAGATTGATAACAAAAAGAATACATCCAAGTAGACAATTTTTGTTAAAGAAAGGCAAAATGTTTTATCAAGGGATTAGTTTAGGAACTATGAATTTGAAAATAAATAAGTTAAATAAAAGTTTAGATTTAATACCAAGTGGTGATATTGCTTATTATGATGATGATATAGCTTATTATGATGATGATCCTGTAGTTCAGCAGGAAAGTAGCTTAGTGCAATTCAAATGCAATCATAGAATACCATATTTACAGCCTGAGCTAATGGTGCAATCTGGAAGCATGAAGCTTTTAGGATTAATTTTAGAAGTAGTGGAGGTGTAAAAGATGGGTGAATGGACAAAGCAATATCCTGTAGATTTTAGTCCTACAGGAGATACAACTTCGCAAGCAATAGAAAAGCATATAAATGAGCTTGATAGAATTTACAATTTACTTAACCGTGTAAGAAAGCTGGATGCAGGAGATGTTCCTCCTACTGATCCTATAACATATCATTTATGGCTTGATACTTCAGAGGGAACTTACAAATTTAAACTTTATGATGGTGAAAAATGGGTTGATTTTTTGGCAGAAATACTTAGCAGTGTGGGCGGAACTGTTACTATGCCAACTATTTATGGTCCTTATGGTGGTAAGTATAATACTACCATTACTCTTTCAGCTACTGGGTCTTTAACAGCTTACAAAGATAATAAAGCAGTTGTCGATCATTTTGAGTGGCAATTACCAGATGGTTCTACTACTACAGGAGATAGCATTGATTATACTATGCCTGATTCAACTCATGTAGGAGAAACACTGACTTTTAAATGCAGAGCAGTTGATAATATTGGTAATGTAAGTTCATGGGCAAGCTTTACTGTAGATGTTACTGATAGCCTTCCACCTGAGATTAATTCAGTGGATAGAGAAGAGGTTTTGGTAGGTGGAGAATCTTATACTTTTACTATTGATGCTTCTGATCCTGAAGGTGGTAGTTTACAGTATAAAATAACTTGTAGTGATTCAAATGTAACAATAGATCCTTCTGATTGGAGCGATAGCAATAGCTTTACAGTTACTTTACCTGATTATGTAAGCGATACTCCTGTTGTTTTTACTTATCATGTGAAAAATGCTTCAATAACAACAACTAAGGCAGATTTTGTAACTGTATATGCTGATTTATCTGTTTTAGGGCTTATAGATGGAGGAGATGATCTTGTTTTGAAAGATGTGGCAGTAGATTCTAATGGGAATGTTTTTGTTTGTGGTTATTGGTATAATGGGAGTGATTATGATATTTATCTTGCCAAATTTGATAAAAATTTGAAGGTTCTTAAACAGATTACTATAGATGGTGGAAGTGGAGTTGACAGGGCAATGGGAATAGCTGTTGATTCCAGTAATAATGTTTATGTTTGTGGTTACAGTAATAATGGGACGAATAATGATTTTTATATTGCGAAATTTGATAATGATTTAAATGTTGTTTCACAGGCAACAATAGATAGCGGTGATAATGATATTTTACAAGATATAGCAATTGATTCTAATGGGAATATTTTTGTCTGTGGTTCTGCTTATAATGGGACCAATGATGATTTTTATATTGCGAAGCTTGATAGTGATTTGAATATTATTAATCAAATTACTTTGGATAGTGGTGGGGATGATTATTTATATGATATTGCTATTGATTCAAATGGTAATGTTTTTGCTTGTGGTAGCAAAGGATATGTAATAAAGCTTGATAATAGCTTAACAGTTCAGAAACAGGTTTATTTGGGCGATTATTATACAGCTTACGGTATTGCAATAGATAGTGATAATAATGTTTTGATTATTAACCGTTATTATGCTTCGTCAAGTGATTGTAGTTTGAGAATAACAAAGTTTGATAATGATCTTAATGCTGTTAGACAACAAGCAATAGATAAAGAACCAGATTCTTTCTTTGGTTTATGCTCTTTACCAGATGGCAATGTTTGTATGGCATCAATGGTAGAAGGTAATGGATATGTGCTTAAGACAGATAGATTTCTTTTAGGTGTTTTGAAACAATGTGGAATAAACAGAGGAGATGTAGATATTCACTTGACAGGAATTTGCAGTAATAGCAATGGAGATATTTATGTTTGTGGTTATTGCACTTTTAGTGATTATTCTCGTGCTTTTATAGCAAAATTGGCTGATTTTGAAGAATATGACGGAACAATCGCTTATACTCTTAATGATAATGTTTTTGCAAAATATGATGCTGATTATTCTTTAAGAAAGACTTCTCTTACTTTAAGTGAAGCTTCTTACTCTGCAACAAGCCAGAGCTGGAGTGTAGCAGGAGTAAGCTTTACTGCTACAGAGCAAAGCTTTACTGTTTATACTGATGTTAAACCACATTAGCGATGCAATTAATACAAACACAAAATCCAGAAATGATTAAAAAAATTTTGCCTTTTTGGAAAAAATATTTAGCAAAAATTAAACATTCTTTAGATGAAGCAGAATTAAATAGGTTGGCAGCTTGTTTTATTCCTAATAGTTCTTATAGGTTTTTTGTATTAATTGATGAAAAAGAAAAAAAGGTTCATGGATTTTGTGTAATGTATTTGGACGAACATTATGGAGCTTTAATTCTTTTGCAGGAAGCAACTGATAAGCGTGAAAAAATGCATAAAGAGCTAAGTTTTTTGGCTAAGAAAATAGGAGCATCTGCAATGTATTTTTCTACAGAAAGAAATCCTGAAGCTTGGAGAAGATTAGCAGGGACTAAAAAAATTGCTACTACATTAGAATTACCTTTTAAGGAGGAATAAAAATGGGTAGCATTTTTGGTGGAGGAAGCACTGAAACTAAAGTTACTCAAACAAGAACAATTCCTCCTCCTACACCGCAAGAAACACAATTATTATCTGACCTTTTTAATATAGCTCATACAGAATATTATAGACCCAGTGAAGAATTTTTAGATGTTTTAGCTAAACATTATGAACCAAGTGAAAAATATTTAGAAGCATTAGCTACACCATATACACCAACTCCTTCTTTTGCTTCTTTAGTAGGAGAATATTATCAGCCAAGCGAAGAATTTTTAAGAGTGATGTCTAAGCATTATGAGCCAAGCAAGGAACTTTTAGATGTTTTAGCTAAACATTATGAACCATCTCCGCAATTTGTAAGCGAAATGAGTAGACCCTATTTATCAATGCTTCCTTATCAAGAAGAATGGGGAAGATATCTTAATCAGCTTGCTACAAGAGGAGTGATTAATTCTACAATTGCTCAAGAGGCAATGAAAGAATTGGGAGCAAGGCTTGCTGAAAGAGGAAGAGAATTAAGATGGGCTGGATTACAGGCTTTAGAAGCAGCAAGAAGGCAAGCTTTAGAGGATGAATATAGAAGGTCTTTAGAAAGAGAAAGAGCAATAATAAGATCCATGGAAGATGAATTTAGGAGAGCTTTAGAAAAAGAAAAGGCAATAAGTGCATCTAAAATGGATCAGTGGCGGAGAGCTTTGGAGTATGAAAGAGCTTATAGAGTTTCCTTAGAAGATAAATTAAGAAGGGCAGAATTAGAAGAAGAAGCAAGAAGAAGGGCTTTAGCTGATGAATTGGCAAGAGCAGCAGCAAGAGAAGAGGCTTTGAGATATTCTGGTGAGCAGAGATATAAAAACCTATTTAATCTTTGGAGTACTTTATATAGTGGAAGAATGGGAATTCCTACAACTGTAAGAGAAGTAGAGGGACCAAGTCCATTTAGTCAAATAGCTGGTTCTGCTTTAGGATTAGGGCTTGGTTATTGGTTAGGACCTGGTGGTGGATTATCTTGGTTAGGATCTGGTTTGGCTGGATTATTGGGTTTAGGTGGTAATGCTGCTGCTGAAGCTGCTGCAGGTAGCATGGCTGGAAAATTGGCTGCACAATTTGGTTCTCCTTTTTCAAGTGCTTTAGGAGCTTTGGTTTTTTAAGGAGGAGATAGATTAAATGTGGCAAAGAATAGTTTACCTTAAATCTCAATACAATTTGATAGAGCTTTTTCATGATCCTGAGACAAGACATTTAAGGCTTGATTTAAATCTTTGTACTCAATTTCATTCTGCTGATGAACATAGATATCATGAGTTGGCTATATATTCTGCTTATGTTGTAGCAGGGAAAGAACCTAAGAAAGTGCTAATTTTAGGAGGTGGAGATGGTTTAGCTTGTAGAGAAGCTCTTAAATTTGCTGAGAAAGTGATTGTAGTTGATATAGATCCAGATGTAACAGATCTTGCTAAAAAACATCCTCTTGTATCTGCCCTTAACTGTTATGCTTTTAATGATGAAAAAGTAAAAATCTATAACAAAGACGCTTATTATTGGGTTAGGGAATGTAGAAAGCATAAATTCGATATAGTTTTTGCTGATTATCCTGACCCTACAAGCCCAAGTTTAAGCAAACTTTTTTCTTTAGAACATTATGAAGAAATAAAAAGGATTTTAAAACCTCATGGTGTTTTGGTGGTTCAATCTGGTGGAGCATTGATGCTACCTGTTATGACAGTGATTGGAGCAAAGTTAAGAAAATTATTCAAATGGGTTGTGCCTTTAAAAGTAGAAATGTTATCTGGGATACAAGGATTTTGGTTTGCAACAAATGTAGATAAAATAGAGCCTAAATGGGAAAGATTAAATAATATAGAAACAAAGGCATTTGATAGACAAATGTTCTTATCTGCTACAAGCTGGAGCAAGGATTTAAGGGAAGCTCTTAAAAAGGGAAATGCTGAGGAAGATGCTTATGATGCTTATGTTTATTCATTGTGTTGGATAAAACACTTAAAAGTAAGTGTAGGAGGGTAACAATGCCAACTGGACTTTTAGAAATATTAAGCAATACAGATTTAGGCAGAAGAATAAAAGAAGAGAAAGACAGAGCTTTAGCAAGTGCTGTGACAAATGCATTAAGTCAAGGAGCTCAACCTAATGTTGGGCTTTTTGATTTATCTGTTTTAAAAGATTGGTTTCAGCCTATAAGTGAAGAAGAAAGGCAAAGAGTTTATAAGCAAGCAGCATTGGCAATGATAGGTTCAGCTTTAGGAGGTGCTTTAGCAAAGGCATTGGGAGCAGATGAAAGATTTGCAGCAGGATTAACAAAGGGTGGATTATTAATAGGACAGGATTATTTGCAAGGATATTTGGAAAGAGAAAAAATGTGGCAGGATTTTAAAAATAAATTAGCTACTAAATTGATTATAACTAATCTTGAATTTCTTGCTGATCAAGCTAAAGATGAGCAGAAAAGAAGTGTTTTAAAAAGTTATGCGGATCATCTTAGAAGTATTTATCCTAAGTATTGTAAAGAGGATGGTAGTTTTGATTGGATAGGGTTTTCTCATGAAGCAACTTTAAGAGCTTTAGAACTTGGTTTAGAGCCTAAAACAACAAGAGAAATACAGGAAGCCTTTTTAAATGCTTCAAAAACTTTGACTAATTTAGAAAAATCTAAAGCTCAAATTTTAGAAAGTTTAGCAAGAAGTGCTTTAAATCTTGCTCAAGTTGAAAAAGCCAAAGCTACTGCTGCTAAAACTAAGAAGGAAACTGAGCTTCTTGGTAAACCTACTCCACCTAAAGTTGTTATTTATCGTTCAGAAAAAGAAAAAGGAGAAACAGGTTTAAGCCCAGCAGAAGAAAGAAGAATATTAGATAGAGCAATTCAGCTTGCTCAGAAAGATACAAGATGGATAACTGCTGAGTCTGAAGAAGAGAGATGGGAGTTAGTAAGGGATTATTATAACAGGCTTAAAGAGCTTTTAGGAAGAAAAACTGGAAAAACTAAAAAAACAACTGCTATTTCTGAGGAAGCAAAGATAACTGGAGAGACTTTATATCAGATTTTATTTGGGAAGTAAGGAATGCCAAGTGATAAAGAAGCAAGATTAAGTTGGGCTAAAACACAGCTTTTTAAAATTTTACCCTTTGTTCTACCTGATTTTAAAAATTTATCTAAAGAGAAACAAATTAAATTAACAGAAGCTCTTGCTAAGAAACCTGATGTTTTTGCTCAGGTTTTGGCTATTAATGTAAAGGATTGGAATAAATTTCCTGTAGAGAAGAAAAGAAAAATAATGTCTACAATTTATTCTCCTGAACAATTGGAAGAATTAGAGAAGTGGCCTTGGTTTGATCCTGTTTTTGCTTTATCTGCTCCTGTAGGATTTGGAATAAAAGATATAGCCCGTCAGGCTATTAGAGCAGGGGCTAAAGCAGCTTTAAAAGAGACAGGAAGAACTGCTGGTGCTGCTGGTAGCAGTTTGCTTGCTGAGGCAGGAACAACAGCTGTAGCTGAACCTTTAGAAGAAAAACATCCTGTTCTTGCAAGCGTTTTGGCGCCTTTAGTAGGAGTTGGAGTTGGTGTAGCAGCAGAAAGAGGAACAAAAGCTTTATTAAAAGCTGCTAAAAGACCAGCTAAACCTAAATTAGAAGAAGAAGTTGAAAAAATTGAGGAAGTATTAAAGCCAGAAATTAAAGAACCAGAGGTTGCTAAAGAAGCAAAGCTTGTTGAAAAACCTGAAATTTTAGAAGAAAAGCCTAAGAAAGTTTTAAAAGTCGAGAAAGGATTAGCTCCTGATTTAGAGGAGATTACTAAAGGAGTTAAAGAAGCTGAAGAAATAGTTGAAGCAAAACCAGAAATTAAACCAGAAATAAAGCCAGAAACAGAATTAAAAGCTGAAATAAAAGAAAAATCTTTACAAGAAAAAGAACCTTGGGAAATGACTAAAAAAGAATGGGAAAAGGTTTTTGGCTTTCCTAAAATTAGTGAAAAAAGAGCTAAAGAAATAGATAGAATGTTTTATCATGGAGAACTCTGGAAAGTTCCTTTAAAAGATTATTTAGGATTTCGTTTTAAAGATGCTGGTAAAAAAATTACTTTTGCTGATTTAGGAGTAATAGGAAAATCTCCTATTCCTACTCCGAAAGAAATAGAATCAGCCAAAGAGTTTCATAAAGGTATAGTAGAACAAGCTCTTAAGGAAAACAAACCTGTTCCTGAAAATGTATTAAAAGATTATCCAGATTTAGCTGAAAAATATAAGTCTGCTTTATCTGAAGTTAAGCTTTATGCTGGCTTGCCTTTAGATGAAGTTCTTAAAAAGGGATTTAAAACACTAAATCAGCTTGCTAAAGTCACAAGAGAAAAAGCAGCTAAGAAAGAACTATATAGGCTTGCTGATATTTTAGGCTATGGAAAGGAAATAAGAGGAAAAGATATAAAAGGAATTAAGACTTGGACAGCAAAATTATATAATTTGGAGGATATTGTTAGAAGATATGGAGATTATTATCCTGAGGTTAAAGAGATTGAATATGCGATGAAGTGGATAAGGGAGCCTCAGGCCAATAGATGGGCTTATGCTGTTGATGAAACAATTATGAAACCTCTTAATAAACTTTCTAAAGAGAGCAAAGAAAAGGTTTTCAGAATTCTTTATAGAGAATCTTTAACAGGCAAACCTGATCCTAATGTCAAAAATTTGTCTTCTGAAGAAAAGAGTGTTTATAGAAGAGTGAGAAGGTTTTTAGAAATAGTTTGGAAGGATATTAAAGATAGCTATAAAGAGGCTTTAAAGAAATATATAGATGCTAAACCAATGTCAAATGAAGAAAAGGAAATTTTGACTAAAGCATTAGAGAAGGCAAATCCTAAAGTTGTTCCTGATGAATTAAAAACTAAGCATGCTGCTTTTTATCGTCATCTTGTAAGGTATGCTGAAATGTATCCAGTTCCTTACTACATGCCTCAGAGAAGAACTGGCGGATTTATGGTTAAGCTTATTGATCCTAAGACTGGTGAAGTTATTTTTGCTCATGATGTTGAAACAAGTGCAGAAGCAAAAAGAATTGCTGAAGCTTTTGAAAAAGGTGATTATTCTACAGTTGAGAAGTGGTTTAAAGAGTTAGAAGTTCCTTTTGATGTCAAATCAATTCCTAAAAATGTTAAAGTAGTTGCTGAAGAAATAAGCAGAATTCCAGTTGAAGCAGGAGCAGAAATTCCATTTTCTAAGATTATAGCATTTTTACATACTTCAGCTGAAAGAGCTAAGAAGCTTCCTAAAGAAGATGTTGCTAATTTCTATATGAATTTAGCAGAAGATATAGATAATTTCTTAAAGAGCTTAGGATGGAGTGCCCATTTAATTAGAAGAAAGAATATTCCTGGATTTAGCTTAAAGCTTGAAGATGCTGAAAAGAGATTAAGAGGCTATTTATATGGATATGGATTGTCTAAAGCTAAAAAACAAGCAATGGAACATGCTTATAAGGCATTTTATAAGCTTGTTCATAGAAAAGGATATAAACCTGAAGGGCTTATTAGAGAATTAAGCGATTATTTAAGTTATGCATTTGGAACACCTGAACCAAGAGAGGTTAGACAGCTTAATAGATTGATTGTTCTTTGGTTTTTAGGAGGTAGAGTAAAATCTGCTCTTATTAATGCTACTCAGAACTTAACATCTGGTTTAGCTGCTTATATTCATCATAAAATTCCTGCCAAACAATTACTTGTTGGGCTTAAAAAAGTATTTGGGAAAAGAGGTTTGGATTTAGAGGATAGAAAGGCTTTGAGAAAGGCAATTCAAGAAGGCTGGCTTGATGCAAATATTGTTGACGAAATGATGAATCAGTGGAGAGGAATGAATACTATTGTAGATACTGCAATGCTTCCTTTTAGATATGTGGAAACTTTTGTTAATAGAGCAGTTCATTTTATGGGAGCTTTTGATTATTTTCGCAAGATAAAGAAAATGCCTTTTGATGAAGCTTATAAAAAGGCTTTAGAAGTAATGTTGGAAGGACATTTCTGGGCAAGTAGATATAACAGAGCACCAATAGAAAGAAAATCTTGGGGAAGATTATTAACTGCATTACAAACCTTTACTTTTCATTATTTCAGGTATGCATTTAATCTTGCAAGGAAAAAGGATTGGAAGGCTTTAGGTTGGTTGTTAGGTTCTCCAATGGTGTTGGGTGGAGTAGTTGCTTTACCTGGTGGAGAATTGGTTGAAGAACATGTAGTTAAACCTCTTTATAGAAAATTTACAGGTAGAGAATTAGAGATAGATTTAAGCAAACATCCTGAGCTTAAATATGGACCAGCAGGCTATATTTCCCCTTCAATTTCAATAAGTGTAGGGGTTGGATTTAGCGAAGACCCAATGCGAGTTTATGGAGGTGTAATTCAAAATCTTTTAAGACAGATTAAAAGGTCAATTAGTCTTTGGAAAAGAGGAGATAAAGAGGGGGCTATAATGGAACTCATGCCACTTGCTATAAGAGATGTGTATAGAGGAATAAAAGGTAGAGCTGGATTAAGAACTACATTTGGAGAGGTTGTTTTAGATGAAGAAGGAAGACCTGTGAGCTTAACAGGTAAAGAAGCTTTTATGATGGCTTTAGGATTCAAACCAATGCGTGTTCAGAAAGTTTTTGATATGAGAGCTTTAGAAAGAGAAATTCAAAGAAGAAGAAACGAAATTTTGAGAAAGCTTGGAACTGCTTTAAGCAAGGCAGAAACAGCAGAAGAGAAAAAAGCTGCTTTAAGAGCATTAATAGAATATAATGAGAAGGTCAAAGAAAAGGCTGTGGAGGCTGGTAAAAAGGGAGATATGATTTATTATAGATATTGGAACTTAATGCATATTACACCTGAAGAAGTGGTAAGGTGGGCTGAATTGAATAAGAGAGCAGAAAAAGGAATAAGAAAAGAAATACAAGCTTTTGCAAGACAAATAATGTAGTAAGGAGGTGCGCCATGGCAAGAAAAAAGAAAAAAGCAACCAAAAAAGAGGACAGGTATTGGTTACAGGAAGCAAAAGAGAGGATGGAAAGAAAGGGAACAGTAGGGAAGTTTACAAGGTATTGTATAAGGAAAGGGTATAAAGGAGTAACTCAGGAGTGTATTAATGAGGCTAAAAGAGAAGCCAGAGAAACAGGAAATACTGAGCTTTTAAGAGAGGCTGTTTTTGCTCAAAATGCAAGAAAGATTGCTAAGGGAAGGAAAAAGAAAAAGAAAAAATAATTAAAGGAGGGAGGAGGTATGGCTAAAAAGAGAGATGTTGATAAGCCCTACCTCCTTATGAAAGCTGTCGGGGCATTAGAAAAACATAGAAAACTTGATGAAAAGGAAGCTTTTAGAGTTGCAACCATAACATTACAAGCTGTTGGGTTATTAAGGCCGAGAACTCAAAAACTTACTCGATGGGGGAAAGATTTGCAAAGAAGAATGAAAATTTCAAGGGCAAGAAGAAAGAAGAAGGAGAAGTAAAATGCCTCTTAAAAAAGGAGCAATCTATAAGTATAAGACTGGCAAATATGTAAGAGAGAAATTAGGTAGCAAAAGAGGGTGTATTGCTTATAGAGTTGTTCCTGTGCCAAATAAACCAGGAAGGAAAGTTTTAGTTTGCATAACTGCTAAGAAAGGACCAAGAGGAGGAAGAACAAAAGCTATTAGCCTGTTAAGAAGTTTAAAAACTAAAAAAGGGCAAAGGTTGGCTAAAGTAGCTAAAGTAAAAACAGTAAAGAGAAAAAGAGGTAGAAAGAAGAAAAAATAATAAAAAAGGAGGAACCTATGAATGGAGGGGAAAGTGCTATTGGTGAATGTATATGAGGTTCCTCCTGAGCTTTTATCTTCAGATGAAATTATGAAGTTGCTTTTGATAAGAACAATTGAGGCTGCTAATATGACACCAGTTCTGCATACATTACAGATTGCTCATTTTCCTATTCCTGGTGGAAATGGATTTAAAGGCGAATATGGATTATCTGCTGGTATGGTTTTAATAGAGAGCCATGTTTATATTCATACTTGGCCAGAGAAAGAATATATGAGATATGAGATGTCTTCTTGTAGAAATTTTAATGAAAAAGAAGTTTTGAATATTTTAAAAGCAATTTTAGGCAAAGATATAAAAATTGATTATTTAGCTTTGCCTTGGAGTAACAATGTGGCAGTTCTTAATCTATAGAGGAATTTATAAGTGGCTTTTTTATGGTTTGATTGTTTTGTTGATAGGAGCATTTGGAAGCTATTTTTATTATTTAAAGCAAAAAAGCGATAAATTAGAAAAGCAAGTTTTTTATTTAGAAAAGCAACTGGCAGATTGTAAAAAAGTAAATGCGGATTTAGTAAAAGAACTGCAAGTTCAGCAGCAAAAATACCAAGCCAAAGTAAATAAATTACTTAAGTTAATAAATAAAAAACCTAAAGTTATAAAAATTCCTAAAGTGATAACTAAGAAAATTTATGTTCCTGCTGAAGATTGTCAGAAGATGGCTATTATGATTGATGAGTTTATAAAAATTCAGAAAGAGAAAGAAAAAGAAAAATGAAGAAAATAATATTTTTGTTTTCTTTATTGTTATTAAGTGCTTGTGGTTTAATGAAACCTGAAATTAAATATATAGAAAAGCCTGTTTATATTAAGTGTAAAATTCCTGAGGTTCCTAAAGCTGATTTAGAGCCTATTCCTGATAATGCAACTTATCCAGAGAAATTGCAAATTATTTTAAACAATTATCTTAAGCTTGAAAAAGAAATAGAGCTTTTAAGAGAAGCAATAAAAGCTTGTGAATAATAAAAAAAGGAGGTGTTAAAAATGCAAGAATTTTTAATTATAGTTTTAGTTTGTGCAGTAGCTTTTCTTGTTGGGTTTGGTTTAGGAGTGATTTATGCTAAGAAGGTTAAAAAGGAAGTTTTGGAAAAGCTTGAGATTGTAGAAGGAAAGGTTGATTATTTAAAAGAAAAAGTAAAGGGAAAGAATGATGAAGAAATATTTTAAGGAATGGTTTTTAGCAATAGTTTTAATTATAGTTTGTTTGGTTTTGTTTTTGACGGGTTGGGTTTTTGATTTTACAGCTCCTTGCCAAGTGATAATAAAAAAGACTTTTTTGGTGGTTTGGTGGTATTTCTTATCTTATCTTTTTAGGAGAATAAGGCTTGGGAAAATTGAGTGGACAAATGAAGATAAAAAATCTTATTATTTCATTTTGCTTATTGGTTCTGCTCTTATTTTTGCCATGTCTTAGTATAGCAGGAATTGAAGATTGTAAGAAGTTTTCAGATAAAGTAAGAAAAGCTCATGAGTGGTTCTTTGGTATAGATTATCCTTATTGGTATTCAGTTGCTCAGCTAAAGGTAGAGTCAGGTTGTAGATGGAGAACTTCTTTAGATGGTTGGGGTAGCTTAGGTTATGCTCAGATAACCCCGAGATGGTGGGACGAAGAACTTTCTAAAATGTTTCCCAATTGGAAAGAAAAAGATAGCTTTGATTATTTCTTAGCTCAAGCTTATATTCTTCACAAATATCACAAGATTAATAAGTGTGGAAAGCTTTTTATAATTTATCAATGCTATAACAGGTCTTGTTGGAAGGTTTTAAAAGAAACTAAAGGATGCTGTTCTTGGGAACAAGGATATCAAGAATGTTTGAAACATAAAAAGAATATATGTGTTTGGCGTGTTAAAGGCAAATGCAAACAATACAGAACCGATTGCGATATAAACTATCTTTATTCAAAAAAGATTTATAAGTATGGGAAATTATTAGAAGAATGGAAAACAGAAAAGTATAAATTTTGGTAGAACCTTTTTAAAATATACCCTTAATAGTTTCAAAAATGCCTCTAAAATCGCATGAAGAACCTAAACAAGTATTAAAAACCTTTGTTAAGGTTCTTCCTTTTATCTCAGGACGAAATAATAGGGTGTTATTTTGCTCCAGAATCAAATGAAGAAATAAAACAATACCTGAGATACTTGTTTAAGTGTTTCCTTTTATCTGAGGGCAAATATGAGGCTATTAAGAGGTAATTTGAAAGGGAGTTAAAAGAAATGACTAAAATGGATTATTTATGTTTAAAAAGGTTACAAAGAAGGTTTCATACATTGCCTTTAAATAGAGAATGGCTAAGAAAGAAATTGGGTAAGGAAGGAGAGAGAATTTATGAAATATTACTGAAGGGGATTAAAGAAGGAAAATTAAAAAGGTTGCATAGTGTAGAATGGGATGTAGTTCCTATTGATAGGATAAAATAGGAGAAGGGAGGCAAAAAATTTTAAAGGAGGTGGGGGAAAGAGGTGTGGTATGGCTTATTTGATGCCTCCCTTCTTAGTATTAATTATACCACTAAAAAGAAAAAAAATCAAGCCTGTTTACAAAATTGAGCAACTTTATTAAGATCGATTGTTTTTCTTTCTTTAAACTCCTGCTGCTTACCAGCATTCCATAGCGAAACAGGCCTAAAATAGCCGACAACCCTTGAATAGATTTCACAAGGCACAACTTTAACCCTTTTAGTTTCAACCTTGCTTTTGCTTTTAACAGGAACAAGAAGCTGTATTATGTTAGACATAGTTTCCTCCTTTTAGTAGAGTTATGAAAAAAATAAAACAGTTATTTAGTTTTTCAAATAAAAAGGCTTTTTAGTAGAATTATTTTTTTTATTTTTTCTTCTTATTATTTATTTATTATTATTCTTCTAATAAATAAATATATAAAATGTCCTAAATAACAATGCG
>Ga0190363_1000325_pt1 | contig 27799 bp, 46 predicted proteins | sample 48721867_MG_FD_161272 | JGI IMG/M metagenome (GOLD analysis project Ga0190363, IMG submission 161272) | Hydrothermal vent microbial mat bacterial communities from Southern Trench, Guaymas Basin, Mexico - 4872-18-6-7_MG | ecosystem: Environmental > Aquatic > Marine > Hydrothermal vents >... | reverse complement strand
TCTGGGATGGAACCGAATGGAAAGGCAGAGTGATTCCGCTTGAAAGTATAGACCAAATCGTTGAAGTGGACATTACCGATTTAATTTCTTGGTCACCTGAAATTTTAAACAATTTAGAAACCAGACTCCATTACTTATATACCATAACGGTTGGGCTCCAGAAGAAAAGTTCTCCTTATGTAGACTATGTTGAAGTAGAAGTAACCTACTCAACGCCTTATCCTACAACTCAAGAAACAACTCAAATAATGATGCAAGGTCTGGAACAATTTATGAGCATGATGTTTACAATGATGTTTATGATAATGATTATGAGCATGATGACGGCGTTAATGGGGGTGATGTAACAATGTCAGACTCGATTGAAAAGAACGTTTCACAAGACCCCCCAGAAGACTGGTTCACAATTCTTATCTTTTCCATATACAACTTAGTAATACTGGGCATGACCATTAAATGGTTCATTCCCGAAACTAAAAAACTGATTAAGGAGGAACTGTATGAGTGACCTTAATGAAAGCTTAAAAAAGGCAGTAGCTGATGCGATTAGACGGAGTGGATATTCGACTATAATCGCTAATAGAGTTTATACTGCTGAAGAATTGGCTAGAGAAGTTGAAAATGAAACTGAAGTTGGAAAGAAAATGATTGAAATGGCTATCAAGGGAACAATTGAACGATACTCAAAAGGAGGAAAATAGAAGTGTATCCGCTAGAAAAAGTCATAACTATAGAAGGTTCGTTGCCTCCGGAAACTCCTTCGCTTGCTAGGATAGAAGAGGGAAAAGATTCAACTTTGAGACTATGTTTGTCAAGTCCAACTACGCTGGAGATTGAAGCTTCAAACATAAAGGTGCTGAGGCTAGATATAGTAAAAATGCTTGAGGGACTGGGATTATCACCAGCTCAAATTTCATCATATGTAGCTCAAATTCAAAACTCAGCATCGAAATATGCTGTGAAAGCTTCATTTGATGCCGAAGACTACTTTATCGTCTTAGACTTGCCAAAATCATGGAAAGTCACCACCGTTACTGTTAACGGTAAAACTCCTGAAGCCTTGATAGTTGATAATGAAGAAGGTGTGGTTTTCATTCCAGTAATCGGGGCATCACCATCAGAGATTGATATATACATGGAATCCACATTTCAATCAGCCATATCTTCATTGACTCTAGTTACTGCTGGAATAATTGTTCTGTCAGCAGTAAGTGCTCTGCTTAAAACTACTATAGTAAAAATGCGAGGATAGATTTGTCATGGGCGAGAATGACACTACAATTGTCAGAACAAACTTCGACTTAGTAACAGGAGTATTAAGCACTAAGATAGCACCAGAAGTAATTGAATATGCAAGAAAACGGCTTTACGCAGTCTATGACCTATATAAAGAAAAAGCCAATAAAACAGAACTGTTAGGCAACTTCGTAAGCAAAATTCCAGTAGTAGTCTGGGGTTTTAGTCACGGCTCAGAAGATGCCCTTATCGGTCCAGAAATAGGTGAAAACGTTTTCGACCTTGCTAACACGGTATGGTTCAACAACAAAATAGTTTCCATAGTGGCGTGTCACACTGGCAGAAAGCTGGCTCCAGCCATGGTGGATGCTGGAGCCAGAGCGGTCTTTGCTTACTCTGACGAGCTAAGAATCAGAATAACGGGGGATACATACGAGCCACTTGAAGGATTCAAAGAATGCATTACAGCTCCTAAATACATATATGATGGCTTAAAAGCCAAGGAAGTCTATGACGCGGTTATTGCCGAATACAATAAATGGATTGACTACTGGGACGAGAAAGACCCTGTAACCGCGGATGTTCTCCGTCACGATAGAGATTGCTTCATGCTGGTTGGTAGTGGAGAAAGCAAAATAACCTTAAGTACCTATCTGTTCATGGGCTTAACAGATATATTTGCTATTACATGGGTCGTTGCTAGAACCCTTCTAGAGATAGTCAGACTTACCAAGCCATTATGGCGAGGAGAGAAAGGTGGCTGAAGCAACACCAGTAACTCCGACCGATATACAAGCTATGATAACTCTAACTACCTTAACTATGATACTGATGATGCTATCTTTAACAATAAGTATAGTCAAAGAATTTAAATAGCGGAGGTAACTGACTTGATAAAAACTGAGCACTACCATACTGATGAAATAGAGGTAAGCATTGCCTCCGAAGATTGGAAAGAAGCAAAGATTCTAGATTTCGAAAAAGACCCCTTTCACAATAACATTATAAAAGTAAGAGTATTCGCAGACCTCATAGTGCCACCAGAAGAAACAAAAGGATTTCTCGGCGTATTTATTGATAATGAACCTCAGCCAAGAGCAGTTATCAAATCCGACTTAACTTTTAGCCACATATTTAAAACAGAATTTGAAACATATAACGTTCCATTTGGAAGACATACTTTAAAAATAAAGCTAAAAAGCGAGCAAGGATACCCAATTGTAAACACTTTCTTGGAAATCCATATAACCAGATTCTACAATTTATATGAAATGGTCGGATTACTGCTTCCGATAGAAATATTGGGATGAAAATGACTGAAGAGGGAAAGCCAGTAAAAGTAAGAGGGGGAGAAGCCAGAAAGGTGGTTGAACTTAACCCGGACCAACCAGTAGAAGGCCAAATAAAATTTGACCCAAAGACAAAAAGAATCTATGTATGGATAGAGGAATCCACATGAACCTTGAGGGAAACTTTAACCGGATGATTAAAGGTTCGTTTCTTCTAATTCTTCTAGTGGTATTTATAGAGGTTATTTCATATATCTTGGAGAAAACCCATCTTACCTTAACTCACCTTGGAAGCGGAACACTGAAAACAGGCCCGACTGAGGAAATAATCTTCGAGTTCGCTAGAGCAGAGCCATTCACAATAAGCGGATATGTCAACCTCAGAAATATGGAAGAAGGCGACATTATGGTATTGAAAGTATATGTTAAATTGGCGGTAGATGGAGAATACGTGCTCTATGCGGAGCAGACATATGTTGGTAAACAAGAGCAACCGTTAGTTAGAATCAGAGAACTGCCTGCAATGAAAGGGGTAAAGATAACTCTACGACAAACAAGTGGAACCCCCAAATATGTGCCTTGGGAATTTTACGGACGGTTTGTAAGCTGATTGAAAGGAATAAAAATCATACACTTCAGCAGACAAGCGGAACGCTTTATAAGAAAATTTCTATATCAATTTTTGAGGAAAGGTATGACCTAAAAAGGTGAACTTAATGGAGAGAAGGAGAATCGTGCCCCCGTTTATTTACTGTCCCAAATGCAGTAGAAAAATCTTTCTAGAGGAATTAAGCGGAAAGGAGCTTATGCACATAAGGAACAACGGATACATAGCTGGTGGAAGGGGAATATGCGAATGTGGTGTAGTAGTGGTTCTTTGTGTGCAAGAAATGCCGAAAAGCCCAACCTTCAGCCTATTCTTTGACATATATGCCCTTCCTAAACAAAAAGGTAATATACTCCGTTCTCAAAAAATTCTATCGTGAGCTAAAATGCCAGACTTTCCTCCGCCTCCAGCACCAACCGTGGATTACGATGCGATAGCCTCCGCCGTCTGGAATTACTCAACCAGAGAGCTTACTGGCTTTACTGGAACTCCACGTTCTGACTTGGTTGGTGCAGACGAACCAGTTTACACAAGGCTAGACGTAGCAGTTTCATCACGTTCAAGCCATACGGCAGAGGATGTATGGGCTGTAACAACAAGAACTCTAACTGGATTTACTGGACAGCCTAGAATTGACTTGCTAGGAGAAGACGCAGACTTCGAGTCTGGAACTGGAACTAGAAAGGCTAGAATTGACCGTCTAGCCAGCATAGAAGCACACCAGACACCAACAGAGGGAACAGCAACCTTCGCTACGGCAGACTCCTACCCGAAGACAGTTACTCTAATAGACACGTCTGGAATGGCATTTGCTGGAAAACAACACCTAGTAGATGGATACATAGACTTATCCGAGCTAGCCTCTGGAGAATCAATAAAGGTCAGAGAATACATGCAGATAAAGTCTGGTGGTTCATTCATACTATATGCGGAAGAAACCTACTCAGACGCACAATCCATTCCGCTACTGCACATAACAACTAAGCCAGCAAGATACGGCCTCAAAGTAGAGCTATACATGGAATCAGCACCATCAGCAGACAGAAACTTCGACTACCAGCTATTCGCTAAAGCAGTAGAGTAAACCAGTAACAGCCCAGCACACTAATAAGCTTCTTCTCCATTAGATTAGAAAGGGGTTAGACTTGACCATAGTCTGGACAGACCCTCAAACTGGAAAGAAATGGTATAGAAAGGGAAAATGTAAACATTGTGGTGGATGTTGCACGACATGGTGTCCATACCTATATTTTGAAGCCTTAAGGGACATAAAGAAAGGCGAGAAATTTTTTGGTGCTGGAGAAGACTACGGAAACATTCTTCTAAAATGTGCAATATTTGATAAGGACATAACAGTTAATACGCCTTGTGTTAGAGGTTGTACATTAAAAACTAGGAAAGAGTTTCCATCAAGTCCATTAGTAACTCCGCCCAAATGTGGATTTTACTGGGTAGATGAAGAGGGTAACAAATGGAGAAGAGAAGAACACGATTACTCAAAAGGAGTCTTAAAATAGACCCTACTTACTATCTTACGAATCAAGGTACTGGATACACTAGTCTATGGAAGCTTCTAGAAGCAGTCCCAGCAACAGCAGATGACACTACCATAATAACCTTCCCAAAAAATCAAACTGGATACATGAAAGTTATTCCTGGAACAGAAAATGACACGATTTTATCCTCTCTTCCAACAACGTTTGACAAATACGGATGGAGAACTGATGAAACTTTAAATGGGCAATTCGATGCTGGAACATGGTATTTCTACGTTACGCTTATAACTGGAAGATACGTAACTGGAGACCTCATCGTTTACGTTAGGCTCTGGAAATCAGCTAATGCGGACGGCTCTGGAGCAACAGCCCTAACAGACTGGCTTGAAATAGCCTCAGTATCATCTCCATCAGCAAACACGACCTATAACCTATCTGGCTCTGCAAGCCTATCTGCGTTAAGCCTCTCAAACGAATACCTATTTGTCGAATACATCATAGCAACAACAAGTGGATGCGGAAAATCTAGTGGATGCCCAGTAACCTTCAGATGTAACGAGGGAGCAAACCAGAGAATAGAAACAACAACCTTCACTCCAGCAGTAGTTCCACCAACAGTAGTAACAAACCCAGCTACAAACATAGGAACACTCCATGCAACCCTAAACGGAGAAATAACCGATACTGGGGGAGAAAACGCAGACGAAAGGGGATTTGAATGGGGAACGGAATCTGGCTCATACCCAAATAGCTGGACAGAAACTGGAAGCTTCGGAGTAGGTGCTTTCAGCCATGAAATAACTGGATTACAGCCCAAAACAACATACTATTATAGAGCTAAAGCCCATAATAGTGCTGGATGGAGCTACGGAGACGAACAAACCTTCACAACCTTAGGCTATAAGATAGAAGGACAATGCATAGATGAGAACGGAAACCCAGTTGACGGAGCAACCGTAAAACTCTACAAAACAGCAGATAACTCAAAAGAAGCCGAAACAACAAGCAATCCAGACGGAAGCTACAGCTTTACAGACCTTCCAGACAACAGCCAAAGATACGCAATAGCATGGAAAGAAAATACGCAAAAAAGAGTGGGAACAACAGACAACCTAACCCCAGTTGAAGAGGGATAGAAAGAATGGAATTTCCTAAAAAGCTTCCAAAAGAATGGCTGGCTCAACTACGTAAACAATCCTCTAAAAAGAACATTTCTGCAAGAATTTCGATTAGAAAATCAACCAATAAGGCAAGAGACCCTACTTTTGGAAAGACAACAGTTGGAGCTACTTCCCATTCTTATCTTTTTGATGATATTGTAGGTAGCCATTTTATCTGTCCCGAAAATGGAACAGCAGAAAGCATAAGTTGGTATGGTAAGCTTGGAACTTCTAGTTTTAGAGCCAAATGTGCGATTTACAAGTATTCTGACAACAGCCTTGTAGGTTCTACTGAAGAACTTACTGGTCTGGATTCTCTCGGTTGGCATACACACAATTTTTCAGAGCCTAAACCATCATTGTCGGCAAATACAGAATATTGGTTAGTTGTATGGCTTGAATCAGAAATAGAAAATCAATCAGAAGTATATTGTGACCGCGTTGAAAACGCTGGTGGTGAGCAACCACTTGACTATACTGGAAACTTTCCCGACCCTTGGAGCCCAACCACTACGAACTACGAATTTTCCATTTATTGCACATATACCCCTGCTGTTGCCTATACCCTTAGCGGATACACAAAAGATTCATCTGGAAATCCTTTAGGCAACTGTGATGTTGTATTATTTGATGCTTCTGACGATTCTGTAGTTGACACCACAACAAGCGATGAAAACGGATACTTTGAGTTCACAAACCTTTCAAAGCAAGGAGCATTCTACCTTAGAGCATACAAATCTGGAACTCCAAACCTTTTCGGAGCTACAACAAGAGACATATACACAAACGGTTCTGTGGACATATACCTCTATCAAGGAGAACCTACCCCAGAAAACATTAGGCTCAGACCGTATCCACCAGTTGTGCTTGTAGAAACTATAACAGCAAAAACCTTCCCAATGCTGTATTTGAGCAAACCAGTAACAGCCCAAGAACTAATCTCAAAAGTTGAAGGTGCGACCATAAAACACGTAGCGAAAGACTACCCAGAAAAACTAATCAAGGAAGGAAAAGCACAAGAGCTAAGAAGCAAATTCAGCTAGCAAGAGAAATATAATGAAGTTTTAGTGACTAACTAAACTTTCACCAAAAAACAAAAAAGCAGAGATAATATACTTAAGAAACAGATAAACATCCATCATCTATCAAGAGGAGTAAGGTTGCCATGCCATGGAAAAGGATTCTCATTGAAGGCGATGCTGCAGTATTAACAAAAACCGTAACTCCCTCAGATATTGCCTTCGAGGCTGCCAGCATAGGAACTTCTTCTGAAGCTGCACGAGCCGACCACAAGCACTCAGCAGTGGTAGGCTCGCCAGTAGCTCTAGACGGAACTTCCTCTGATGGAACATCTAACGCATTTGTTAGAGCTGACCATAAACATGCTCTAGGTCCCTTAGCGGTTGGCTTAGACTTTGCTGAACACGAAGCGGATAGATTAGCCCTAGACAACAAGTCAGCAGCAGACGCCTATACAACCACAAAACTTGGTGTAGTATACTTTGACACTAACGACAAGCATCCCCGCGTTTATATAGGCTAAAATCTTGCCGGATTCAGTTCAGCAACGAAAAACATAAAATAATTGATGAATATCATAAATTATCATAGGTGCAAATATGAAAGCCTCAAAAGTGTCTCCTTCAGCAAGTGAAACCGAAACCGAAACTGAATCACCGTCGCCAAGAGCTCCTGCACCTTTAGAAATACAGCCTGTAAAAGAAGAAGTAAAAAGGGAAGTTCCTAAAAAACCAAGACTGAAAAAGACTAGGATGAAATACAGTAAACTGTTTGAACAAGTTTTCGACCAGCTTGAGAATGAGTTTCTGGCACAAAAAGCAAAGTTAATGGAGGCCCTTCACAATGACCTCGTTGAAATGATAGGCTGGCACATAAATCAAGGAGTCGAAGTAGATACGGTATGCTTTGTTTTAGACATTATCAAGTATGAGCTTACAACAGAAAAGCTAAGACAAATATATCAGGGAGAATCAATAAAAAAAGTAATGAGCACACCTATCAGCTTAGGAAAGTAGAAAATTGCCTTGGAAACGCATCTTGCTTGATGGAGACCCAATAACCATAGTTGACATAACCAAGACGGTTACTCCATACTCTGGAGCCACAACAGGTGCCGGAAACACAATAATAAAAACTCCATCTGCTGGCAAGAAAGTCCGAATTAAAGATATATTCGTTTGGAACTGTAGCGACTCTGATAGGTGGGTTGGATTAAGATTTGGATGGACTGGCGACCTAATATTTCCTAGCTTGTTGGCGAGCAAAACTGGATTTGCAAAGAACATTATTGGCGGGAACATTGAGGGCTCTGCTGGAGAAACATTATATCTATACGCAAGTGGCGACTTAGTTTATTTCTCGGCACTCTGCGAAGAGGTCTAGAACTTGCGTATTATCTGGGTTAGCGTCTCTCCGCTGAAACAAGCAAGCTTTAGCGTTGTCACAGACAATATATTGAAGAGACTTGGAAAACAGCATGAAATTTGGTGTCTTGGACAAGATTATCTGGGTATGCCAATGCAAATGGAAAACTACACTTTAGCTCAATTCTCGGACTTTAGGCAGCTAAAGGAATATGTGAACGCTCTAAAGCCAGATGTTGTAATACTTTTTCACGCCCCATTTTTTTTATCTAAAATTTCACCTTTCATAGATGAGATTAAAAAATTAACAAGAATTGTTGTATATGTTCCTGTTGAAGGTTTCCCTCTAACAATAGATTTGTCCTTTCTTGATAAGGCAGACTTGATACTTACGCCATCACGTTTCAGCCAAGAGTGTCTAGCCAAAGAAGGATATAAAGCTGAAGTTCTCTATCACGGAGTCGACCAAAATGTTTTCAGACCTATAAAGTCTATAGAAAAGAAATACCTAGAAGAAGAAATATTCAAGATTGGAACAGTAGCCAGCCTGAACTGGAGAAAACAATTAACTGCTATAATTGATGCATACGCTTTGGCTATATCTAAAGGCATGAAAAATACTGAATATTACTTAGTTGCATCGACTTATGACTCAACTCCTTGGATGCCAGACATAAATACTTATACACAAAAACTTGGAATTAAAATAAAGCTTTCGAAAACAGCTTATCTTAATCTACCTGTAACAGCCCAGACCATGACTTCTTTTTACAACCAACTTCACTTGCATATTCTTCCTACATCTGAAAGTTTTGGACTGCCTACTTTAGAAGCAATGGCCTGTGGGACAGTCCCAGTTGTTATCAAGCATGGAGCTTCCCCTGAAATCGTTGCGGATTGCGGCATATACGTCGAAACTGAAGGATGGTTCGCAACCTCCATGGGAAGATTCGCCCTTGTGAAAGTTGAAGACCTAGCAAACAAAATTACATGGGCAAGCCAAAATAGAGAAGCTTTAATGCGGTTAGCGAAAAAAGCAGTTAAAAAAGCTAAACTTTTCAACTGGAATAAGGCCGTTACACAACTACATGAGCTAATGCATCACCTATAAAACGCTTAACTGGAGGGGCTGGAGGGGCTATGCCGTATGTGAAGTTTTCTATGCGGCTGTTGTATGTTGAAGTGTCATATGCGAAGTACCATCTATGGTATTCGATTATTACGTAACTGCAATCTGGTAAGTGTCTGGTGGTATAGCTATACCTATATTCTACATAGTAGTACACCGTCCATGTTGCACTGTTCAATATTGTAGTGTTCAACTGCTCTGTTACCCACTCTCCAATTTGATACGTAGGCGGAACCGTTGAATCTTGATACACTCTTATTACAATCGCGTCTGTAGGCTGCAATGTTCGCTGCGGACAATTCCACGTTGCACTATATATGCCAGATGAGCGGCTGGCACAACGAACCGCCACCGCACTTCCGGGCGTAACCTCTTCTTCCGTACCGTCTTGATGTCTTATCCATACTCTTATACCAAAACAGTTCCGGTCTAAAAATGCGGATGTCTGTCCAGCCGTTCCGCTTTGGCTAGTTAATAATGCGTTGGCTGTTAAGCCGTTAACTGTATGCTGGTCGCTACGGAAATATCTCGTCTCGACAGGCATTAGAGTTCACCGTTATAATAGACGATTAACTCGTCCAGACGCTTCTTTTCCTCTGGAGTTAGCTGCCAATGCAAGACAATGATGAATGTGTCTCCGCCGTTCCATGTGAGTTCAAGCTCGTTTTTTCTATCCTTATACTTGTCGAAGAACATACCAAGTATACTATACATAATTTTTACGAAGTCTTCTTTAGGCCGGATTTTCTTAAGGGGATATTCATAACGGAACATTTCACTTTCACAAATAAAAATAGGAGGAAGATTAATATTTAGCTTGTTTTTTCTTCATTAGAGCTAGCACCCTCTATAGATTGCAGTATAACTGAGTAAAAATGCTTTAAAATCCTTTGTTAATTTTATAATATGGGGATAATCTTGACTAATGTGCTAATTACTGGAGCGACAGGATTTATTGGAAGCCACTTAGCACATCGACTGTCTAAGGACAAAAGCAACACCATAGTAATTCTGGTTAGAGACTGCAAAACTGGTCCGTGGCTAAATTGGCTTAAAGAGTTTCTTTCTAAAACCTTTAGGGTCAGAGGCGATATACTTAACTTAAAACTTTTAACTAGAGTGCTTGTTCAGTATGAAATTGAGCAAGTCTATCACTTTGCCGCTCAAGCAATAGTTAAAAAAGCTCTAAAAGACCCAATAAACACTTACGAAATTAACGTTATGGGCACTCTAAATCTTTTGGAAGCTTGCAGACAAGCCGAAGTCGACAAAGTTCTGATTCAATCAACTGACAAAGTTTATGGAGAGAAATTAGCTGCAAATCCAGAAGACCCACCTATAGCTGGTGGAATCTATGAAACAAGTAAGGCTTGTGCAGACCTTATTGCACAATCGTATATGAAGACTTATGAAATGAATATTGTGATACCGAGAAGCTGCAATGTTTATGGATACGATTTGTCCCCTCGGATAATTCCAAATACAATTCGCCAATGCCTTAGACATCAAGACCCCATAATCTTCAAGGGCGAAAAAACTATGCGACAATACATATATGTTGAAGATTTAGTGGATGCCTTAATCCATTTAATGAACGGCGACTATACTGGCGTGTTTAATGTAGCAACTCATGACGTTTTCAAACAAGAAGAAGTAGTAAAAACCATTTTAAGAGTCGGCAACTTCAAGCACCTTAAGCCACGATACGTTGAAAGAGAAAAACCAATAAAAGAAATCAAAATGCAGAGCATGATTCCATCAGATTTTGGATGGGAGCCACGCTACACATTTGAGAAAGGCATAAAAGAAACAATCCAGAAATTTAAGAAATACGGGTTCTGAAAATGTCGGACTTCCTGTTATTTTATGGTCAAATAACCTATAATGAACAATTCAAGGGAACAAAGCGATGCGTGGAGGAAATGGCTCCTTACGTGGACTACTGCATAATAGTCTGCGAAAAGCAAAGACCCTTTACCGAAGAGCAGAAGTCCGAATTATTAAAATATAAAAATGTAATCTTGCTTGAAGAACCATTTAACGACAACATACCTGAATTCAGAAACATATATCTCAACAAAGCAAAAGAGATAATGAAGCAACAAGGAAAGCCAGCCTGGATATGCGTAAGCGACACAGATGAATACTTCTGTGAAGAATTCAGAAAAAACGCTAGAAAAATAATAGCGGAATACTCTGCTAAAGGATATAATCAGCTTGGAATACGATGCAGAGAAAGATTTGAAGTTCATGAGTGGATGGATGAGATAGACCTTCTAAAAGAAATACCCGTGGGGTTCAGAGAGTCAAACTATTATAAACTGCTAATCTTCAAAATATGCTGTGACCAACTTCACTATGAAGGAATAGGGTTCTCAAAAACCGTTCATGAAACATGGTTCTGTCCAGTTCATCCTTGGAATCCAGTCTACCTACCAAGACACCTATATTATGAACATGTTAAAAGCACATGGCAAATATGGAGGAACTCGGCTAGAAACGTGTTTTGTGGAGGGGGAGGCAACAATTTAGGCGACCGCATTCCAGAATGGGTTCAGCTTAAAGCAATCTGTAACGCTTTGGGAATACAAAATTGGCCAGAATACGAAGCCTACCTAAGAAAAGGCAAGGTTGACCCATTGCTAAAAGACTTCTTAATAAAATGTCTGGAAATGCCGAGAACTGACTGGGGCGTAGAATATCGGCAAATGGCACTTTGGTATTTCAGTATGCACAAAGACGAGCTAACCCCAGAAATACTTCATAAAATTAAAAATCCGCCAAAGCTCACTCCTGAACAAGAGGTCGAATATTATGTTATAAAGTGTTACCGCGAAGTTTTAGGCAGAGAACCGGACGAACAGGGGAGAAGATTCTACACAAACGCAATTCTTTCAGGAAAAATAAAACGAGAAGAGCTAATACCAATACTTATGTCAAGCGAGGAATATAGACAAAAATACACCATAAGCGAAATCGAACACTACGTCATCAAATGCTACGCTGAAATTCTAAAAAGACCCCCAGATGAGCAAGGTCTAAGAACATATGTTGACCATATAGTAAAGGGAAGAATAAAAAAGGAGGAACTTCCAGAAATACTAAGACAAAGTGATGAATATAAACGGAGGTTCGGAAATTAAGAGAATAATTATGGTTTTGGAAGCTCTAGCCTATGAATATATAGTGGAAGTTTCCCCTCCAAACATTATGAAGCTAGACCCTCATCCTGCTGTTGGATGGGGTCTTGGCTCTCGGCCAGCAAGCGGTGCGATAGTCGGCGGTATGCTTCCAGTTTGTTTATATCCTCAGTGCTATCACAGAGAAATCAAAGACAAATGGGCAAGTCCATTTTTCCTAACGACTCTACAAAAAGTAGTTGATAGAATATTTCTTCTATGCCCTAACGGGTGGGCACTTGAACTATTGCTGCCATGGATGAGTAAAGAAGAGAGAAAGCTTAACTTATATTGGCTTGACCATCATGAACTACTACCCGCAAGAATGATAACTGACTATTTCTTAAAAGAAAAGGATAAATACAATAGCTACTTTGCTCTACTCTGGTTCTTTGAAACACATTACCCCTTCTATAGCCCTAAAGGACATGACCGAAAAGAAGCCTTATTGTTCCTTGATGAGCAAGTAGGAAGGGTGTGCGACTCATGTAAAGATGCCGAAATAATTGTTTGCAGCGACCATAATCTTCCCCCAAAAATTGTAAGTGCCGCTACTGATGTTCCTGCACCAAAAACTATGTTATCATTTATTGCATCAAACTTTGAAACCACTAAAGATTGGAAAGAACTAGGAGTTGACCCCCACAAAATTGCTAAAGAAAGGTGGCTTGTCTAGAATGAGTCAAGATATTTTTGATAGTGAAGTAATTGACCGCTGTCAATACCCGGAATACCGCTATCTAATGTTTATGCTTCCAATCGTATTAAACGCGAGAATTATTGTTGAAACAGGATTAGGCGTCGGTCTTTCAACAGTAATCTTTTTAGAGGCTTGCCGTTTCTTAGACGCGTGTAAGCTTTACACCTATGAAATAAATATCAACAAAGAAGACACGCTGAAAGCCAGAAAAAGAATAGCAGAGCTAGGTCTTACAAATTGGTGGACGCTAATCGAAAAAGATTCAGTTGAAGGAGGCAAAGAGTGGAATAGAGGAAAAATAGATATTTTATACCTTGATTCATGTCATGATACTCAACATGTATATAATGAACTTAAGGCTTGGGAGCCTCATGTCAGAGACGGTGGCGTTATTTTTAGTCATGATTCGTTCCCTTCAATTCCTGTGCCTGAAACCGCTAAACCTTTAGAAGCTTTTAAACGATATGCAAAGGAAAAAAACTATAGAGTAATCAATCTAAAGACTCCGCAAGGAATGTGCTTTCTTATAAGGTGACATAATGAAATGTCCTAAATGCGGTAAGCAGTTAAAACCTATTAATCCAGCTCCATATTACGGAGAAGCATATTGCTGTAAAGAATGTAAGCTAATAATTATAGAGCTTAAAGTGGACTACAGATGAACATTCAGATAATAGTTCCGCCAGAACGCGAAGGAATAAGCTTCCGCGAAGTAGGCTTCATGATAGCTGATGCTCTTAAAAAGGTTAGGCCCTCACTCAATGTTAGAGTTGACCCTTGGTCTAAAGTTTTCGTTCCAAACATACAGTTTAATCCATCGCTAGGCTTTGGAACATGGGACATTTTCATATTTCCAATGACTGTTGCTCCGAACGCAACAACACTATTCGCTTACTATGCCTCTCCTTTGATGAGTAAGAAAGCATGGTATTATGGCGTTGTCGAAGGTTACCCATTTATTTCAGAGTTGCACAAAAATTATCTAAGCGGAAGAGTTGTTACCCCCTCGAATTTTTCCAAAAAATGCTTGGAAGAAATAGGCGTTAAAGTTAAAACGGTCATCCCGCATGGTTTTAATCCAGAAACCTATTCTTTTAATGCATCTCTTGTTAGAAGCATAGTTGAAAGGTTTAAAGGAAAAACGCTACTATATTATCTTTCAAGCGGTATCAGAAGAAAAGGAATCGAACCCTTGCTTAAAGCTATGCAGATAGTCAAAAAACACAGAAAGGACATTATTCTGCATCTTGATGTTCTTCCTCGGTTTGTAGATATGCACTATCAAACTGCAAAAAAGCTGGGCGTTGATGATATAGTTGTCATAGACGGCGACTTTGGACAGATGACAAAAGAAATGGTAGTCGCCAACCTTCATGCCTGCGACTTATATTTACATCCATCCTTATCTGAAGGGTTTGGAATGCCAATTGTTGAAGCCATGCTATGTCAAAAAGCCCCAATAGTTGTTGATGCTGAGCCAATGAACGAACATGTAGACGAAAAATGCGGATGGCTTGTTCCCTACGACCACATAGCGTGGGAAAACTATCTGGGCATAATGAACATTAAAGAACACGTATTTAACCCAGAGGATTTCGCAGAGGCAATAATTTATGCCTTAGACCATCCAGAAGAAATAAGAGAAAAAGGAATAAAAGCCTACGAAAAAGCGATTACAAAATATCACTATGTTAACTGCTATAAGAGATTTCTGTCGCTGTAGCCATTTTTCTACCAATAATTAACATGGTATTCTGAACCGCTGCAAAAATAAACATTCCGGCACCTATCGCTAGCGAGACCGTCCATATATAGTTTGGGTCTTCACTTGTCATGGCGTAATACGCGTAAAGAGCTGTCGGAAGCAACTTAATTGCTTGATACTTCTTCCAACCCATTTTCATGATAGCTCTGGCAACCGGATTGCCCTCTTTCAAGCCGACTTCTAATCCCTTTTTCGTAGTGTAATAATCCAAAAAATTAGCTATGTAAAAAACAATAGCCAATCCTAACCTTAAAGAGTCAACTTGCATTCTAACCAAACTATCAAGAGCTGGTTTCAACTCGATAATGTTTACTTCACCCAATTTAATCCCTCTTTTCAACTTCTTCCTCTATAGCCTCAATAATTTCCTTTGGCATCCTAGCTCTCGGAACCTTAACTCTATAATGAAAAAGCCAGCCCCTAATCCATCTTTCAACTATCTCGCTTGGCGACTTTAACGCTCTTCTTTTTGGCATACAAAAATAAAATGGAAGCTAACGAATATATGGTTTTCTAGCTGGTAGCTTTGCCCAGAAGGGCTTCCAAAGCATTGACCACAATCTATGCCTTATTCTAGGTTTTCTGTCTTCCATATGAACTCTTCTACTGAATAAAACTTGTTCAGGTTTGCCGTGCAGAGTTTCATCTAGCCACACTCTTATCTCATCATCTCCTAGAAAACGCCTGAACTCGTAGAACTCCTCTTTTGTCATGTCTGGAAACCCGTATCCTATCACGTGGTATCCATTTGTAGTCTCAAAAGCTTCGAGATACTTGCAAAACTGAGCCATCCAGAAATACACCTTGAGCAATAGAAATTGATTCTTTGAATCAATATCAACGTTTACCCTCACGCTTCCTCCTCCTTGACTCTTTAAGTTTTTCATACCATTCAACGAACTCATCTATGCTTGTCTGCCTTATCTTCCGCCTATAAGCCTCAGGATACCTTATTACTCCAGCCTCGTGCATTGTAGCTAGCCAACGCCTATATGCTCTAAGCCACTCTTCAACATCCTTTGTGTGATACTCATACACTTCCTTTTCAGACTTCTGAATTCTAACATAGTATTGCTGTTCATCTAAGGGAGCTTCAACCTCTTTTTCATCTATAGCAGAACATTCAAAGTCGGGAAATGGAAAAACTTTGATTTTTGAAAGAGCATCAATCCACTCCCCATGAGCAATAGTTCCATCCCTTCTGACTCTGCTGATAACGCTTGAAGCAAACATTATCTCCCTGAGCTCTTCTTCAAGCCAAGGCTTAGGACTAATCCACTCATGCGTTTTAGGGTCATACTCAGCATACTTTTCAGGATGTCTAGTATAAACAGTCTTGCGAAACTCAGCGTAGAAAATGTAAGGTGGAATCTTAGTTTCTTTTCTAAACATATAAGCAACGCCAACACGCCAATAGGGCCATCTTACTTTCCTTGCTAAGATTCTCCTTAACGCTCGTTCCTCTCTAATTAATTCCCATCTACGCCTTATTGCAGCAACAAGCCTTTCATAATCTTCTCGCCGCCTTCGCCATCTCCAAAGGCTGGCATATCTGCCCCACTCCCTCTCAGCCTTTTTTCGCTCCCTTACAACCGCTCCAATCTTGCCTATCTCCTTTCTCCATTCAGTTTCGCTAACGATAATCCGTGGTTCAGCCATGTTCTTCATCCTCAGCCTTTACTAGAAAAACTGGATTATAGTGAACCATTTCTATTGCACCGAACTTTTTAACTTCTTTTGTATGCCCTGATAAGCACTTAATGGCTAAAGTTTTGCCATCTTTACTTCTCCAGATAATACGACCAACATGCCCACAGGGAGCAGTGACCAACCTTCTTCTCTTACGCTTAAACGATTCAGGAGTCATAGAATCACCCAAACAGAAAAATATGGGGGGAAATTTTGTTTAAAGCTTCTCTAGAATCTCATGAATTATATTGAATAGTTTCTCGTATACATCTGCTAGTCTTTCACATATATCTGCGAATTGAAGCTCTAGCTCGCGACCTTCCTTAAGCAGCTCCTCTGGAAAAACCTTGGAGAATTCTTCTCCAGCCTTCTTTATCATTTCGGCTATTTCCTTGAACCCGCCTTGCTCTCTATATCCTTGAGCCATCTTCCGCATTCCGTCAATATTTGCTTTCAGTTCTTTTTCCCATCGCTTGACAATTTGCTTCTTTATCCAATCAAACATTCTCTTTCAACCTCCACACTAGAATCGCTTTACCCTTAAATCTACGCTCTACGACCCCTTCAGCAGCTAAAGCTTGAAGGTAATATGATGCTTTGTTTCTGGGGATGCCAACCTTTTCGGCAACCTCTAGAGTTGACAGCTCTCCTCCGTTACTTTTTAATGCCTCTATGATTTTTTCTCTTATCTCAACGTTTCTTCGTCTTGGCATTAAATCACCCATCACAGAACCACGTAAACCGCCTTTATCTCGCCTTGTTCTTCTCTGATGAAAGTTTTGATGATTCCTTGCTTAGTCAAAGGAAGCATGATTTTAATAACTTCTTTACGCTCCATGTTTACTCCAGCGACAACTTCATCTAACGTTAGCGGCTTGTTGGCTTTTCTGAGAAACTCCAAAATCTTCTTAGATTTCTCATCTAGCTCTATGCTGGCCATAACAAATCACCTTTTAGGACAAGCTTTGAACCGCAAACTGGGCAGGTGTAAAACTTTTCTTTGGGCTTCTCTTTAGCCTTTTCAGCTTTGGCTTTTTCACCCTTTGCCCTTCGCTCAGCTCTTTTATAGACCGCTCTTACTGCAGCTTCCCGTTTCTTTTTCTGCTTGTATTTGCTTGGCAGAAGCCTCATTATGTAAGATTCGTCAAACCAAGGAACCAGCTCAACAATCTTCTGGCAAATCTGCTCCGTTTGAACACCACTTCTTTCAAGTGCTGAGGCTAACCTAGCAAACTCGAATGCTCTTTCTCTTCTGCTAACCTTTCTTCTTGCGATATTTGCGTGAATCCTAAAGAGAATCTTTTCTATTTCACTTTTGAATTCGACCTTCTTCTCCGGCCAAGTAGGGTCAGCCTTCTTTCTATGCCTTCCGTCAACAATCTCTCCAGTCGAAGAGTCGATTATTACCGGATAGACATAGTTTACCCTTTCCTTAGACTTCTTGAGAGCCTCTACAACTTCCTCTTCCCTTTCAAGCTCACTCATTCTTTTCACCCAAAAAACTGGGTGCTGGACTCAGTCCAGCAAAATCTCTATTCTCCAATATCCTCAATTCCCTTCTCTGAGATACGGAACACGCACTCTCGCTCTGGAAGCCATGAACTGTCGAAAATTCTGGCTATTCTCTTGAATCCTTCACCCTTTCTAATCCAAACCCTTGGGTCTGTGTTGTGTGCCATGATATGGCCACCAACTGGAAGTTTCTGTCCGAATGGCGTATAAACATAGGTTTGCTGAGGAACCGCAACTACCTGATTAGCTACTGCGACAGCGAGATTATACACTCTCGCCATGCTCAGAAGCTTTCTTAGAATGCTGTTTAGGATTTGTTGTCTTTCAGCAAGCGTTTCTCTTCCTACATACTCCGCTCTTAAGGGTGCAATCAAGCTGTCCGAGCAGATAAGCTTCACATTTCTCGCTTCAACCGTTATTGGAAGCCTATCCACGATTTCAAAGAAAATGCTTGTTTCTACGGTAGGAATGTAAATCACACGGCTGAGCAGTTCTGTATCGTAGCCCCTAGCCTCGCAAATCTCCTTCAGCCTGGCATCTCTACAAGTGTTTTCACTATCCAAGTAAACGGCACAGAATTCTGGATGCTTGTTTAAAGCCTCTATCATTAACGTCATCAGAATCTGCGACTTTCCAACTCCATATTCGCCTGCAAACTCCGTGATGCTCCAAGAGTAAACCCCCCCTCCAAGAATTGTGTCTAACGCCTTACATCCAGTAGAAAACACAAGCCTTTCCTTTTCACGCTCCGCTAACTCCTTAGCGGTCATAAGCCAAAAGCCCTTAAGCCTCCAAGCCTCCATGAATATCTTCCTAAGCTCCTTCTCCCCAACCTCTGGAAGCAAAGCCTTAACTTCGCTGAATCCCTTAACAATTAAAGACTCCACGCTGTTTACGCCAATCTCAGACAGCTTAGCGGCAACATCAGACTTAACAGATTTCAACTTCTCAAGCTTCAACTTTTTCACCCACTTCAAGCTTTGGAGGCTTCCACCTGCTAGAAAGCTCTGCCAACCGCTCACGAATAATCATGTCAACCAAGGCAGTATATGTCAATCCCTTAGTTTCCGGCTTGTATCTCCGATACTCTTCAAGCAGATTCGAGTCAATCCATATGTGGACCTTTTTCCCCATTATATCACACCTCATCAAACAACATCATGACGCAACAGATATAAATAGCTTTTGCTGGACTCAGTCCAGCAAAAAATAAAAGGGAGATTGATAGGTTTTCGCTCGGCTATCATGGCTGTCTGTTTTTAGTTGGCTGTCCGCTACTATCTATTGGTTTTCTCTACCTAGATGGCTCGCTTATTTTGTCTGGCTGTCTTTCTTACCTTGGCTTTTAATCGCTTTATTTGAATGGCCTTCTAGTGTCTTATGGCTCGCTTTTTCTATATGGTAGTCTTATATTTATTGGCTTTGCTGTCTTACCTTGGTTTTCTATCTTCTAATGGCTTGCTAAATTAATATGGGTTTCTTTTTCTGTGTGGCTCGCTAAAGTATGCTGGTTTCCTTAAGTTAAATGGCTGCTCTTCGCTCATATATCGTGGGTTCCTAATTTGATGTGGCTCGCTGAAGCAGATTGGTTTGCTAGCTTCGTCCGGCTCGCTAGCTTTTACTGGTTTCCTTATCTTCCGTGGCTGATTCTACATAAGGAGATTTTATATCATGATGTTTAAGTTTTGCTACTGGATAAGGCTCAGTCGTAGGCAAACCTTCAAGCCTACGCCATACAACCCAGAAATCGCATAGGAATCGCTTCACCATCTTTCGCATAGCCCTTAAATGAATATGCAGTTTACATGGCGGTTTCTTCATTGGCTTACCTGTTCTTTCAGCTTTTCCCTTTAATATTTTTAGGCACTCCTTGTAATAAGGACAATTCTCTGGATTCTCGATTGGATTTCTAAGCTTAGCAGTTTCTTCTTGCCTAGCCTTTTCATAAATTTCTGAATAGAAGGGCGTTTTGAACATTAGAAAGCTGCGTCCAAGCTTCCAGCACAGCACTTTTGCTTTAGGATTATAGTCAAGCTTTTCGCCACGCTTCCTTTTCGGAGCTTTCCCGTTAACTACATGAAGCCCTGCATAATGCCAGAACCCCGAAGGTCTATCAGCCTTATTGACATCAAAGAAAGCCATCAAACCGCCTGCAAGCACCGGACCAACTCCTCGAATGTTTTTAAGAAATTTCTCGACTATTGGCAAGTCTTTTATTTCGTGCCAGATGTATTCTCTGATTTCAAGCTCCAGCTTCTTCAGATGATGCGGGTCAACACCCTCTATACGACCAAACTGTCTGAGTCTATTGAAGGTTCTGATTCTAACGTCTTGCACGTCGTAATAGACCTCGACTAAGGTTCTTATTTTTTCTTTTACTTTTTCACTTAGACTCATAACATCACCCATAAAACTAGGTCAGCAAGCCCTTTTAGGTCACTAAAGGGAGAAGAGGGATAAGGTAAATTTGGGCTTAGATTCTCATCATCCCCGTAACCATAACCTACGCCTAAACCTCTCAACTTCACTTTCAAATTCTTCAACAGTTGGGGGATAACTCCAATGGTTATTATATGGCCTTCTCTGCAAGCTCAGTCACCCAATAAAAAGATTCTTCAAGTCCATGATAATTGCATAGACAATAAAAATAACGAGAATAGTTGACATGGTTGTATAAATTGGGCTAAAAGCCCTCTTAACGGCCGAGACAATAGGGTCTGGCCTAGTTTCTCCTAAGCTGTCAGCGATAACCTGCAAGCCAGCCAAAGCAACCGCTTGAGCACTCACATTTTGACCCCCTAAACTTCCTTTTTATACCATGGACATCTTTCAGCTAAGAATTTCATCCACTCTTTATTTGGATAGGTGACTGAAAGAATCATAGGTTCCTTTTCGTAAACGCAAACCCATAAGTCATACTCTGCTAGTTCATATTTTTCCAGATTTCTAGTCAAAGTAACTCTTACATCAGGCCATTTCTCACAGTAAACGCAATTTAAGCATGATTTTTCACTTGTCTTTGAAACTTTCGTTAATTTTGCATTGGGACCGCAAACCTTACAGTAGTAAGTTCCCTCTGGCAGAACAACAGTTCTTCCGCACCTAGGACATTTATATACTGGCATTTCAGCTTCCCCTATAGTCTCTGCTTTAGTCCCTCAATAAATTCTTTGGTAACATCCTTCGCAAGAAATGGCATTTCAACTCTTTTCTCTACTCCAAAAGCTCCGCCCCATTCGCTGGCCCAAAATTCGAGCCATGTTGGAACTCCATTGACTTCTGCTTCCACGTAAAGAGTGCCCCCTTCATCTAAGTTAACTTCGTTATTTCTCCAAAGTTTTGTAACGTTTGTTCCTTTTTCCCATAACACTCGTTTGATTTTGATGTTTATTGGGTTACTGCTACTTTCTGAACTAGAGCTCTGAATTTTCATCATAATTGCCGAAGGCCCACACTCTTTACAGTAGTATGTCCCTTCTGGCTTTTCAACAGTTCTTCCACATCGCGGGCATCTATATATTGGCATTTTAGACCCCCTCACCCAATATATCTATTACGGGATAAAAATATGTTATCCATGGAAGCCTCTCCCTTTCAACAAGTCCTAATGATACAAGCTTGCCAACCGCACCCAGATAGGCTGGATTAACGCTTCTAAGCTCGTCGGCAGTTACTTTTCCAGAAGTGCAAATATACTCCCAAACCTCACGCTCCAAAGGAGAAAGCCCCGCAACAACCTCGCTTAAAGAAACCTCTTCCATAATGGCAGAAGACCCGCACTTCTTACAGTAATAAATATTACTAGGTCGCTTAACAACACGACCGCAAACTGGACATCTATAAAACGGCATAGTTTTCACCGTATTTTGCAGCTATGAGGAACTGCTTTTAAGGGTCTAACCACATCGAATTTCCATCTGAACCAAACCGTTGACTCGCAATCCCATCCATAAAAGCTTTCTATATCGGGGTATTCCCATAGATGTCTAAGTTTCCAGACGCCGTTTTCTGTTAGGTGAAATCCATCAAAATCTCTTGCTAATCTTGCGAAGTTAATCTCTTTTTTATTGGTTACTGGGTTAAGCCAAGAATAGTATTTCAAGAGTTGAAGATAATCCTCTAAGTCATCAACTTCAACAACTTCCGCATCATCACTTGGATATAACACCCAACAATAATCTTCAGATTTCGGTAACCAATCAGGCATATCGCTTTTACACCAACGCAACCAGTCAGAACACATACCATAAACTTCATCTCCACTAGGCAGAAATGTGGAAGTCCACAATCCACCTTCAGGCTTATTAATCACCCACCTTCTAATAGGTTGAATTTCTTGAGGAGACGGAGGCTTAGGCGGCTCACGCCTAGAACAATAAAGTTGAGGCTTCAGCTCAGCAAGTTTGATTTGAATAGGCTGCATAATAAAAGCTGGACCACAAAATCTACAATAGTATGTCCCTTCAGGTAAGCTAACAACCCTACAACACTTAGGGCATCTATATATTGGCATTCGTTTTCAGCTTCCTTGGGAAAGTGCTCTATCAATTACATGCAGAATGTTTCTGATTACCTCGGCAAGTTGATAGCCTCTATGCTCTGGCGGTTCAGTTGCATAATAGTCCTCTCGGAAGTAGTCGGTTTCAATATGAAGATGCGTTGTGGTAGTTGTATCAACAATATGATAATGAACCTCTGTAAGCCTTATGTTAGGAGGCGGAACAATTTCTTCTCTTATTGCTGTTTTGACCCCTCTAGGTCTAATAATTGGAACGGGCAAATCTCCCTCAACATGCACTCGGTCAGACCAAACTGCAAACTCTATGCTGCCTTTACTTCCCCAATAGGTGAAATAGTCGATATTTCGCACTCCCCACTCTTTAGCTCGTTGTTCCAGCAATTTTGTAATTCTTTCTGGATAATGTATGTCTGCCACGACTTTTTCTGTGTCACTAAAATATTGCAGAACTGTAACTCCTCTACGCTCAAGCTGTCGTTTAAAGGAGTTGAACATTCTATCCCTAAAATGTATTAGCACTTGCATTTGTGGAATTGTAGTAGCTTCTTGGGGCGGGTCACCCACCTTAACCATAATAGCAGTAGGGCCACAAACTCTGCAATAATACCTTCCTAAAGGCTTCTCGACAGTCCTTCCGCACTTCGGGCACTTATAAATTGGAATTTTAATCACCATTAAAATAAAGAAATAAAGTTTGTATTTTATGTTTTCTCTATTAGCTCTGCTCCGCAGACTACGCATCGCTTAAATCGTAAAGCTTTTTCTCTGTAGATGCATCCACAGTTTGGGCATTCCTTTTCTTTTACTTTTGGCTTTGTCATTTCTTTCTCCTCCACATCGGAATTAATCTGGGCCCTTCCTTATAGAACTGGTCTATATGAACTCTTACCTTCTTGATTTCTTCGTTACTTTTAAGCTGGTCTGAAGTGATTATTCTTTTCTGGTTGCATGTTCCATCCCACTTGCATATTGGAATCATCCAAGGGTTATAGTTTCCTCGATGACTGATTCTGGTCCAACGCTTAAACTCGCATGGACCATCATAGACGCAAATAGCTATTTTACGCATGAAATCACCCAATAAACGAAAAAGATTTCACTCGCCTGGTTTGAGCTTTATAGTTACATATCCGTCAAACTGTATGCTAACCTTCGAATCTTCAAATTGCCACCAAATAAGTGCATCTTCCCAGTCAGGTTCAAATCCTCTTCTTGACATAATTTTGCGTAGTCTTTCAAGCTCTCTCTCACGCTTATAATGCTCGTAATATGGCTCCGCTACTTCTGCTGATTGTGAACTCTGCATACCTTTCCTTAGTCCAGTCCCCCTAGGAGGAACGCTGGCTGTCCCGTATTTTAATAAATGTCTGGCTCTTCTCTCCTCTTCTGTTCTTGGCTTTCCATATCTTCTAGGTTTTTCCTCAATTTTTTGCATTATAGCAGATGGACCACATTCCTTGCAGTAGTAGGTTCCCTCTGGCATTTCTACAGTTCTTCCGCATTCAGGACACTTATATATTGGCATTTCTATCCCCACCCATAGCATAACAGGTCGAAAAACTTAAACATTTTCGGATAATCCTTCTTTTCTTCCTCTTTAAGGGTCTTTTCGATAAGGTTTTCGGCTTCTTTTTTTGAAATCTTGAATTCTCTCGCAATTAACTCTACGGCTTTTTCAAACGGAATGCATGTTGAGTCAGAAATGGACTCTCCTGAGTAAATAACTTCCAAAACTTTTTCAGTCAATTCTTCAGGGGATGCCTTTGTTACTGCCTCCATAATGGCTTCTGGACCACATTCCTTGCAGTAGTAAGTTCCTTCTGGCATTTCTACAGTTCTCCCGCATTCAGGACACTTATAAATTGGCAATCAGCTTTCACCCAGAGAAAGATGTTGGACGATGTGAAGTTAATATTTTTTGGTTATGTTTCAGAGTTGTTCTAAGGTAGCCATGACTATAGAATAAATCAGAATAATAGCTAAGATGTCGGCCAACCCTCTATAGGCAATGGATGTTATTGACATAACTTGATTGACAAGCGGGTCATTCAGTCCTATGGCGTTTATGACACGCTTGTAAACAAAACCTCTCAAAGCCATGTTAACATCCATGAAAATAATCAGAACTTGATATTTAAGCTTCACCCAAAAAAGGGGGAAATTATTCAATAAGTTCAAACAATACCGCGGCCACTGCACCGAAGACCAATAGGAAAATCACTACCGATATAAGAAAAGCCACCGCCTTTTCCCAAAACGTCTGCGGTCCTAGAAAAAGGTAAACTACTACTCCAGCAATGATGCCCATGATTACTGGGCTTCCGAAAAGCAACAGTATCCCAATCATTAATAGTGCACTCGCAATATTTCGCAATATCTTCATGGAATCACCTATTAATTCCTAGGTCTGGATGCGTCATTTTATATAGCTCATGAACGATTTGGCTGATTAAGTAGCTTACTGGTCTTTCCTCAATCTTAAGCTTTAAGACTTTTGAAATAAAGTATTCAGCAATTTCCATATCTCTGCTTCCATGCCCCGAAAAATCAGTAGCTCCTTGACAAACCAGCTTAACGAATCTTTTACCGTCATTGCTGACTTCAATCATGTAGTATAGCCTATTCATAGCTTTTGTGCCCGTTCTGCCATTTTCCCTACAGTAGTAACGCCACGCTGGAACCTTGAAAACTCTCGGCTTGTTTTTGGCTATCCAAGCGATAATATCCTCAATTTCGCGGAAGTAAATCATCTCTTGAGTTTGGAATACTACCTCGGCTTTGTGATTCTTGGCAATCCAGTCTATATCCTTCTCAATTGCTTTTTCACTCATTTTTTCACCCAAAAATGAGAAGTTGTGCCTACGCTAATACTGTATGGGCTTCTTGTAACCATTGGCTCGCTTATCCTATTTGGGTTTCTATCTTTCTATGGCTCGCTTACACAGTGTGGTTTTCTATACTGTGTTGGCTCGCTAGTTGCCAATTGGGCTTCTTTATTATCTTGGCTTCGCTTTTCGGCTTTGGGTTTCTATATTAGGATGGCTTCACCCATAAAAATAAAAATGGGGATTTTTAAGATTTTCAGTCTCCTAGAAGTATTGGAGCCTGCCAGACCTCTATTTGGCTTGCTGTGAATTGCTCTGACTCCGCTGTAATCAGTATTGGCATATTATCTGCAAACTGTAGGCTCGCCGCAGTTCCAGTCGGTGGAAACGATTTCAATAATAGCTTTACATTATATCCTGCCTTTGCTTTTCCTCGGTAATACAATATTGTATCGTCCGAAAATTCAAAGCTTCCAGACCTGACATAATCCTCTCGAACCAAAGCTTTTAGCCCATCGCTGTTTAGAACAAATGTGGCTCTGTCGGTAAGTTTGTTGATTCTCTTAAGCTTTTTGAGAAAGTCCGCTCTGGTAACCTTGACCTGCCCTGTAAAGAATATTTTCGGCATGGTGAACTGATACTCGTCTGAATCGAACGAGAAAGGCACTATCTCAAACCTTTCCTTTCCTTTACCCTCAACTTCAACCTCAACCTTGGACTTTTCAGCAACTAGCCGAGACTCGTAGAACTTGGCTTTTCGTCTCTTAGTTTTAACTTTTCCCTTCCAACCGCAGATGCATTTATATCTGTCATGCCTTTTGCCACGCTTTTCTGGAGGTAGCTGGTTGTAAATTGTCGGTCTTCCGCATTCTGGGCAAAACTCTGGATTTCTGAAATCTGTAACTTTCCTAGTTACCGTAGTTTCATATTGAAGGCTGAAAAGCATATTCAAGGCAGAGTCCTTGTCTATGGCTTCAAGGGCGTATCTAAACTGCTTACATGGTAGGTAAAGCTTTGCTGGAAAACTGAACCTTCTGTTCGCTTTTGAATCAAGACTGAAATCTATGTCAGGTCTGCAAATTCTAATATTGACCATTCTGATTCTGTCGCCGTCAAACCCGCTCACTTGGAAAGCGTTTTCATGCAGAAATACTGGAAGCTCCCCATCCGTGGATGAATAGTATATGTCTCCCTTAAGTGCATCAATAGCCCATTCCATTAAATGCCGAAACTCCAAAGCCTTCCCAATGTCAAAGCTAACAAAGCACTCGATGCGAGATTTAAACCTTCTCTTTTTAACCTTCCTCTCTTCAGACATATTTTTCACCCATACACATAAGCCTTTTAAGTTTGCAATAATCACTTAGTTTTTGGGACGCGTATTGGCTATCGAAATAGGTTATCTAGAAACTGTTTTCGATTGGAATATGGCGTTAAACACGATAAACCTTCTAATTGTTTGTATATCTTCTGTAGTAATGCTTAGAATGTTGATTACAGAGGTTAAAAAACATGGCTGGACAGACTAAAATATTTATTAACCTAGATAAGCTTACAGAGGCTATATCTAAAGCTCTCCCTAAAGATTTTGAAGGCAAAGTTGAAGTTGTTCTAGGAGCTCCTGAGAAGAGAACATTCAAACCCGCGGTAACAATAGGACATAATGAAACCAAAGATGTATGGACTATTCCCCCTGGCAAAAGACTTCATCTTTACGGAATGTTGATTTCAACGGATACTGCTGGAAAAGTAGAATTATATATTGGAGACACTCTTTTTCACCCATTAATTTTCAACGAAAAGAAAACAGTTCCGCTTGCCTTGCCTTTTGAATTCTGGCTTCCTAAAGAAGCCTCTCTAAAAGCCAAGTGGATTAGCGACACCAACTCAGGAAACGCCTACATTACACCAATAGGATACGAATCAGAAGCCTAACATTTTAAATAAGGCTCTCTCTCACCCAAAAAAGTGGGGATTTCTATTTTTCTTCTTTGAACCATACGCATCCTAAGTCTTGAAATTGGTTGCAATGCAATCCGTAGATGTGAGCTTTCCCCAATGAAAGCCTATCGGGAATAACCCACCTCTTGCAGACGCTACAATACATCTTTATCCTTATCCTTGAAGCCTCGAAAACTTCGTATTCACCTTTAAAGGCACTGATTTTTAATCCCCGCATTTTAGTTTCCTCATCATTATAAAAGTCTTCACTCAACTTTCTCACCCAGAAATAGAAAGATTAGGAAAAACTTTAATTTTGTTTTTCATCTATTTATTTTTAGATAGAGATGAGTAGCTCAATATTTCCT
>Ga0190363_1000324_pt1 | contig 27853 bp, 26 predicted proteins | sample 48721867_MG_FD_161272 | JGI IMG/M metagenome (GOLD analysis project Ga0190363, IMG submission 161272) | Hydrothermal vent microbial mat bacterial communities from Southern Trench, Guaymas Basin, Mexico - 4872-18-6-7_MG | ecosystem: Environmental > Aquatic > Marine > Hydrothermal vents >... | reverse complement strand
TTCTTTAAATATGGCGTTTTATTCCTTGTTTTTGGAAATTAGGTTGAATTTTATTGTTAACATCTTCTTGCTTACCTACCCCTCCGTTTCAACTGGAAATTAAGATTAAGACGTCTTTTTTCTTTTTTTGGTTAACCATGTTTTTGTGAATCTGTGAATATCCATAAATATGGAAAAAAACCTTTTTTTCTTCTTAAACTTCATTTTAATATTTATTTTTTATTTTCTGCTGTTTGTATTGTTTTTTTGTTGTGTTGGTTTTTTGTTTTCTTCTGTTTACTCTTTTTGTTCCTTTTTTTATTTCATTCACATTTTGTTATTCAAAGATAAACTATATATACATGTGAATACTAATATTCACCATACCTCGTTTTCGGGTGGAAGTCGTTTTGACTAAAAGAAAGTACAAGTTCGAAATCACTAATCCTGAGACGGATCATAAGGTGACGCTTACCCTAGAGGGGAATTTACCGCCTCACTTTGTTGCCTCACTGGTGGAGGAGCTATCCAGGAAACTTTCAATACTTGAGGATGAAACCGTGTCTCCCCTTGATGATTCCGTTTCGGCACCTTATGATTTGGATAGTTTGTCCATGAAGGAGAAGGTGGAAATTGTTTTGTTGAAGTGTTTTAGGCATGGTTGGTTTACGTCTAATGATGTTCAGGAGCAGTATTCCAATCTCTTTAAGGAGGATGTTCCTCTGAGTACTATATCCACTTATCTTTCTAGGATTTATGAGGATAGCAGGGAGTCTATTCTTGAGAGGACGGGTACGCGGAAGCAGTATCGTTACCGTTTGAGAACGGAGAGGGTGAGAGATAAACTGGAGGCTTTGTCTCAGCTCGATTATTTGTTCGGTTAAACCATATTGGCATCTTTTTCTGATATCGTTTTATGATTTCTCTTTTTGATACTGAAATCTGATATCATTAAAATGATTTCAAGCTCATTCTAATTATTTGTTTTTTACTGGCGGCGGAGATCCTTGTTTTGAATAATCTTCTTTGGTATTTGGAAAGTAATTGAATTTTTTACTTGCTATGAAAAACTTATGGGTTTTATCCTTTGTCTAAGATGCGAAGCGTATTACCGTTTGATGGGAATTGTTTTATAATTTGTAGGATGCTGTGTGTGCTTTTTTATTGTTTGTTGGGGTGGTTGGGGTTTTCTTTTTCCTGGTTTTGGGTTTTGTTGTGATGGGTGGGATTTGCTGAGAGCTGTTTTGGGGTGTTTTAATATCTGGGGATTCTCTGGATATTATTGGGTTTATAAATAGCCCTATATTTTTTGGGTTGGCTCTATGTATACACTTTTGTAAACATTTTTTGTCTTTTTCTGGATAATTCTTCCATACTTGAACTTGTGGGCGGGTCATCGACCTTTACTCTCATCCCTCTGCCTTATTTTGGTTGCGCGTGTTCTTGTTTCTTCTTCTCTTTTTTATTTTGATTTTTGGTGTCGATTTCGTGGTCTCGGGAATTGATATCTTTTTTGGATATCTTTTTTTGAAATCAGTATCGGATTTCGATATCTTTATCAATCATTAGTTATAATAAATTCTTCGATACTGCTGACCTTAAGCTTGGAGTGATTTAAATAATTCTAAGTGATTGATATTTTTTGGTCTTTGGGTGTTGTTTCCCTTTGCTACGGCTTGTTCAATTAGAGGTGGTGTTCTTGGAAGAGAAGTTTGGTATGATTGGTAGGCTTTATCCGTCTGTGGCTGAGGCTAGGAACGCTTATTACCGGCATGTGGGTTGGAAGTGGAATCCTTTTTCGAAGGTTCGCTTGAGTGATCCTGAGCTTTTTGTTGCTTCTGCTGATGTGATTTTGGAGATTGATGATTATATAAAAGCGAAGGAGAGGCATCTTTTGATTACGAGTGATGAGCCTGGTATGGGTAAGACTACTCTTCTGGAGTTGATTTATAATGATCTTGTTCAGTTGGCGAAGAGCGGGGATCCTGAGTATTTGTTTCATCCTGTGGTGGTTAATCAGAGTAAGTTGTTTGTGCGGCAGATGGGGGAAGTGTTGGCGAAGAAGTTGAATGTGAAGTATAAGGGTAGGATGAGTGCTGAGGATATTTATACTCTGATTAAGAAGGATATTATGGTTCGTTTTCTTTTGACGAATCGGACTACTCTCATTTTTATTGATGATTTTGGTGAGAATGATTCAGAGGTTTTTATCAAGATTAAGGAGCTGGGTGATCTGACTCAGAAGGATGCCAAGGATTATCTTTTGAATGAAGAATCTGATTTCAAAAAATATGCTAGTTCTGCGGGTTACAGTCTGTCCAAGGATAAGCTGAACGAGTTGAAGGAGAGTGCTTTGGACCCTGAGAGCAGGGATCAGATGATCTGTATGCTGATTCTTACGGGAACCAAAACTCATGCTTTGGGGCTAAAGGCTGGTGTTCCTCACCTTTATGACCGCTGCTGGGAGATTGAGCTTGAGAGATTGGATGAAAAGAAGGTTAGGGAGTTCATTGGACGGAGACTGTACTGGGCGAGTGGGAAACTTTCTAGTTTTAACGAGGATGATTTTGAGATTTATCCTTTTGATGAGGATACTATTCCGGTTTTGACAGAGAAGGCTCATGGGGTGGGGCGAGATGTGCGTTTGCTTTGTAACCAGGGTGTGTTTATTGCGGCCTCGAATTTTAAGGAGGGTGGGAGTGAACGGATTACAAAAGAGATTATAGAGTCTTTGCCTCCGGTGGAGAAGTTAGTGGATTAGTGTTGATATCAAAAAGAGATATTTTTATAAGACATCAAGAAAAGATATCTTCATAAAATTATCTAAATCTGATATCATTGTAAGGATATCAAGAAATGATTTCGGGAGTTGGTATCATGCCTAGGCTTACTAAAATCGCTGAGAAGGCGCGTGAGCAGGAAGCTATGAAGCAAAGAGTAAAAGATGTCTCCGAATCTTCTGCTACCACTGGTGAAAAAATCGTAATTGCTGAGACTGGGGATGTTAGTGGTTCCTCCGCTGCTGGAGAAAAGTTGGTCGAAGTGGGTTCTGATGCCAAGGGCGTTAAGATCGTGGAGAAAATTGTTTATCGCTATGTTCGAAAGGATCCCAACACTCGACTTGACACGAATTTCAATGTTAGGATGCCTAGTAGCTATCTGAACTTGTTAAAAAGAAAGTTTGGAGAAAGAGGAGCTACCGCTTTCTGTAGGGTTGCCATACTCGAGAAAATGGCGAAGGAGTTTTCCAGGGACGAGCTTGATTCTTTGAATTTCTCTAATCTGTTGGAGGAGCAGAAGCAGAATCTAAACAGAAACTTATAGCTTGTTTGATGCCTGGGAGTAGGAGCTTTAATGTTAAACAAGAATATTGAGGGCGGTTCAGAGAGACAGGATATTGAAAAGATTCGGGAATACGTTAGGAACATATTGTCTGATCCTATTGTTAACAAGTTACTTAGTTATTCTAACATTACGCGGGTTCAGTTTGAAACTCTTTTGATTAATTTTCTGCTGGATGAGGGTGCTGGTAAACCTGTGAAGTACAAGGTGAAGGGTTTTCTTAGGTCCCCTACTAAAAAGCGTAGGTTTCGTGCGCCGTTGAAAACAGATGGAGTTACACGTGGAGCTTTTAGGCGTGTTTTGGGCCAGGCATGTGCTAATGTTATAAAATCGATATATTCTCTTGTGCTGTTGGGTTATGTAGGTATTCTTGATAGTCCGAGTTTGCATCCATATCTTGATATGTCTAATATTATAAGTAATTATATGGAGCAGATGGAGCTGAGTTACGGTAAGAAGCAGAGTAAGGAGAAGCAGGCTGCGCTTAAGATACTAGAAAAAAATCTCTTGGATATGATTCAGAAGTATGCCGATCCCTTCTTTTTGGCTGGCCGGAGCGAGTAAAGCTTTAGGACTCCTTTCCCCCGCTCTCTTCTTCTCGTTGTTGTATGATATCTTCAGTTGATATCATTCATTGGTATCATTAAGTTTCGCAGCTGCTATGATTGCCTGTCCTATACTGATACCCGCATCTCCAGGAGGTGTTTTTTTGTGTTCAATGAACCTTAGTTTGTTTTCTTTTACCTGTTTGCTTATTATTCTGTTTATGGCTTCGTTGTATGCTACTCCCCCGGTGAATCCTACGATTTTTATTCCAGTTTCTTCTGCTGCTATTATTGCCATTTGTGCTAGTCCCTCTGCGAATGCTCTTTGTCCTGATGCTGCTAGGTCTTGGACTTTGTACTGGTTTATTTTTTCTAGGATGTCGTGAAGCAGTTTTGTGGTGTCGAATATGTATTTTCCGTTGCGCTTGTTTATTTCTGGAGTGATTTTTACGGTGTCTTTACCCCTTGCGGCCGTCGATTCGAGTCTTATTGCTGGTTCTCCCTGATATGTTTTTTCTAGACAGATTTTTAGGAGTGCTGAGATCGAGTCTAGAACTCTTCCTGAGCTTGTGGTTGTGATGTAGTTTTTCTTTCTTAAAAGGTTGAAAACTACGTTCATTTCTTGGATGCCGTGCTTGAAGCCGTTTAAATGGTTTTTAGTCAGTATCTCTCTGAGTTTGTCTTCGGGTATGGTTTCGCTGAGTATTGCGGTTAGCATGCGTGTGGGGTACTTGGTGCATACGTCTCCTCCTGGCATGGGTTGCGGTTTTAGGTGTGCTAGTCTTTGTATGGAGCTGTATGTGGCGAGTAGTATTTCTCCTCCCCATATGGTTCTGTCTAGTCCGTATCCCACTCCGTCGCTTGTTATGCATACTATTGGTTCGTTTATGTTGTTTTCAGCCATTAATTTTGCTGCGTGTGCGTGGTGGTGTTGAATTCTTATCAGTTCTATTTTGTGGTTTTGTGCGAATTCCTCCGCGTATCTTGTGGTGTAGAAGTTGGGGTGCAAATCGCAGGCAACCGCATCTGGTTTGACGAGGGTTAGTTTCATCATCTGATTAACCACATTTCTGTGGAATTCTATGGTTTCTAGGTTTCCGGATAGGTTTCCTATGTGTTGGCTAGGGAAGCATCTGTTCCCTTTCATTACTGTTACGGTGGCTGTTAGCTCAGGCCCTACTGCTAGTATTCCTTCTCCTTGGTGCTCTATGGGTGTGTCTATTGGTTCGGGTACGTAGCCTCGGGATCTGCGGATAATTTTGGGTTTTCCGTCAATTACCTTTACGACTGAATCGTCGCATCTTTGGTAGATTTCTCTGTTGTGTAGTAGGAAGTAATCGGCTAGGTGGCTCAACTGTGAGATTATTTTTTCGTTTGTTATGGCCATAGGATTGTCCGTTGAGTTGCCACTGGTCATTACGATTGCCGGGTCGTTTATCTCTTGTAGAATTAGGTAGTGTAATCCGGAGTATGGGAGCATGACTCCTACGTTGTGGAGTCCAGGACTTATCCATTCAGATAGGTTATAGTTCTCAGACTTTTTGAGTAAAACTATTGGTCGTCTAAACGAGGTGAGTATCTCCTCCTCGTATTCGTTTACTAATGCGTATTCTCTGACTTTGCCTATGTTTAGTGACATTATTGCAAATGGTTTGTACTTTCTTTTTCTTTTTCTCCTTCGTAATTCTAACACGCACTCATCGTCGGTTGTGAGTGTAGCGAGGTGGGTGCCTCCTATTCCTTTTATTGCTAAGATTTCCCCCTCTTCGATCAGCTTCGCCGCTTCTTTTAACGGGTCTTCACAACTTATTGGATTCCCCTTCCTGTCGTAAAGGGTTAGTTTTGGTCCACACTTTGGACAGCAGATTCCTTGCGCGTGGTATCTTCTATCCAAAGGGTTTCTGTACTCTTGTTCACAGTCTCTACATAGGGGGAACTCGTTCATAGTGGTTCTCATTCTATCATAGGGTAGCTCGATAATTGATGTGAACCTGGGACCACAGTCTGCGCAGCATGTGAAGGCGTAGTTATAGTGGCGGTCGGCTGGGTTGAGGATGTCACTTAGGCATTTTTCGCAAATTGAAATATCGGGCGGTATGTATGAGCTTTTTAGAATGGTTTCCTTTGTACTTGCTCTGATATTGAATGTTTTGAAGCGCCCTTGGTGGGGTTTCCAGTTTACTTCTATTTTTTCATATCTGGCCATTAGAGGTTTTTCTTCTTTTAAATCTCGAATAAAATTCTCTATTGCTTTTCTCTCCCCTTCAACTATGATTCGAACCCCCGCATCTCCAAGATTAAGGACATACCCGGTAAGGCGCCATTTAACAGCGATTCTGTAGACAAAGGGTCTCATTCCGACTCCTTGTACGACGCCACTGCAGATGATTTCACAGGAAGCTTTCAAGAAAATCAACCATTTTATCGGCTTTCACTCTATTTTTACTTTGTTTACTCCATTTTTGGAGCAGATGTAAGGATTATATAATTTTTTTCTGTTGCTAGACCGCTAAATTTTCTTTTAATGCTTGTTTTGGACAGCGCAATCTTATTAGTTTGTGAAATGGTGTGTTCACGCGTGTTTTAAAGAGTAACGTGGGTATTGTGGTACGTTGTGATGTATTTATTCTTATGAGTAATATTCATAAGGGTAATATTCCAATTTGTTTTTAAGGGTGTTCAGCTGGGTGGGTTTATTTTGTTTAGGCTTCCAACTCCCGAAGACATCAAAAGACTTAGAAAAAAGGTCGGACTAACTCAAACCGAGCTAGCGGAAAAGGCGGGTGTAAGCCAGTCCCTTATTGCCCGAATTGAAAGTGGCTCAGTGGATCCACGATTATCCACATTACAGAGAATCTTAAATGCTATGCAGGCGGCAAACGAGGAGTCTCTAACCGCCAAGGACATCATGTTCTCTCCGGTTATAACAATCGATTCGGATGCGCAGGTTCTTGAGGCCGCCGAGCTGATGAGGAATAAGGATATTTCCCAACTTCCGGTTGTTAAGCAGGGGCGTCCGGTGGGAAGCATAAACGATCAAATAATTGTTCAACACCTGTCAAGAGGGCAACAGATTTTCCAGAAGAAAGTAGAAGAAATTATGGATGAGTCCTTTCCAAGTGTGAGTCCTTCAACTAAGGTTGAAGTCGTAAATCAACTGCTTGCGAGCGGGAACCCCGCAGTGCTAGTAATAGACAAAGGCGAAATCGTAGGCATAATCACGAAAATAGATATAATAGCTGGCGCAAGATAAAAACTTCAACTCTGATTGAGATTACCTCCCTAATATCTTTAAAAGAATACAACAACTTAATATATGACGAATTTCTTAAAACCAATTCTTAGGAAAATACCGAATCTAAGCCGGGTTAGCCAAGATTCCACGCTCTAAAGCGTCGGAATGGGAGTGGTACGGCGGTAGAAACAATCCCGATCGGGATGTTGCGGAAGCTCGAGATCGTTATTACACTATTGGAAAGGGGTTCAGAACAAGAAACCTACTGGCGGATACTCATTTAGCCGCACGCCCGCCGCGAGAGTTCAAATCTCTCACCCGGCGCCAGTTTTTATCCCATTTTTATTGCGAGAATCTTACTGTTTTACAAATTATTAATTATTGTCGCTAAAAATAGGTAGGATTTGCGGGGGATGAGAAGTAAAGGGTTTGCAGAGAAGAGAGTGTTGGGTGTTATCTTTTGTAGCCTATTTTTCTGAGTAGTTCTTTTCTCCATTTTATTCCTTCTTCATCTTCGATTCCTTTCGACTTATAGCCGTCGATGACTCCGAGTATTCCTCTTCCCTGTTCCGATTCGGCGACTATAACTTCTAGGGGGTTTGCTGTTGCTGCGTATATGTTTGCGACTTCGGGTACTCTCTTTATGGCGTTTAACACGTTTATGGGGTATGCGTCTCGCATGAAGATTATGAAACTGTGTCCGCAACTCAACTTTAGTGCGTTTTTGGCTGTTGCGTCTTTTAGCTCATCGTCGGTTCCGTCGAATCTAACTAGGCATTCGCCGGAGCTTTCGCAGAAGGCGATCCCGAATTTTATGTTTGGTACTGAATTAACCATGGCTTCGTATATGTCTTCAACAGTTTTGATAAAGTGTGCTTGACCTAGAATGATTTGAACGTTTTCGGGTGGTTCTATCTTCACGGTTTTTATTTCCACGATTTATATCCCTCCACAATTTTTATGCGAGTAAATTGAACATTAGCGGGGTTCACCCCGCCAATCAGTAGGCTTTCCGGTTCTTCTTTTTATTATAAATTGTCTCTAAAAAACTTTTTTAACCGTGTTTTTATTTTAATTGAGAAGTGTAAAAGTGATTCAGGGTGGCCTGAATACTTTCGGGTTTTGAGCTTGTTTGTATTGTAGGGTCCCGGTTAGTATGAAATTTTTGCGCTGTATGGTACTCCTAGTACTTTTTCTGTTGCTTTTGCGACGGCTTCTCTGTTGTCTTTATCCGTGTATACCCTCATGATGTTGAGGAAGCCTTTCATGAGTTGAACAATGTTTGAGACTTCTGAGAGGTTGCAGGGTATTTTTTCTTTTTTTCGTGTGACTCTGAATATGGGGATTTCCATTGGTTCTAGGGTTATTGAGTGATGGTATGGTACGGAGGGTAGTGTGGGTACGTCTATGTAGACTTTTTCTCTCTCGATCCCTGCTTTTTCGGCTATCTCCTCCTCTATTTGTTGACGTACTTTGTCCTTGGTTATAATAGTTGAGAAGGCCTCATCTTTTGCGAAGGAGATTCTTTCGTATGCAACCTTTAGTAATTCTCTCTTTTTTAGGGCTTTTATTATTTCTTTTGAGGCATTGCACTGGTCCAGCATTGTCCACATGGTGTAGTCGTCTAGTTCTAGGTAGTCGTTCACTGATTTAAAGTTGATAAATCCTAGTTCTTCGTTTGCTTTTTCCATGGCTGTTTCCAGCATGATTTGGGCTGCGCGTGACGCTTTGTGGAAATAGATTGTTTTAAACAGTTCTAGGCGGGCGATAAGGAAGGTTTCCAGGGTTGATATGGAATTTAGGTTAACCGCAAGATTTTCGTCTAGAATATCCATAGTGTAAATTAAACGGAAAATATCGATAGAATCGAAATCTCCTCCCGTGTGGTAACTGTCTCTTATGCAGTAATCGCACTTGTCAACATCTACTGCGCTAACGATGATTTGATCCAAAAATAGTCGTTGCTTTTCTCCTAACTTTCCTACTGCTAGTTTAGAAATTTTGTCCGCGTCTAAACCCAGAGCATTTATCTCGTCTCTTAATACTGACTCCCTAATTATCCATGAAGTGAAATCCTCGTGGGTTTTTTCTAAATGCCTTATTAACAAGGCTTCGAAAACGTGGCTGAATGCACCATGTCCGACATCATGCAGTAATGAAGCGATTTTTACCATGTCTATTTCTTCGGGATTGATTTCCACTTCTTTTTGTGCAAGAGAGTTTGTTAATTGCTCTGCTAGGTACATGGTTCCTAGAGAGTGCTCAAATCTGGTGTGTACGCCTGCGGGATACACGTACTCGCTTCCTGCTAGTTGTCGTATGCGTCTTAATCTTTGGACGGGTTCGGTGTCAATTATTTTCTTCTCATCGTAAGAAATGTTTATGTAACCAAAAATAGGGTCTTTTATAAATGACCATTTCCCCTTCTTTTCCTTCTGTACCATTCTTAATCCCCTTTTTATTGTACAATAATATTATGTGTGTGCTTATTATAACTTCGGTAGATGTTCGCAAATTGCTTCTTTTTCCCCTACTAGATTAACGAATCGTAGTTTTTAGCTCTTTATAATTCTTGGTTTCCAAACCCGTTTGCATACGTACCTCTCATTCTGGAGCAGTTTATGTAGGCTGGATTTTAAGTTTGGGGTGTTTGGCTTCCTGCGTATGTTGAAGCTAACAGTATATGTCGGTTCCTGGTTTACTTTCTTTCTTCTTTTTTATAGAAGGGCGTTTGGTGAGGGGATTGTACTCGCTCTCAACGCCGAAAATCTTGGTGCATACTCTGTGAATTGTTCCTGTCTTTTTCTCGTCCGATGAATAAACATAAATATTCAGTAACGTTTTATAACGTGCCTTGAGTCCTCGTATTGTGATTGGATCAAAGGCTTCGTACGAAAATTCTCCCACCATAATGTCCGCAGCTTTGTAGTAATCCTTTGGAAGATAAATGAATACGTCATTTCTGGAAATCTTTTCTTTGGGATAAATCTTGTTTGCTTCCTCTACTATCTTGTCAATTAAATCATGATAGTTGATAAAACCGGAGGCGGCTTTTTCTACGTAGTCGGGTAAACTGCTTAGGGGTGCTACATAAGCTCTTTTTGGTAATTTGCGGTATCGAATTCTGTTTGCTAATTCTCTCACTTCAACATCCTGTGAGTTTAAAAATTTATTCAAAATTTGACTGTCGTCCAAGTAAAAGAGTTCGTAAAAATCATATTCGCCCAGTGCTTTCAACAGCATTTCGATTACAAGACAGTTTGCGGCAAGCACGGTGGGATGGAGATATACTTTTTTCATCATCCAAAAACGACTTTCGACCACTGAAGCCACAGCAGCTAATGTATCATGTCTTTCTCGCAGGGTAAGAGTCTCACAGTCCTCGTTTAACGTGTAAACCGAAAAGATTCTATCATCATATTCTTGGGGTACTCCCGTAAAATGTGCATCTCTTCTTAGATAGTCTAACATGTCCGCATCTACTGGCCCGTTAATAATCTGGGATACGTATTTGGGTCTGAATGTTCCATTTATGATTTTAATTATTTTCTCAAAATCCCCTTTACTGAAACCCTGATTTTGTAGAACCTCGTGTATTGGTTTTACATCGGTTCTCTGAAAATCGGGATACTGATCCAAAAATTTGTCATAACAGACTCCTTCTAGAACTTCACTTACAAATTTTTCGTGCGGAGGAATAATCTTTCTGTAGAATCTACGAAAGAGATCAGAAACTAGATGACTGTATGTAGGGGTTGCCACATCGTGGATTAATGATGCTACCTTTAAGAGTCGCAAATTTTCTTCATGAATCTCAATATTTGATGTTTTTAAAATTTTTTCAGCGCAAGCTCTTACTCCTAGACTATGTTGAAAACGGGTATGTTCCGCTCCGGGATAGACAAGACTTGCAAAATCCAGCTGTTTAATCCCTCTAAGACGCTGCATTTCAAACGTGTCTACGATTTCCTTTTCTTCATCATCTAAGAGTATATCCCCCCAGATAACATCCCGAACTTTGAAAGGCAAATAATCACCTTCATCTCTCCTCTTCCTATGATTCTCCTAAAATGAAATAATCTAACTCGTATTGCAACCATTTCTGTGGCCAGCCGCTATCCTTGTTTTCATTCTTTGGTGCGCCCTTGCATTTGGCGATATACTCGGAGATTTTTCTATTACACTCTTCAAAACCTGATTTGTTAAACATTTCAAAAGTGAGGTCCTCGTCGAAGAAAACCTTTGCCGCATTTTGGTAATATACTTTCTCTCCTACTTTTTTGGTTATTATAAATCCTCTTTCCTCCATTTTGTTGAGGTGTTCTTCTGTGACCGAAATTATTGCGTCTCTCCGTTCTTTGTACCGTTGACGGATGTAACCGTAAAGCCCCTCATCTCTGATTCTCGTATTGTAGTAGTTGGTTCTAGCGAAAGCTATGCTTGCGATGTCCAGTAGGGCTGGTAATTTTCCTGTTATACTTGTGAAGCAGGAGATGGCTTCAAGGTAGGGGAAGACACTGCTTTGAGAGTCTTTCATCGTGTCCCCCTCTAGCAACGAATTTTTTACTTTTGGTAGGTGGAAATACTTCTTGGGAATATATGTAGCCTCTTTGGGGGTTAGGGATGCCGCTGGATTTTTTGAAAAATCACAGTACTTTCTGTACCTAAGGAAGTTGTAGATTAAACTATTATAAACAACCGAGTCCTTTTGAATGAATTTTACCCAAGGGATTTCCCTAAGACTGTTGTCAAACTTTTTTAGTTCGTTAGAGCCATCAAGATGAAACACAACGAAATAGGCTAAATTTATCAAGTTGGAATCAACCTTATCGGCGAACTCCTGAAGCTCGCCTAATAAAGTCGTGAGGTGAGGGCTTTTCACCATGTTTTTCTTAAAATACGAGTATCCTCTAGGTGTGAGGATGGCATACCTCTTTTTTTCTATCGTTTGTAGATGAATAAACCTGTTTAATGCAGATAGGCTCAGTTCTCTGGAGAAATTAATATCTTCAGGTCCAAAATTGTCAATAACTAGGTAGTCCCTCCACCCGAGAATGAGAACATCGAATAAACAGCACAATTTTGCAAGAAGTGTGGCGCCTCCAAGAGCTCCCTCGGGATTAGCGTGCGAAAGAAGAAAGATAATCTTGTCAAAAGGTGAGGTTAACTTAAATGGTTTTGTTCCTAGTTCCTTCTTTACTCTTGATGCCAACGATAGCAGATGTTTAACTTTACTATTCACTTTAATCATCATTTTCCCTTTTTTAGTAAAAAGATAGGAATATTTAATCTTTCTCTTTTTTATCTCCCAGCTCTTGACTTTGACTCTTCCACTACTTCATTTGACGAATCTCAAAATAATCCCAGAAAGAAAGGCTACATCGAATAATACACGTTTAGAGATGTAGAGGAGCTCGAAAGAGAATTAAAATGACCGTTGAACGTGTAGGACGCTTAAAAAGTCAAATTAACAATCTGAGGTCTAGGAATTATAAAAGTTCCACCTCAATATAAACATCTTCAGGCACACGGATACGCATAATCTGCCTCAGTGTTCTCTCGTCTGCATCGAGGTCAATTAATCTTTTATGAATCCTTATCTCCCATCTCTCCCAAGTTGCGTTACCCTCCCCGCTTGGACTCTTACGTACGGGGACTCTTAGCCTCTTTGTGGGAAGCGGAACTGGACCTGACATGCGGATTCCTGTCTTCTGAGTAATACTCTTAACTTGATCGCAGATGATGTCTAACTTTGAGGGGTTGGTGCCCGAGAGTCTAATCCTAGCTTTTTGCACCATTGTCTTTCCAACCGGGAGATTTTTGTGTTCGATAATTCGCAAAACTTTCATAAAATTTGAGGCTTAAAAACCTTTTCCTCTTCCTTCAAGGTCTCTGAATCCTCCGCTATCTTTCGCGGTACCGTTTTGCGCAGTATCGTGTTGATTAAAATCAATTTAAGAGAACAATGTAATTCTCCTCTTTGCAAGGAGTTCCTAAACAGAGAGACGAAAATTCAGATTCTCAACTCTCAAAACTTCCCGTTTCCTGATTCACAATAAATAATCTCAAGAGGGATGTTTGATTAAAACGTAGCGTAAAAATCCTATTACCTGTTAGTGCTTCGGAATCCAAAGATGCACTTTAAACATGACAATCAGGTACGACTTCCCCCAAAAGAAAAGTTTAAGAAGGATTAATACCCACTTTTTCGCGCAAGAGCGCCGAGGTAGCTCAGTTGGTAGAGCGTCAGGCTGTTAACCTGATGGTCAAGAGACCTGCTTCAGATCTCTCCACAAACAGGTTCGAGATGACACCGAGCAACATCGTGTCACGAGCATCCTGTCCTCGGCGCCATTACCATTTCTAATTTTTATACTCTCAATATTCACCAATATTTCCATATAAATGAAAACACAAAACAGATTCCTAAACTGGTAGGACAGGAATTCTTCGTGGGAGCGAACGTGGCTCGTTTCCCTTCACCCGTTTTCGGATAGAGGGTTCTGGATTTACGAGATGCATCTTTATTTCTCCTCTTCATCATATACTTAGCTGAACCCCTTCCGGATTCGAAGATTAGGGTGATTTCTTTTCAATGTTGTTATCAGGAAGAGGGAATCACGCTCTCGTAAGATGAAGATTTAGAAGTTAGCGATTTTGTATCCTTAACTTGCACTGTGGTGAGGTGTTTACTGCGTGAAGGAAGGTGATGTGCCCTTTCACACTAAAAATAATCTGAATTCAACGATGCCTGTTGGCATTTTCTGGTGTTGAACCCACTAATTTTATAAGAACGGTGACCTTAAAATTTGTATACTTAAAATTGATTTTCATTGATGTTGCAAAACTTTTAATAAGTAATAAGAAAACTTGTTTGATGTCCTTTATGATTACAATTTTAGAGTGGAGTGATGCTTATGAAGAAGTCGAAGGGGTATCGTTCTCGTACTCGCAAACTGCTTAAGAAACATGTTAGGGAACGTGGGCTTCCCCCTCTTAGTCGGATTTTACGAGTGTATGAGCCAGGGGAGAAGGTTAGTATTGTTATTGACCCCAGTATTCATAAGGGCCAACCGCATAAGAGGTTCCATGGGAAAATCGGGACAGTGGTAGGGAAACGTGGGCGCGCGTATGTGGTTTCCGTTAAGCTCGGAAATAGTGTGAAAACTCTTATTTCCAGACCGGAACATTTAAGGCCTATTGAGTAGGAGGTAAGCTCTTTTGCCTGTTAGGATTTTAAAGGAAAGGCTTCTTACTTTAGCAGAGGTTAAAAAAATTTTGGAGGAGCGTGGCACAAAGGGAGAGTTAAGCTATGTTCAACGTGTAACGTTGGATTATGCTACTAAATTTTCTCAGTTGCCGGTTGAAAAGGCGGTTGAAGCTGTTAAAAAATTAGTTGAAACCTTCGGAATAAGCGAAAGTACCGCTATTCAAATCGTTAACGCTGTTCCAAAGAGTGTTGATGAGCTTCGTGTTTTTTTAACGAATGAGCAAAAGATTTTTACTGAGGACGAGTTAAGTGAGTTTTTAAAGATTTTAGAGGAAGCGTGATCCTAATTCTTCTCAAGATTGGAAGGCGGGAGAAACTATGATGTTGAGTTCTAAAAAGTATGAGGAGTTTGCATATGTGTTAGACCATTTACCGCAGGGTTATGCAAACGATCCTAGACCAACCTTTCAAAGGGAGCCAATAACGCAAGCTGTCGGTGAAACATATTTTACACTGTTGGAGCTTGTTCCAAAAAAAGGCGTTTCACTTTCCCTCCATGAGAGAATTTACATAGGCAAGGGATCACGTAAAAAAATCGATCACGTTCAAAGGCGAATACGCTACGATGACCTCACTCCCACAGCCAAATCAGAACTTCCATTTGTAATTGAAAAAATCGTACAGTTAAGAGAAAAAGAATTTGTAGACTTTTTCAATAACGCTCGCCCAATCACAACAAGAATGCATCAGTTAAAACTTATTCCTGGTATAGGAAGAAAGACCATGTGGCTAATTCTCGAGGAGAGAAAAAAAGAACCTTTTAAAAGTTTTGAAAATATTATGAACAGGGTGCGAATGCCCGAGCCAAAAAAGGCGATAGTTAACCGAATACTGAGCGAGTTAAAAGGAGAAGATAAGTATCGTCTGTTCACTCGTCCACCTACAACTGGCCAAGAATGATTTAGAATTGACCAAGAATAATCTATTCTTAAAAACTTTAAAACTACTAAAAGAAAGTAATATTAAACCGAGTAAGAAGAGAGGGCAACATTTTATAGTCAGCTCCGATTTGCTTGAAAAAGAGATCAAATACTCAGAAGTACAATCAATCGATACAGTACTCGAAATAGGCGCGGGGTTAGGCACATTAACCTCAGCTCTAGCTGAGAAAGCCAAAAAGGTTTATGCAATAGAAAAAGATCAAAAATTGTTTCGAGTTCTTGAAGATAAATTATCTTGCTTCAATAATGTAGAATTAATATATGGGGACGCTTTAAAGCTGGAATTCCCGTCTGTTCAAAAAATTGTATCCAATATTCCCTATTCTATCTCCTCCCCGTTAACTTTCAAAATTCTCTCTGCAAAATTCCAAAAAGCTGTCTTAATCTATCAGCTTGAATTTGCGGAGCGCTTAACCGCAAAACCTGGTACAAAAAATTATGGCAGACTAACCATTGGAGTATATTATAAAGCGGAGGCGAAATTGTTAGAGCGTGTTCCGCGGACCGCGTTCTATCCCCCTCCCCGAGTAGATTCTGCAATCGTTATGCTGAAACCTAAGCCGCCACCATTCAGAGCGTTAGATGAGGCAGTTTTTTTTGAAATAGTACGATTTCTCTTTATGCATCCCAATAAAAAAGCAAAACACGGCTTAAAATACTACCTTGAAGAAAAGAAAAAAGATTTAAGACTTTTGAATCTGAACTCCTTGTCCGAAGTTTTGGAAAAAAGGGCGAGAAATCTAACGCCGAGTGAAATAAATATGATTGCTAATACCCTACTCATGGAGTATCGCAATCGATGAAGCGCTTTGAATATCAAGGCTTTAGATTCCTTGTGTTTGACGATGTTTACTATCCTTCAGATGACACTTTCCTACTAATAGACAACTTAAAGGTATTTGTAAATGATCATGTTCTTGATATGGGTACTGGGTGCGGTGTTTTGGCCATTCTAGCTGGAAGCATTGCTAAAAAAGTAGTGGGGGTTGATATTTCTGAGAAAGCGGTTTTGAATGCGAGAATAAACGTCCTTCTAAACAGAATGGAGGCGCGTGTTGAGGTACGCCTAGGAAATTTGTGGGGCGCCTTAAAACCTCATGAACAATTTAGTTTGATACTTTTTAATCCTCCCTACCTGCCGATTAACGCTTCTGAAAGGAGGACCGGTATTATCGAAAAGGCGTGGGACGGAGGGGAGAATGGAAGGGCGGTAATTGACGCGTTCCTTTCAAACTTCGATAAGTTTTTAGAGGATACAGGTAGAGTGCAGATGGTGTTATCCTCGTTATCGGGGATAGAACGCACTATTTCCTATCTCGAGAAGAAGGGGTTTCAAGTTAAAAAAGAGGCGGAAAAGAAATTTTTCTTCGAGAAATTAGTTTTAATTACTTTCAAAAGAGAATAGCGGTTTGAACTTCTTTTTTAGACATGTTTAAAACGTCACAATTTTTATTTTTATAACGGTTAAACCTCTTTTGAAGGATTCGACCCTTTTGGAGGGACTAGATTGCCGATTAACCTGAATCCCGAGGCGCAGGTAGCTCTAAGGAAACTGGAAGAGGCGAAAACAAGGGAAGAAAAAATCGCCGCTATACAAGAGTTGCTGCAGCGTATGGACAAACATAAAGGGACGGAGAATTTTGTAAATCAGCTCAAAAAGAGATTAGCGAAGCTTCGCGCCGAAGCCGAAAGGGAAAGGTTGAAGAAATCTAGTGGGGCGCCCAGCTTTAGCGTTAAGAAGCAAGGAGCTGGACAGGTGATTCTGGTTGGTTTAACAAACTCTGGCAAAAGCACGATTCTGAACTACCTAACTGGTGCGAGGGCTAAAGTGGACGCATATCCCTTCACAACAACTCGCCCCGAAGTGGGAATCTTAGACTTTCAATCAGTTCCCATACAAATAGTTGAAGTCCCTGCTCTCTTCGATGGTTGTAGTGGCAGTGAGAACGGTCCCCAAATCCTATCCGTCATTAGGAATGCTGACTCCATAGTTCTAGTTATCGACCTCTCTCAAGATGTTTTGGAGCAGGTTAGAACACTCTTGAACGAGCTGGAATCTGCAGGGATTCTACTCAACTTGAAACCTCCTCCCGTTGAAGTGAAAAAGACGGGTAGTGGAGGAATTCAGCTAATCGGCCTGCAATTTTTTGATGGGGCTCGAGAGGAGATTATAAATTTTTTGAATAAGCGGCGAGTGTTAAACGCAGTGGTTCGGATATGGGGTAAAATTTCCCTAGACGATATTGACTTGGCTATGGACAATAGTGTTGTATACAAGGAGGCGATAATTGTAGCCACTAAGGGTGATTTGCCAGGGTCTTCACGGAATTATAAAACTTTACTAGATACCTATGGTCAAAGGTTCGATATCTACCCGATATCCATTCTCAAAGAGAAAGGTGTAGAAGAGTTTAAAGCGGGCTTGTTCAAATCCCTTGGAGTGATTCGAGTCTATACCAAGGAGCCTAGAAACATCATTTCCGACAAACCGATTGTTCTCGAAAAGGGTGCTAGTGTTGCGGATGTTGCAAAAAGGCTTCATGTGCGCTTCCTTAAAAACTTCAAGTACGCTCGCATTTACGGGAAATCCGTGAAACATGAAGGCGAAAAAGTGGGGCTAGACCACGTGCTAGCGGACAATGATATTGTTCAGTTTTATTTCCACTGATGCGGATGGTAAAATTGTTAAAAATCAAAGTGATACTTCTGGAACCGGAAAACGCTGGAAATGTTGGAGCAATTGCACGTGCAATGAAAAATTTCGCTTTAGAGGAACTCATACTGGTGAACCCAAAATTTGAGAGCTTTCTTGAAGCCAGGGTACGCGCAATGCACGGTTTAGATATTCTAGAAAAGGTGAAAATACTCACTAGTTTTGAAGAAGCGATTTCTGATGTAGATTTTCTGGTCGGGACGACAGCAAAAACTGGTAAGAACTACAATGTTCTCAGAACAACCATTACACCCGAGCAACTAGTGGAAAGATTGGTGGATGTTCATGGAAAAATCGCCCTAGTATTCGGGAGAGAAAGTTATGGGTTAAGTAATGAAGAATTAGAGAGGGTTGATGTCGTTGTGTCGATTCCTGCTTCGAGCTACTCCACGTTGAATGTTTCACATGCTGCTGCAATAATTTTTTATGAGATTTATAAAAGTCAGGCATTTAGGAAAAAAGGCGCCCCAAGGGCTTCTTCAAAACTAGAAAAAGAAAAGGTCATGGAATACTTTAGTCTCATTTTGAATGACATAAATTATCCTTCATTTAAACAAAAGATTGCGGAGAGGGTTTTTCGTAATATTATTTCAAGGGCTTTTATCTCAGGGCGTGAAATTCACACTCTCATAGGCGTTCTTCGGAGAATACACTCATTTTTATCTTCAAAAATACTTAAAGAGAAACGAAAAACTAAATAAGCTTAGACCTCTTTAACCCCCAATTCTACAATCCTCCTTTGGATAGGTGAGTAGAGAAACACGATGGGAAAATTACGGGGTTTCAAGAATGATCGATTGTAGTAAACTATCGGAATTATCAGTTTTATTCGAAATCGGGTTTCTTTCCGATAAGATTGTAAACACTCTTTTCAAGTTTTCTCAGGGAGTACGTGCAAATGGGGAAGTTTTGGGTGAAGCCCTAACATTTCTTGAAACAGTTAAGCGGGTGAAGGGGGATTTCCCGCCTAAACGGATAGTGGCGAACACGCTTACAAGTTTGGAAATCTACCGTTTTGCTCTATTGGCTTGTTCCGGGCGTAGCGAAAAAGGTTTTATAAACGAAATCTCCTCCCTGATGGGTATATTAAAGTCAACACTTGATAAAGAGAATATTAGTAAAAACGATTTAAACAATGTGTTAGTCTTTTTTAGTAAAATTGCTGAAGAGACTCTTAAAGAAACGGGCAAATTTTTCGGGGAAACAGCTTCCTTCAAAAAGTATCCTGATGTTAGGAAAACCTTGGAATCTGAAATAGAAAAAATTTTATCGCGAAACCGTGTGTTAGGTCGGCTTCGATTAGAAGAGTTTCCTAGCGATGCTCAAGAAAAAGCCATAACCCTTCTGTTAAAAACTTTTTCACTTCTATACAACAAATTAGCTTTCTTGTTGAGCAAACTTAACCAACTCCCCCATGAAAACCGAGAAAAGTTATCTCAGATAATCGGAATCACCACCAGGAGATACAATTACCTCATCTCCTTTATAGGCAGTTTAATGGAATTTATAGAAGCTTCAAACATAAGCCAATTTCCTTTGGGAATATATTATACCTTGGAAAGCATAATCAAAAACTTCCAAAAGGGTACTCCCATAATTTTAAGTCTTCTTGGCGAAAGAAAATTCATGTATCTGGATCTTATAACTGTCTTGAAGAATGTTTTAAAGAATGTATTAAACAAGAGGGAAATTGAGAAGTTAGACGAAGGATACCCCTCCTGTATCCTTATTTTCAACATCCCGGTACTGGAAAAGGAGAATATTCTCTTACACTGCCTTGTAGCAAACCAAATCGGCAATTATCTCGTTGAACGCAACGAATCCTTCTTTCAAATACTAGAATCAGAAAATCTCCCCAAATTACTACGACTCCCCCCAAAAGAACCCTCTAATTTTAAAGAACAAGAGCTAGAAAGAATCGGAATCGTTGAACAAGCCCTAAACAAAATTAAAAAATGGGTTATAACTATTGCCTCCGACTTGTTTGCAATCCACATTTTTGGCCCCGCCTACTTATTCGCCTTCTCCAAATACCTCCCTGCTGTCCGCGAATCGGACGTACCCCAAGAAACTCGTTTGAAAATTACAGCTGAAGAACTGAAGGAGTTAAACTATACTAAAAATGATGAGCTAAAAGATAAAATAGAGAAAGTAGAACTGTATGCAGAAAGGAGTCTCTCCTCACTAGAAAGAGAGATATTCAATCTAATTCCCAAAATAAGAGAAAAAGTAAGAACATTGACTATCGGGCACCGATACACTCTACAAATCTTCGAAGAGGAGGTGCCCTTGCTGGTTTCCTCCCTCTTAAATCTCATACCTCCTAATGAGATTTTGGACTTTGAAAATAAGACTAGCCGCCCTGCAAAACTAGTTTCAATTCTCAATGCAGGCTGGCTATTCAAACTAACCAAAATAGACAATGTATACCGGATGCTCAACGCAAAAACTCTCGAAGAGAAAAGCCAAGTAGATATTAAAATAAATCGCCTAATACAAAAATCAATAGAGCTAAGTGAGATACACAGAAAGATGAGCGAGGTAGTGGAATGACCATACTTTCAACAAAGAGTATACTAGAAAGACTATTCCACAAAGATCCCAAGAAAAGACTGGTTGTCACCCCTATAATCAATCATAAAGACCAGATTGCCAACAGCTCAATAGACCTAAGACTCGGAACCGAATTCATCATAACAAAAAGAACCAAATATCATCTTCTTGACCCAATGCAAGAGGATATTGAATCACAAATAGAACAATACCAAGATAAAAAATATATCCGTTTTAAAAGAAAACTCATCCTCCAGCCACGCCAATTTGTGCTTGGAAGCACCCTTGAATACATAAGACTCCCTAACGATCTTCTTGGATACGTTATCGGAAGATCCTCGTGGGGGCGCGTTGGTTTAATCATCGCTACGGCAACAATGGTAGGACCCGGCTTCGCTGGCTCACTAACACTAGAACTCGTTAACTTAGGGGAAGCCGATCTGGCTCTGTATCCCGGAACAAGGATAGCTCAACTAGTACTGCACACCCTAGATCAGGAGGATAGCGGTTACATTCAGAAACCCGAATCAAAATACATCGGTGCCGTGGGCCCTGAATTCAGCAAGATCCACACGGATAAGGAGTGGAAACTACTACGATAACAAATCAAAAAAGCAAGTAGAAATTTTCACGGTCGCGAGTATGAATCGAGTGTTTGAGGGGTCAATTTTTATTTTCTTCAGATACAATTTTGACCCTAGCAGGTCTTGGAAGTTTCATCCCACCAATACGAAGAATATCCTTCAGCAGTTCCCTGTTCCTTGGTGTGTCGTTTGTCCAAACACTGCAGATAACCTGCCCATCTCGAACACGCGCCACCCGGCCAACTGGCTTTCCGAACGCCTTGCGCATTCCGTCCTGCAAACGATCCGCACCCGCGAACGCCATCATTCTGTTTTCCCTGATGATATGAAATGGTTTCACGTGTATGACGAAGTGATAGTCGTCTCTTCCTATTTTGTTTGTAAGGTTTCTGTTTATCGAAATGCGTAAAGCTTCAAGCGCCTTATGGCTAACCTGGCATCTCTCCTCTATTATGAGGTCTCCTCTCAGATTGAATTTTGCTTTACGATTACCCATATCATAAATTCTTATCTTAGGATCCGGGCCGCCCCGAACGTATTCTCTCCTAGTATAGGGTGGTCGATCGATTCTCGTGTAACACTTTGCGGGTCTCTTAGACATTTTGTTCACCTCTGTGTAGTCACGGAACTAAAAACCAGCATCCAATATTAAGATTTCCCCCCATTGTTCCTTGAAAGTTCTACGCTTCCAATCCCACCTAAGATTTCTTCTTCGAAAATTACGGGCATTCTCTAAGTGGTTTAAGTTACCCTTATACAACTTGCGAATCGGAAAGAAACTTCTTTTTCTTTACTCCAAATTTCTTTTCTTGGATGATTCATGTTGCTGAATATCGGGCGTGTATTTGGTCTTGTTTGAATGCGGCAAAATCTTTAAAGAAGAACCGAAGAGGAAAAATAAACCGAGGGTTTTTTGGCGCCTTTCATACTTTGTTTAATATTCCTGTTATATGTTTGATTATTGATTTTATAGTTACAGTGTCTATCAAAAAATACTAGGATACCTTTCTCTTTAAAAAAGGAGAATTGGTGGATGGCTCTAAGAATTTCAGTTAGCTACATAAGAATGGCTAGCGAGCTTCGGCAGTCAATTGACACCTTCACTGGAGGGTGAGCATTGGAAATGCAGGATATTAGTCGTCAACCAGCTTCCAGAATTCTACCTCATCCATGAAGTTCTTTCCCACGCGGATACGCGAAGGGCCAGTCACGCTTTCTAATAGCAGCTTCTGCTCAATCTTAGCAACCATGTGGCGTGTGAATAGAACCGCGTCTGGATTCACGCTGATACTGTTCGCGCCCATTCGAACCAGAAACTCTAAATAATCTGGATATACGCTGGGTGCTTGCCCGCAGATAGATGTGGTTACACCATACTTCTTACATATCCTAATGGTGTACGCGATTGCACGTAGAACCGCTAGATTCCGCTCATCGTACAACTCTTGAACGCTAGCATCGTTTCTGTCCACTCCAAGTATCAGCATTGTGAGGTCGTTTGTTCCAAAACTGACTCCATTGATTCCTTCTTGGCATATCTTATCGATCAAAAATACGCTGCTCGGGACCTCAACCATGATCCAGATTTTAAAGTCCGGATCTTTCTCTGGATCTAGCCCCTCTTCCTTCATAATCTCCTTTGCTTTTCCGAAAACCTCCAAGGTTCGGACAAAAGGCAGCATCACCCATAGATTCTTCAGTCCAAACTCATCTCTAACTTTCCTTATCGCCCTGCATTCAAGTCTAAAAACATCAGGCTCCTTAACATATCGGAATTGTCCCCTGTAGCCGATCATCGGATTGGGTCCAACGTGTCCTGCTTCTTCTTCGTATTTCTTTCCTCCTTCGAGGGCTAGGAACTCGTCCGGTTTAAAATCTAGGAATCTGTATACTACTGGACCCGGATTGAAGGCTTCTGCTACTTTTCTTATTCCTTCTGCGAATTGGTCTATCATCTCTTGTTCTCCGCCTTCTTCGATGAGTTTTCGTGGGTGCTTCCCGATGTTTATCATTAGGTGTTCTGCTCTGAGTAGTCCTACGCCGTCTGCTTGTGTCTGTTTTGCAACTCTATCTGCTATTTCAGGTATCGAGAGGTTTACGTAGATTTTTGTGGCTGTAGGTATCGTCACTGGGCCGGTCGGTGCGGCTACTGCTTCCTCTTTTTTGGTTTCTAGAATTCCTCGGTACACGATGCCCTTTCCACCGTCAACAGTTATGTACCCCTCGTTTGCTAAGACCGTGGTTGCTTTCTCTGTTCCTACCACACAGGGGGTTCCGAGCTCTCGGGACACTATCGCCGCGTGGCACGTGTATCCTCCTTCATCGGTTACTATTGCAGCGGCTTTTTTCATCGCTGGAACCCAGTCAGGTGTGGTCATTTTGGTTACAAGAATATTCCCTTCCTTCACTTCGTTTATGCCGCTGGCGTCCACAATCACTTTTACTGGGCCCGACACTATTCCCGGGGATACTCCAAGCCCTCTGAGTATTATCTCCCTTTCCGTAGTGGTTTCTGGTTGAGCTTCTTGTACGACTGTTTTCACGGTTCCTGCGTGGACTGTTTCGGGTCGTGATTGGAGTAGATATATCTTCCCGTTTTGGTCAACTGCCCATTCAATATCTTGGGGGGCTCCGTAGTGTTTTTCGAGCTGTATGCCGTATTGCGCTAATTTTTTGATCTCTTCGTCTGTTAGGGCCGGGATGTTTTGTCTTTCAGGGGGGACTTCTAAGTGCTCTGTTTTTCTCGTTTTAGGGTTCAGTGTGTATTCTACTTTTTTTGTTACTACATGTTTTTCGATTATTTCTAGGCTGGATTTGTCCACTACGTACGTGTCTGGTGTCACAGCCCCGCTTACCACGGCTTCCCCTAATCCCCAATTTGCTTCTATCATTATTTTTGTGGTATCTCCGGTTGCTGGGTGAAGGGTGAACATCACTCCTGCTGCCTTCGCTTGGACCATTGCTTGGACTGCTACGCTAATTAGGACGTCCCGGTGTTTGAAACCCTTTTCATGTCTGTAAGTTATCGCTCTTTTTGTAAATAGGCTACTCCAACATTTTCTTACGGCTTCGAGTAATCCTTCTCTACTTACATTTAGGTAAGTGTCCTGTTGCCCCGCAAAAGATGCGCCTGGCAATGGAGGAAGAATGGTTTTACCATTCTTTGTCCTCTGCGGAGGCGCTTGATCTCACGGCTACCAGCGGGTTTTCCTGCTTCATCCTTTTGCTAAGCTCATCGTAACTATTCATTATAGCCTTTTTAATATCCTCTGGGATCGGTGTAGATTCAATGGTCTGTCTAATCTTGTTTGACGCCTCTTCGAGCTGTTTGTAGTCCCTAATATCTATTTTTTCGAGTATGCTGAATATTTTGTCCTCTATCTTTGTGTCCTCTAGGAACTTTTTGTAGGCGTAGGTGGTTACCGAAAAACCCGGTGGAACCGGAACTTTGGCTTTTGTTAACAGCTCACCTAGGTTGGCGATTTTTCCTCCTACTTTGGCGATATCTTCTTTTCCTACCTCTTCGAACCATAAGATTAGCTTATTTTCCCTGCTGCTCATACTCATACCCTCAGCTTTCGGTGTAGTATGTCAATTTAATAGAAACATTTTATTAATGTTTTGTAGTAACCCCTTACAATTAAATACTTTTTCTAGGTTTTTTGCAATCTCTATTCTATTTTACGGTAAATTATAGCAAAAACTATTAGGTTGTATTTCTTCCTCTCCCTTCCTCATTCTTTCAGTTTGAAGAGGTGTAATACTGCTTTTTTATAATTTATAATTTCGTATTTTGAATGGTGGATGTAAAGTGGCTCATTTGTAAGTAGTCTGAGTATAAGATCGGCTCTTACGATTTTCGCGATTCTTAAAAGATAGTGCTGCAGTTCCGGGGGCGGTCGGATAGAATAGATAAGATCACTACACTCATAAACTCTTACATTTGGCGAAATTATATCATCAACCACGGTTCTGATACGCGAGTTCGGCAGCTGTTCTAACATATGTGATTTAATATCAGTAACTAGAATCTCTGTTTCTGGTAGCTTCTCTGCGAGCGCCACAGCTATTTGGGGAAACTTTCCCACCCCCACTTCGACAATTTTTCTAGAGTACTTATACCTATCTACAATGTATTCAATTATGTCTTCGGCGTCTATTAACCTCATCTTATTAACAATCTTTTTGTACTTTTAATTGGCTTTAATCAGTCTTGTATAGGTGGTTTTGACATGGATATCTTGAGTGTGTCCTCTATTCTGATGAGTTCATTAATTTTGGCCATTCGCTCTCCGCCCATTATCCCTATCTTGATTATCGGACAGTTTAGTCCTACCGCTATGTGCGCCAATGCTGGATCCGTGGTTTCCCCTGACCTGTGTGACGCTATAGGGGTAATATTGCTTTCATGAGTTAGTTCTACCGTAGATCTTGTATCTGTTAGGGTGCCGACTTGGTTGGGTTTTATTATGGCCCCCGTTACTGAACTGTTTTCTATCGCTGTCCTAAGACGATTTTTGTTGGTTACTATGAGGTCATCTCCCGTTATAACGCATCTGTCTTTCACATTCGCAGTTAGTTTTGCAAAATATGTGAAATCTTCTTCTTGGAACGGGTCTTCGAAGAGTGCGATTTCATAGTTCTGTATGAGTTCTAAAATGTATTCCAACTGTTGTTCGGGGGTTAATCTTCTGTTCTCCTTTCTGTAAACATACTGTTGCTTTTTACTGTCCCATAGTTCTGATGCGGCTGCATCTATACCAATTCTGGCGCTTACTCCTGTTTCCGCCTCCACTTTTTCTATCGCTTTGGTTAGCGTTTCTAAGGCCTCGCTTATAGTCAAGGGCGCCGCCCAGGCACCCTCGTCATTTCTTCCCAGTACATAGTTTGGATGTGTTTCCATTATCACCTCTGCCGCTGCACGGTGGACCATTACGTTGGTTCTCGCAGCTTCTTCAAACGTTTTTGCCCCTAATGGGAGTACCAAAAATTCCTGAAAGTCTATAGAATCTCCCTTCGTGTGAACCCCTCCTCCGATAATATTACTGAGTGGAAAGGGGAGCTTCAGGTCTTCCCCCAAATATTGACATAGCATTACGTTTCTGCTTTTCGAGGCTGCTTTGGCCACGGCGATTGATGTGGCTATTGCTGCGTTTCCACCGATTTTACTAAGGTTTTCTGTTCCGTCCAAACTCCAGATACTCTCGTCAATTTCCGCCTGATCCTCTACGTCTTTTCCCTCAATTTTAGCGGATAATTCATTTTTTATCAGTTGAATTGATCGTTCTACTCCTCCGTCAGGGAAGGCTTGTACTTCAAACTTTCCAACGCTTGCTCCTGATGGAGCGCAGGCAGAAGTCGTAAATTCTTCGGTTTGAATTAACACTTCTATAGTATCTTTTCCTCGAGAATCAATAATCTTACGAGCTGAGACTTTTTCTATAATAGGCAAATCGGTTCACCTCTTCAAAATGCTTTTTTGATAATTGATTTTGTATTTGACGTGAAATAACCAGTCTTTCTACAGTAAATTTCTTTAGCTCTTAAACCTAATTATTGGATGGATTATAATTATTGTTTATGAAACGAATGCTGAAACTCTCTTCAAAGTGATTGATTGAAATGGAGTACGATTTGGATCTGAACCTAGTTAAGTCGGAAGTTAAGAAAAGGAACGTTAGGAGAATTCTACTACAATTTCCTGAAGGTTTGAGGAACTTTGCTTTCAAGATTAGTAAAAAGATCGAATTAGAAACTGGGGTTGAAACGTTAATTTCTATGGATCCTTGTTGGGGTGGATGTGATCTAGCGGAGGATGAAGCTTTAAAACTCAACGCTGACCTTTTAATACACTTTGGGCATTCTCCTTGGCCTAAGAAACCCAAGGTTCCTACCCTGTTTATTGAAGCACGCTCTACGATTGAGGTCAGGGATGTGGTACTAAAAGCGGCTAACTTGCTAAATGTTAAAAAAGTGGGTGTCGCAACCACGGTTCAACACATTCACAGATTAGGGGAAGTTAAAAAAATGCTTGAACAACTGGGCTTCGAGGTTTTAATAGGTAAACCCCTTGGCAAGGCTAAATACGCTGGTCAAGTATTGGGCTGCGATTTATCTAGTGTTGAGAATCTTGATGCTGATCAATTTCTATTCATTGGGGGTGGGAGCTTTCATCCTCTTGGAATTGCTTTGGCTACTGGCAAAAACGTGGTAGCCGCAGACCCCTATTCTGGTAAAGTTGTGGACGTGAAAGAAGAGGCCAAAAAAGTTCTCATGCAGAGATACGCTCAAATATCAAAAGCTAGAAACGCAACGAAATTTGGCGTGGTTATTGGTTTAAAGTTTGGACAAATAAACCTAGAATTGGGCAGAAGGATAAAAGATAAAATTGAGAGCAAAGGAAAAGAAGCCTACTTACTAGCTGCTAACGAAATAACTCCCGAAAGATTTTATGGACTAGATATAGAAGCACTTGTAATAACCGCTTGCCCCCGAATAGCCATTGAGGACGGTCCTCAGTTCAGAATCCCTGTATTAACCTCCAAGGAGCTTGAACTATTGCTTGACCCGAATTGGGGTAAGCATACTCAGGACAGTTTGGATAATTACAAATTTAAGTTTATTTAATCATCAATTTTTAAAAACAAATGCACTTCTTTAATAAGTAAATACCAATTTTTTTATTCTACTG
>Ga0190363_1000323_pt1 | contig 27855 bp, 26 predicted proteins | sample 48721867_MG_FD_161272 | JGI IMG/M metagenome (GOLD analysis project Ga0190363, IMG submission 161272) | Hydrothermal vent microbial mat bacterial communities from Southern Trench, Guaymas Basin, Mexico - 4872-18-6-7_MG | ecosystem: Environmental > Aquatic > Marine > Hydrothermal vents >... | reverse complement strand
GCATTGCGGAGGTTTCGCGCCTGCTGCGCCCCGTAGGGCCTGGGCCCTTGTCTCAGTGCCCATCTCCGGGCTCCCGCTCTCACGGCCCGTACCCGTTATAGGCTTGGTGGGCCGTTACCCCACCAACAACCTGATGGGCCGTGGCCCCATCCTCAGGCGGTGTTAAGGGGCATGGCCTTAACACCATTTCGGAGGAAAGCCCTTCCAGGTCTTTCCCCCTATCGGGGATTAGCCCCAGTTTCCCGGGGTTATCCCCGTCCTGAGGGTAGGTTAGCCACGTTTTACGGAGCCGTCCGCCGCGCCCCACCATAGCCTGGGGCGCGCGACTTGCATGGCTTAGTCCCACCCCCATAGCGGTCGGGTCCGGCAGGATCAACCGGGGTTTGTACGGCCGCAAAAACCGTACAAGCCGCGGGGTGCACTCACGGGGCTTGAACTCGCTTCAGACCCAAACGTGCCGGAGTGCCTCCGGCTTGTTTGGGTCTACATTATTTTTCCCGCAGCTGGAGGCCGATTTTTCATCCTATGGAGCTAAGCTCCATGTCTAATCGACGCCGCCGTGAACGCTGCGGGACCATTATTTTTTAATGTTAAGCGCAAATATATTTCTTGCTCTCAATAAATATCTTTCTATTTATGGTGAAATTAGAATGTTATTAATGTTCCACATTTTTCTCCTTTAATAACTTTTACTATGTTCTCAGGTTTACGTCCATTCACTACTACAGTCCTTATTTTTGATCTTTTTATGATCTTTAATGATGTTAAATCAAACAATTTATATGTACCTGCTTTAGCTTCCATTTTACTCATCATTTCAATTAACTGGTCTATGTGAATTTCTTCCAGTAGTTTAGCTTGAGGATCTTTCTTTGGATCCGCAGTATACACACCCTCTACGTCTGTGGCTATAATTAGTAAATCTGAATTTATGGCTTCAGCAATTAATGCAGCAACAGCAACTGTAGACTGACCTGGCATTAATCCTCCTAAAACGATTATTTTCTTATTACTCTGCATTAAATGTAAAATTTCATCCAAATTAGTTGGGATTGGAAAGTATGCTTTCTCTCCTAATGCCAGTGAAAAGAGCATTGCATTTAATTTAGTTACTTCAATCCCAATAATATCTGTCCTAAAATTGTCAGCATTAAGTGTTCTTGCAACTTCAATGTATTCTCTAGCTTTTTCCCCACCGCCGACTACTATTACTAGTTTAACTCCTTCATTGACTATCTTCTCCATCACTTCAGCATAGCGCTTAATTTTGGCTGAATTTAATTCTGAGAAAAGTATATGCCCACCCATCTTTAAAACACACTTCATAGGATACCGCCATAAAATAGTAAATAATATTAAATATTTATCACTTTTAATTATAGCATCACTTTCAAACTGCAGTTTAGGTGGAAATATGAAGAAGTCAAATAGAAAATATAGCTCAATTGAGAAATATAGACTTGAAAAGCTGATAAAAGAATTAGAATCAAAGAAAGGTAGAGGTACAGAATTAATTAGCCTATATATTCCACCAGGAAGACAAATAGCCGATGTAATGAATGTACTTCGTCAAGAATATTCTCAAGCTTCGAATATCAAAGATAGAACTACCAGACACCACGTTCTAGATGCGTTAACTTCGTGTATGCAGCGTCTCAAACTATTCAGAAAGGTACCCGATACAGGGCTAATAATTTTCTGTGGATACGTTTCGAGAGGGGCGCCAGGAGATGAAAAACTAGAAGTGCATCTCATAGTTCCTCCAGAACCAATAAGAATTTACCTCTATAGATGTGACAGCAAATTCCATATTGAACCACTAAAAGATTTCATAAGAGAAAAAGAATTTTATGGAATAATAGTAATGGATAGACAAGAAGCAACATTCGCCATATTAAAGGGAAATCGGCTTGAAATAGTAGAACATATAACTTCAGGCGTACCTGGAAAACATGATGCAGGCGGTCAATCACAAAGAAGATTTGAAAGGATAATTGAGCAAATGGCACATGAATTCTATAAAAGAATTGCAGCATACGCTGAGAAATACTTCATGCAACCAAAACTAAATTTAAGTGGAATAATAATTGGCGGACCTGGACCAACAAAACAAGAATTCGTAAAGGGTAATTACTTGCATTATCAGCTTCAAAGTAAAATTATAGGTGTAGTTGATGTAGGCTATACAGGTGAACCAGGGGTTTACGAATTAATTAAAAGAAGCAGAAACTTACTGGAGAACATACAATATATGCGTGAAAAACAAATAGTGCAAAAATTTCTCCAACAACTAGTAAAGAATAGCGACTTAGTTGCATATGGAATTGAGGAAGTAAGAGAGCTCCTAGAAAAAGGAGCAGTAGACACTCTACTAATATCAACAGACCTAGATCTAGAAAAAGTTGACATAATATGCCCCAACTGTCAATATGAGAGGATAATGCTAATAAAAAGCAAAGATGAAGAAAAAGTAATAAATGAAACATGCCCTAATTGTTCATCACAACTAATAATGAAAAATAAGAAATTATTAATCGACGAACTAATATCCTTAGCTGAAAAGACAAATGCAAAAATAGAATTAATTTCAACTGAAACTGAAGAAGGAGAAGAACTAAAAAGAGCTTTCGGCGGAGTTGCAGCAATACTGAGATATAAAGTTTTTAAAGATTAAACTTCAATTTTAACCTTAATATCCGGGTATCCTCTAACTTCAACCATATCCTCAATTTCTTCAGTTATCAATTTAATTTCCTCAACCTTAATTATAGCTCCTATCTCTCTCTTATATCGTTTCAGAAGCTCAAGGTATTCCTTCAACCCTGCATATAAATATGCCCTACTTATCATTTTAGATAGTGGTATTTTCATTTGAGCTTTTAATCTTCTGATCTCAGAAATTACTGCGACTAATAGGTCTCCCTGCTTTTCAGCTTCATTGTTAATGTTTTCCATTTTAATAGTAGGCCAAGGTGATATATGTATGCTCTTAAACTTCTTATCCTCTCTATAAATTCTATAATAAATTTCCTCAGTTATATGTGGTATAAATGGAGCGAGAAGCTGCAAAAATCTAAACAAAGCTTCATATAAAGTATACTGAGCAGCAAATCTACTTTCAATTTTTTCTTTCTGATACAATCTATGTTTAACTGCCTCTATATACTGATCACAGAATATACGCCAAAAGAATTGTCTTATGCTTTCAAGAGCAACATTAAACTGAAAATCATCTAGAGCCTCAGTAACTTTCATAGTCAACTTTTCAAGCTTACTTAGAAGCCACTTATCCAATAACTCCAACTTAACTTCCATCTGTCCTGGCTGAAAGTCTTTGATATGAAAGCTTACAAATCTGGATGCATTCCATAGTTTTAACTGAAATCTCCAACCATAATCGACATCCTCCCATCTAAATGGGACGTCGGATCCAACAGAACCACCAGCAAAAGCCCATTGCCTAAGAGCATCAGCACCATACTTCTCTAAAACCTCATTTGCACTAACATAATTACCATAAGACTTATGCATCATTCTTCCATCAGTACCTCTGACCATACCATTAATCAAGGCAGTTTTAAATTGAGGATTTCCAAACAAAATAATTCCTCTGACCATCAAATAATAATCCCATGTCCTGATAATGTCATACCCATTAGGTTGAAGATCTGCTGGAAATAGCCTAGAAAACAGCTCCATATCATCAGGCCAACCAGCATGAACAGCACATGTTATAGATGAATCCATCCATGTATCCATAACATCAGTTTCACCTCGGAACGACTTACTTCCGCATTTAGGGCACTTATCTATTCTAGGTTTCTCTCTTCTCGGATCGATTGGAACCCAATCCTCCTCAGCGATAATAATCTCATTGCAATTATTACAGTACCAAACTGGAATAGGTGTCGCAAAGATTCTTTGTCTTGAAATAACCCAATCCCAATCAAGAGAATTAACCCAATCAATCAATCTATTTTTAGCCCATGCCGGAACCCATCGAATCTTCTCTGCCCATCTCAAAACTTCATTAGTAATCTGCTTCGTTTTCACAAACCATTGCTTCTTAACTAGAATTTCAATAGGTGTATGACATCTCCAACATGTACCTATATTCTGAACAATGTTTTCTTCCTTCAAAATAAAACCAGCATCCTTAAGATCTTGAACTATTTTCCTCTTACACTCCTCAATAGTCAAACCAGAATATTTTCCAGCCTCCTCAGTCATATACCCTTTCTCATCAATAACTTTTATTATCGGCAACTTATACTTACGCTGCCACTTAACATCAGTTTTATCACCAAAAGTACATATCATTACAACTCCAGTTCCAAATTCAGGGTCAACCTCCTCATCAGCATGAATTTTAATTTCTCGATTAAAAATAGGTACGACCAGTTTTCTACCAACAACCTCTTTATACCTCTCATCACTTGGATTTACTGCAGCTGCAACACATGCAGGCAAAAGTTCAGGACGAGTAGTAGCGATAACAATGTAACCAGAACCATTAGAAAATGGAAACTTTATGTAATATAACTTCCCACTTCTATTAACATATTCAACCTCAGCTTCTGCAATTGCAGTTTCACATCTAGGACACCAAAGTACAGGATGCTCAGCTCTATATACAAAACCTTTCTTATACATTAAAATAAAGGAAAGCTGCGTCCTCCTCCAATAATCTGGATCCATAGTCCTATACTCAAGAGACCAATCAATAGAATAACCTATACGTTTCATAGTCTTTTTCATTTGATCAATCCACTTCTCAGTTAATTTCATGCAAATACGCTCAAAATCACTGGGCGACATATCTCTTTTACTTACGCCCAATTCCTTTTCGGCTCTAACTTCTGTAGGAAGACCATGACAATCCCAGCCCTGAGGAAAATGTACATTATATCCCTTCATTCTCATATAACGCGCAACTAAATCAAAATAACACCAGTTAAATGCATTCCCCATATGAAATTCTCCACTAGGATAAGGCGGCGGTGTGTCGATAGAATAAGTTGGCCTATATTTGTCCTCTCTATCAAACCTATAAATTCCCCATTCTTCCCACTTTCTCTGCCATTTCTCTTCAACTTCTCTGAAATCGTAAACCTTCGGTAAACTAGCACACACCCTTAAACCCTCCATAAAACCGTTCAGAATAAAAGACTAGAAAACTAGGTGAAAAAACACTCCAAGCTGCAATTAAACCACTTGGCGCATAATCCTCTCCCACACAACATAATCATTATAAAGCTTAAAAGCCTTACGGAAATGAAATGCTTTTCTATTTCAATTGAAACACTTGTTTCTCAGTATTCCTTAAATCAGTAATAACCAGTATATTTCTTCGGTGTCTTAAATGAATAAAGCCAAGCTAGTTCTAATTGGATCAATAGTCTTAGTTTTCTTAGTTGCAACTTTCAATTTCATTACCATATTATCCTCAGCTGAAAAAGTTCAAATAAAGAGAGTTGAGAAATTCATTGAAATAGCTGAAAAAGCTAAGGAGAAAGCAGAAAATCTTCTCTATTTAATCCTATCAAGCAAAGTAGCTGAAAAATTTGATCAAACTAAAATTAATGAAGTTAAAGCCAATTTTAATCTAGGTGCAGAGAAGCTAGATAATGCAAAGAATAATCTTCTCAATGAAAATCTGGAATATGCTATTGGAAATGCAACTGAAGCATTTCAAATATTTAGAGAAGTATTCAAAACATTACATTCAATGCTTGAGGAAGCTGGCTACGGCCTTGGCGATGTCGCAAATGCTTCAGGATTAATTACAGCAATGGATAGAGCATTGCAAAGAATAGAACGTCTCAGAGAAATAATACCTGAAGACTCGCAAGAAATAAACGAGCTACTTAATGTAGCTGAAGAGTACTTGAATATTGAAGAGGCGATTAAGCTATTGTCTCAAGGAAAAATAAATGAAACAGCACATCGATTAGCTGAAGCAAATAAGCTCATTGCACAGGCACATAAACTTCTCAAAAACAAAGCACAGCAATTAAACGTTAAAAGATTGAAAGGCTTCATAAATGCCATAGAAAACTTTTACAAGAGGCTTGAGCGTAAAATAACTAAATTTGGAAATGAAATTCTTCAAAATAAATTAACTGATGCAAAGACTCATATTACATTGGCAAAAGAGAAGTTTGGACAGAAAATGTATTCAGAGGCTCTCTCAGAGCTTATAACAGCGAGAATTCTGCTAGAAGAAGTTGAGCTTGGATTAAAACAATTAAGACATGGGCATGGAAAATAATTTTCTTCTTATTTATAAATTAACTCTACCTGATTTTGTCCTCCAATCTTTATGACGCGTAAAATACCCATTTTATTCAACCTTCTGATCATTCTCCAAAGAGTAGTTCTAGGAATATCGGGGAAAGCATTCCTTAATTCGGCTTCAAAGATTTTTCCACCTCTATTAGCAATAAACATCAAAATATTCTTTTCATCATCTCTTAACTCTGGATATTTTCTAAAAATCTGCGAAACATCAATTACACGCTTTCTCTTATAAAAGAGAAATATCATTGAAAATATAATTAAACCAAGTATACTACTTAAAAATACAAGTTCAATCGGATAGCTAAATCCTTTATTTGATGGCTCAGTTTCAGACGGTTTTGTAGGTTCAGTTTCAGATGGCACAGTAATAGGCAAAACATAACTGATTTCCCAAAAACCAGCAGACAAGTGTAAGATAGTTCTATTTCCTTCAATGCCAATCATCATTGGTACATCGTTCAAATAAACAATTGTTGCTTCTTCAGGTAACTTAACAGTTAAACTAAACGATGAATTAAACATTAATGTCCAGACACCAGATTCCATACTAGTCAATTCAAAGGTATCATATTCAATAAGAATTCTGTTTGCACCTAAACTGTAGACAGTCATGTTTAAGCCAGTAAGTTCATAGTCAAGCAAACTATTATTCTCATCTAAAACTAGAACATTCTCTACTCGAGATGCTAATAATTTAATGGTAACCGTAGGATATGTTTCATTACAAATTAAACTTTGTATAACATGCACTAGACCATCACGATAAACGATTAACTCAACATTCTCAACACTATAAATATGAGCATTACAAGCTAACGGTAAACTGAAAATCAATAATATTAATGGTACATATAATAAGTGCTCATTTCGAAAGTTCAACATACTGCACCATTAATAATTTGATCAACATCTCAGTTAAGCATTATGAATCTTCCAAATAATTGTTAGCTTCAGCTTCAATTTAAATTTTAACAGAAAATAGGGCATAATAAGCTATTATATCGCATAAATTACGAAACGTTAAATAAATAACTGTAATTTAATATCATTTGGTGTATAAAATGCCATTTTTTAAGAAGAGCTTTAGAGAAGCTATAAAAAACTTATACGAAATTCCTGTTTCTACTAATGAAGTCGCATTACTCTATTTTAATTATTCAGGAGTGCTATTAAGAACACAAAGTCAAGTATTCGCCTTCGATTTAGCTAACTTACTAAAGAAAACTGAAGTAGATTTATTATCAAACCTTGATGCAATATTTTACACTCATGGCCACTATGATCATTACAATAAGAATATAGCTAAACTATTATATCATAGGACTGGGGCTCAAATAATAGCGGAACCGACAGTTGCTTCAGATTTAAAGGGAATTATTCCGGAAGAAAAATTGATTTCAGCAAAACCTGGAGAAACATTTGATTTAGGAAGATTTAAAGTAACTTCAATTAGAGGACTTCATAGAGGTCCAATAGTTCTCTATTTAGTTGAAGGAAAAGACTTATCTCTCTTCCATGGAGGTGATTCTGCCTATGTTCCACTTGAAGAATATAAGGCTGACCTAGCTCTAGTCCCAACGGGATCTCCATCTCCAACTGCAAGTCCACAAGATGCTTTTCGAATGATTTCAGCACTAAACCCAAAAGTTGCAGCAGCTTTTCATGGTTCAAAAAGTCAGCATCAAGATTTCATAAATCTAGTAAGAAATAGTTTTCCTCAAATTAAGGTTCTAGTATTAGAAGAAGGAAAAGTTATGAAAATTCAAATATAAGATGGGTTCAGCAAATCTAAGGGCTTACATAATTGCCACTAAAATATTTTTCTTTTTTATTTGTGAGAGCGAAAAATCCTTCTTCTAATAATCTCCGAATCATAGCTATTGCCCCTTCCATAACTATATCAGCTAGGAATTCCTCAAGCTGACCCGCACCTTTATTTTCTGCAATAATTTCCCCTATAAACATCTTCAAAATATTTTTAATACTAGTCTTTCTATCAAAAAGGTCAAGCAATCTTCTCATTAAAGGATGTATTTAAAATGTCTTTCTTTTTCCTCGCGACAACACAACTCTTTCTTGGGGAATATCGTATTTATTTGTAATAATATCTCCCATTAACTTTAGCTTCATTTCTAAGATGTTGTCATTAGTCAACTCTTGAAGATGGCAACCTATCTTTATACATTTGGCTAGGGAAAAAACCTATACATCCTCCTTGACATATCTCCTTTTTAGCATACTCACATTCATGACATTCTTCCATTGGAAAAACTTTAAACTGATATGGTTTAAACACCCTTTCATAGTAATCATAGATCTCTTGAAGTGAATTAAAATCTTCCATTTTCCTATTGAAGAGACCGGAAGTCCCAAAACATCTCCAAATGGGTAAGTCAGGACCTATATCAATAGCTGGAAAGCATACAAAATTTCTACTAGGTTCTAAAACTCCTTTTAGAAGCAACTCTCCTAATTCTTCCTTCGAAAACATATAAACGGGAACTGTATTATCCATTTTAATAGATGCACCATAACTTTCAACCCTTTTTACAAACTCCATAATGAAAGGTGCTAAACTCTTATATTCTTCAATAGCTAAGTAAACATTTCTTTTTCCTCCAAATACAACAGGCATAGAAAAGCTAAGCCTTACATTACTAAAATCATATTTATCTAGCAGGTTAAATATATACTTACATTTAGGTCTTCTCTCAAATATATAAAACTAAGATTCAAATTTTTCCTTCCTTTCAACTTAGATAAATTATATTTTTCCTCTCCCACTCACTAGCTCTATAAGTATTTGGATGATCAATATTTAGCAGAAAGCAAAGTCTTGTAGGTGGAATCCTTGAAAAAGCATACTTTTATCATGTGACCACAATCCATTGCTTAGCAAATTAACATAGAAACCTCTTCTCAAATTTTGATTAAAATCTCATTAAACTTTGGGTGTATTGTAAGCTTATCACCAGCTAATTGAAGACTATTACAACCGCTCTTAACAATAAAGTCTAATACCTTGTCAAATGCAGGAATTGAAATATTCATGGGGTACATAGAATATTGGTCCTGGTGGCAACACTATATCATTAAGTGCTTCTATAAACGCAGCAGTCCTCTTTATCCTTACCAATTGTTTTCTATTAAAAGTTACATCAAACTCTTTACCTACACCTTCATGATCTCTAAGGAATTTTTCACGTAACTCCTTGTTTTTGTAGCCCTTATTAGAAGTTCTCTTAACCTTTTATCTTCTCCCAACAAAAACACCAACTGTTACTTTAAAGCGTCATCTTATTAATATAAACTTTGTGTTAATGTTTACAATAATATTGTATTTCAATTATCTATCCAATTATATGTAAACGTGATTCATATCCTAATAATAATGTAAATTAACATTTTTTGTAATTTCATGAATCAAAATATCTTCATTATTTAAAGCTTTAATAAACACTGGAATATTTTTCCTCTTAGTCGCCTTATGTGAAACGAAAAGCCACTCACCAATATCGAGTAAAGCTGTTTTATCCAATATTTCTGGACTAACTCCAGAAGCTTCTGCGATTACACGTCTATCATAACTTCTAGGTAATGTGCCAGCAAAATAACTATGTAACTGCTGAATAGCATTTACATTTAGATGAGCTACTCTTTGCGTACTTATCCATCCATGAATCCTATACTTTCTACCCTGCCTGAGCAATCTCTCCACAGCTAAGTTTGATTGAGCTGAAAAATCATCTCTTCTAATCCTATCTGGTATAAATTCTTGCGCTTCATCTAAAACAACTAAAACTCTAGCTCCTCTTATACTACGTTTCCTCAATGCAAATAATTCATCTATCAATCTGCTTACAAATTGTCTGGCATTTAATGGATCTGGAAGATAACAAACAAACAACTTTATTTTATTCCCATTAATAGGCCTAATTAATTCATAAGCTATTTTTTCAGGAGTGTAAATTTCATCTTCCCTCCCTTCTTTCTCTACGGTTGTTTCTCCGAAAATCTCTAAAATTTCATTTATAGTATTCAGTAACTGCCTTGGAGGATACTTTATTTGATTTAATTCCGCTTGATGTGCTGCCAATAATGAATCAAGTTTATTATAAATTTCTCCATATCTCCTTTTTAGCTGTTTGATTGTTAAAGTTAAATTCAAACCCTTAAGTAACTCTCTCATTCCACTATAAATTCTAGTAGCTCTCAATCGTACGGACGGCCTATCATCTCTCATTAAATCTTCAAAACTAGACAATAAATCACCAATTGTAAGTGAAATCTTCTTAGATAGATCAATAATCTTCACTCTATTTATATCAAAAATTTTCTCAAGAAGTTCCCTCATTAAATTCTTTGACAAGAACTCGGTATCTAATCTTTCAAGCAATGTTTCAGGAATTGCCTGAGATGCAAGAAATGCTTCAATCTTATCTTCAGCTAACCCATAATTTTCAGTTGTAAGAATCATTCCATATTCTAAAATTTTATCAATTAAGCTTATTCCATATTCTCCCGCAATATCAATAATAACCACTCTTGTGTCATCAAGTTTTTCTAAAACCTTCCTAATAATCAACGAAGTTAAATTAGATTTACCAGTGCCTGTAAAGCCAAATACACCGCCATGATACTTAATTAACTTTAAAACATCTATCTTCAAATAATGCTCAAAACCAATCATTTCCCCTAAGCATGTTCCCTCTTCAATGTTAATCAGCATATCAACAGCTCTACGTGAAAGTAAGTAAGCTTCAGCACCGACAAGAGGCATACATGTTTCATCATGCTCAAAAATCACATTTTCATCATTAATTTTCATAACATATCCCGTATAAATCGCCTGAATATCAATCCATGTATCCTCACTTTTCCCCCACATTTCATAGATACCCTTAAGAAACTCACCTCTCAAAACTTTAGGCATGGAAACATCCATTGATAATTCCTGATAATGAATAGGTCTAGCACTAACAACTTCATAAATTAAATAAACCTCCCCATTAATAGTTGGACGTTTTAAAGCTAAAAAACAAGGCTTCTTCAACCTATCTAAAACTTCTAAATCAAATGCAGCCTCAAAAATGCCAATAATACTCTTCAATATAATTCTGCCTTCTTCATAACTTCTAGTTTTAATTTGCGTTTGACGTAATCTAGCTCTAAATTTACCGTTAAGATCATCAAACAAAATATTCTTCTCCATAGCTTCTTTTCACCATCCTTTCACGGGCATGCTCAGCTTCACGTCTAATATCTCTAAATCTTCTAGATGAAAAATAAGCCTTATATTTACTGGCAATTGTCCCTAAATCAAGATCGGCTATTCCTCTAAGCATATCCCTAGCTCTCTTAGCCATAACTTTAACAAGTTTGTCAGCCAAAAATAACAAATGATTATGCCCCATCTCTTCAATAACATATGGATTGTCAGATTGACTAAGGATATAAAGAACTAAATTTCCGATAAAGCTATTCTCTTCAACTTCTAGTAAAGGCTTAATATTCGATGTTCTTTTCCCCTCTAAGCATTCAAACTTAACAATTAAATTCGAGTCAAATTCAGGATAAAATGGACGATCATAAGCAAAAACAGCACTCCTAACAGAAGGGTCATCTTCTAAGCTTCTAAGCTGAAAATATCCTCTAACAAAAAGTTTCTCTCTAAAAATAATTTTTCTAGCAGCACGAGCAAAAACATCACTTCTCTTAGGATCTTCATGATAGACTAGAGTGGCAAAACAATAATCATACTCCCTAACTCTCCAAGGAGTTGGAATAGATTCATACATTGATGAACTAATAATCGAAAGCAAAACTTTATCACTTCTAAATGTTAGAGGTGAAATATTAGTCAATCTAGATTTACCATGAAACTTACAGTAGATGGGGAAAACGGATCTAATGATATCAGTCGAACTTGTATCTTTAGCAATTCCGATAACAAGCTTATGGTTGCTAACAGCATCACTAACAATCTTGTGTAGCAAATAGACATTTATAGTGTTAATATCAAGGGTAGTAATCCATCTAGACCCTTCGTTATCAAGCATCAATGGATGTTCTTCACCACTAAAAATTCTATCAGCAAACTTTCTAGTAGCAAACCAAACACGTTTCCAATAATCAACAACTTCATCACGAACCATTAAAATCTCATCATTATCACTCAAGTCCAGTAATAATCCATCATAACGTCTATCCAACTTCTTAACCTTATTAATAAATCCCCTAGCTTCTTTAACTGAAACACCCATTAAACCTGCAACATCACTTGTCCTAATCCCCTTATCTTCACGTTTTAAGTCAATAAGCATTTTGATTAAAGCGTAAGCCCCATAAACTCCGCGCTTGGGAATAAATTCATCACCAGTACCAAGAAAGCCTGATAAATGCAAATCCAACATAGAAACCTTACCATAAGGAGTATTAAATCCATTCAAAACAGAATAGCCACGCCTTAACATCAATCTAAAATCTCTAGAAACAGGTCCATAAGTACCTGACAATAATCTATCAAGAAAAATAACCTTAACGTCACCACTCATAACGCTATCCAAAGCTAAAATTAGTTCAGATAAAGTCATTAAAGCATAAGGAATACTTTCAATACTACGCTTAACATCAAAATCAGTCAAAGCATAAACCGATGAAGGATTAACATTAGGTAAATCCTCCAACCATAAAGGTACACTAGTGGAAACTTTCAAAGCCTCTTCTCTTTCAGCACCACTAGCATCAACTTTTAACACTCCATCATTAACGTAAATTTTCCCATAATAACCAGCAGCACAAACATAAATTAAGAGCAATTCTAAACGCTCTTCAACACACATAGACCCATCAATTCCGATAACTCTAAAAACACCATCATCAAAGAATTTTCCAAATTCTTTATCCTCAGTACGTAGACACTTAAAGAAGTCAACAAGAAACTTTAAACCACTCGCTTTCCTAATTCTATCTTCAAAAACTCTTAAAACTTGCCTAGTATTTCTCCTTAAACTGAGAGCATCAGAACTAAAGGAAATCACTACTTAACACCCAACAAAATATTATTGTTCAAAGCAAATAACTCTACTCACACTAGAGTTTTCATCAGTAAATATCTAAATTTTAATAGAAGAAGACATAATCCTCGATCTGCATAAACTCTTTACATATCCTTTAATACAGTTATTTAAAGGAGAGAAATTATGCACACCTTAAACATCTCTGACATCAAACATTTAATAATTGGTGCCACTATTCTCGGGGTTGGCGGAGGAGGAAATCCTGAAACAGGTATGCACATACTAATAGAAGATTTAAATGCTGGACTTGAGCCTAAAATATGTACTTTCAACGAATTAGATTATGACTCGTATCTTGCTACTCCCTATTATGCAGGGAGCATGCCTGCACCAAGTAAAAGACCAAAAGAGACAAAGAGATTTTCCACCAAAGTTATGATCAAAGCACTTAAACTTCTCGAAGGAATCATTAAAGAGAATATCTCTGCTGTGATTGCAACTGAAATAGGAGGAGGAAACACTGCCATAGCTCTTCATTTAGGTGCAATTCTGGGATTACCCTTAGTAGATGGCGACCATGCTGGGAGAAGTGTACCAGAATTAGTTCATAGCACATATTACATCAATAATATACCTCTATGCCCCAGTATCATAGCTACTGTTGATGGAAATCTTCTAATATTTAGAGAATATGCCAACATAGAAAGCTATGAAGCTATAGTAAGGGCAATTGCAGCTCAATCTTCAGGGTCAATATTTGTAATTGATAGTCCAGTTACAGCCAGTATAGCTTCAAAAGTAGCTGTCACTGGAAGCATAAGTAGGGCTATTATGTTAGGAGAAACTGTTTTTTATGCTAAAAATAAAGGCCTCCATATAGCATCACTAATTGCTGAAAAACTTAATGGTTTCGTCATTTTTGAAGGAAAAGTCACCAATCATAACCTAAGAGAACAATCAGGCTTTCTTATTGGAAATATACTTATTGAGGGTGTCAATGAACATAAAGGACATGAATTAAAGATATGGGTTAAAAATGAGAATATTATTGCCTGGAAAGATGATGACCCAATTGTCATGCCACCAGACTTAATAGTAATGATTGACAAAAATGGATACGGAGTAATCAACAGTAAAATTAAGAAAGATATGAGGGTAACTGTAATTGCAGCGCCAGCACCAGAAATATGGAGAACACCTAGAGGACTTAAAGTTCTTGGTCCGAAATATTTTGGCTTCAATTATGACTACATTCCTGTGGAAAAACTAGCTTCAAAAATATAGCTTCTCCAATATTTCTCATAGCTAGCTATGTATTTTAATACAATTGAATTATTTCATTACCCTCCAATTGGTTAGAGTTAAATAATATCTAAAAGATATGGGCTAAAGGTGATTTCTTGTTTGCTTTAGTTAATGGAACCATTTTTACCATGAGTAAAATGGGCATTATAAAAGAGGGTATAGTGCTTGTCAATGAAGGAAAAATTGTTGGCGTTGGAAGAAAAATCAAAATTCCCGATGAAGCTGAGAAAATCGATGTACAAGGGAAAATAGTGTTTCCAGGAATGATAGATGCTCATAACCATATTGGTGGTCACGCAGAAGCTGAAGACCCCCCTTTCGACAATAATGAATGGACTAGCCCCGTAACTCCACACGTCAGAATGATTGATGGAGTTAACCCTTTAGATGAAGGATTTCAGACAGCTGCTAAAGCAGGAGTTACAACTATTTTCTGTACCCCAGGAAGCGCCAACGTCATAAGTGGTACTGCTGCTGTTCTCAAAACAGTGGGGAAAACAATCAGCGATATGATCCTTTTAGATCCAGCTGCAATGAAGATGGCATTTGGAAGAAAATTTCCCCGCCCATCTTCGGACATACCTTATCCAGCAACTCGCATGGGTACAGCCGCCATTTTACGAAATACACTAATTAAAACAATCAATTATTTGAAAAAGAAGAGAAAAGCTGAAGAAAACCCTGAAAAAGAACCCCCTGAACCAAATATAGGTTTTGAATATCTTGCATTAGTTCTACAGAGAAAGATTCCTGCACATGTTCATGTGAGTCGAGCTGACGATATCATGACTTTCGCTAGAATCGCGGATGAATTTGGCTTCAACTGGTGTATTGCACATGGATTTGAAGCACACGTAGTTGCAGAGGAACTAGCCAAGAGGAAAGTTCCCGTAGTCTTGGGCCCCATAATCTATCCAAATTTTCATCCAGACATAGATTGGTCTCCTGAAATTGCAGTTATATTACATAAAGCTGGAGTTAAAATTGCATTACAATCAGATGGACCTGCAGTTTTTCCAACTCAACATTTACCTCTTCTAGCAGCTGCAGTTGTTAGAGCTGGCATGGATGAATGGGAAGCTTTAAAGGCGATTACCATTAACGCAGCAGAAATTATAGGTGTGGATCATAGAGTAGGAAGCATAGAGGTTGGAAAAGACGCTGATTTAGTTATTTTCTCAGATCACCCGCTTAAATGGAGAAGTAAGGTGGAAAAAGTCTTTATTAATGGAAAGGAGATTGAAAACCTTGAAAATAGAAAATAACCATTTTGCAATAATTAATGGAAAAATACTGACAATGAGCTCTTTAGGAATAATTGACAAAGGAACAATACTGATAAAGAATTCTAAAATAATCGCAGTAGGTAAGGACATAAAAATTCCATTCGGCTTTGAAGTATTTGATGCCGAAGGAAAATTTGTGACTCCTGGCTTAATAGATGCACATACTCATTTAGGAATAATACCTTTAAGGGCTGGATACCCAAGAAACGAGGGAAACGAATCAACAAACCCAGTAACTCCTGCAATAAGAGCACTAGATGGTATAAATCCACAAGATCCAGGTTTTAAAACAGCTTTGAAAGGTGGAGTAACAACCGCAATGATTCTGCCTGGAAGTTTATCAGGTCCACGTGAAAAACTAAATGTTATTGCAGGACAAGGCACTGTAGTAAAATGCTTTGGCAAAACAGTAGATGAAATGGTATTAAGGCACCCAGCATGTATGAAGATGGGGTTAGGTGATCGTCCAAAGAAAACCTTCAGTCCATCAGAAAATCAACTTAAAATGCCATCAACTAGAATGGGTGTAGCTTCATTAATAAGAACATACTTGACAAAAGCTAAATATTATCAACTGAAAATTGAAAAAGCAAAGAATAATTCTTCAATTGACGTTGAAATCGATTTAGAAATGGAAGCATTATCAGCCCTCTTAAGAAGAGAATATCCAGCTAGAATCCACGCCTATCGAGCAGATGACATATATACTGCTATTAGATTAGCTGAAGAATTTAAATTTGATTTAATTCTAGATCATGCAACAGAATCAGTAGTTTTGGCAGAGGAAATTGCCAAACGAAATATACCAGTAGTATTTGGCCCAATAATGCATGGCAAAAGTATTTTTGAACTTGAAAAACTATCTCCAGATACACCTGCAAAACTCGTAGAGAAAGGTGTGAAAGTTGCAATAACTTCTGATCATCCTACTAGACCAATAGAATACCTAACGTATCATGCAGCTATCGCAGCTAGAGAAGGATTAAATTGGTGGGAAGCTTTAAAAACTATAACTATAAATGCAGCTGAAATCTTGGGAGTGGCTCATAGAGTTGGAAGTATAGAAGCTGGGAAAGATGCAGATATCGTAATATTTAGTGATGATCCTCTAGAACCATTAAGTAAAGTTGAAACAGTATTTATAAATGGCATTAAGAGGTATCCTTAAACGATATTTTCTTCTATTTTCCTTCTTTTTATTTAAGAAAAATGAGGGGGATACTATTGAAATTACTGTAGACTAAACTTTGATTCCCAGCCATTTATAGAGTATAATTTGCAGGGGTCGAATAACATAGTTTGTTCTGGTCATAACCATGTTACCGAAATTTGCTCCTAAACCAAATGCGATAGCATATCTACCAATCTTCGTTAATATGCCTAGAGTTCCAGTATGTTCCTTAGTATATGTGAAGTATAATAATGTGCATATAACAAATAATGGGACAAGTACTAGATTTAAATAGTCTATTGGTGTTGCTCCTGCAGGAATGGGTGAAAATAGACCTTTTACTTGACCAATTATTTCTGCAGGAATAGATCTAACCATACCTACAGCTATACCTGATCCAAGCATCATTGACAAGGGGATTCTGCTAATATATGCATACTTCCTTGAGATCCTGAAGAACACTAGTAAACCTATGAGGATTGGAACTATATTTATAATCTCACCCTGCATGAGAGGAGTAATGGCAAGTTTCTTAACATTTTCTAAACCTTGAACAGCTAAAACCCCTGCAGTTACACCGACCAATGTTCTCTCAGCAAATCTATAAAATGGGTTGTCTTTAACTACAATGCTATATCCCATCATTATGAATAATGCTGCAACCCAAACTCCAGGATCCTGTGAAACCATCTCACTCCCTCCCACTCGCTCGCTCCATTACATAGAGGATATTCCCTATTATGATGAGTGCAATTAGAAATATGTGTGAAATAGAAATTGCATCTAAGCTAGCAATTGCTCTACCAGGTCGGTTAACTAGTTTCTCATAATCTGCTGCAGCTCTAACTCCTGCCAAGTATTCTTTAATTTGTCCTGCTCTATAGAATGGCTCTACATCTTGAACTACTGCACCAGTTAAGCAAAGCACTAATATCGGTTTATTATATGGTGTCCCCCAATGTCGAACTATCATAGTGTTATATTCACCACAATTAATGATGAGGTCGAAATCAGCTACAGAGTTTACTCCTTGCATCATAGGAAGACTATCTATTGGATTTCCATACCTATCATATTGTATTGAAGCACGAATGTTTTGAGCAAATGTAGACCAGGCAATATCGCCTCCAGCTACAAACCCTAAGTTACACCAATCCTCACCATACTTCAGTCCATAATCTTCAGGTTTACCAATGGTACCAAAAACCTCAGTGTCGAGCAACTGCAATATTCCGTCTGCGACACTCAAGCCAACAAAGTATATTTTTATATTCCTCTCCTTGGCAATTGAAAATAAATGATATATCACTGGAATTGATTGGGGAACTAAATCTCCCATGAGAACCACTGGAGGTATATAGTTGAATAATATTTTAGTCCCAGGTTCTAAGTTTTCAATGATATTGTAGAAGTTTATTGAGTGTTGATCTATTCTGATGGGTAAACCCAAGGGACGTGCCAAGGGAATGATCAGAAGAATAATGAGCATCCCCTGAACGAAGGTCTTATTTGTTAACAGTTTTTTAATTTGTTCTTGCATCTCCATTTTTCACGCCTCCTCAACACCTAAATATCCACGTTCTACGCCCAGTATCACTCGAATGCCTATTAAGACGAAGCCTAAGGCTAAGCTTATTCTAAAAGCAGTGAAAACTCCTCTAGCTGGAACTGCAAATATCCAGTTCTTCAATTCAACAAACAATCCAGTCTGTACTTGTACCATAGGTATGTTTGCAATCATGGTTAGAACTCCAGCAAGCATAAGTAATCCTGCATCCCAATTCATTACACGAAAAGCTTGAACTGCAATAGTGCACATATAAAGGTATGCGAAGCTGAAAAGTGTTGGTGAAAGTGCTTGGTAAACATTATTGAATATGAATGAATAATATGGATCCTCAGTTCCTCCTATAGCACCAAGTCCAAAGGTTACAAGCATAATTAATATTAACCATGCATCAAAGTACCATTCTCCTTTCCTATCCATGACTTTACGTCCATGAATTATTATTAAGTTTATAAGTCCAATACCCATTGCTAATGCTGAAAATATTATCGCCCAATTACCCAATGTATTTGTTAAAGTATCTAGTGGCTCAACACCCTTAACATAATATTGGACAACAAATATCATTGAAATTATGAATATAATTGCCATAGGAATTTCTCTTTTCCTCAAAACACTTATGCCACCCATTTCACTTCACCTCCTATATTGTAAGATACTCCGAAATGTTGAATCCTAGCCAAGCCAATACCACGCCGATGACAATCAATCCAACTAGTAGAAATCTGAAGAGGTCTCCTGCCCAAATATTGGCTACCTGCGGTGGATCCTTACTTATAGCTGCAGCAGTAGCTAAGAAATCTTCTCCTATCAACCAATAATCATAGGCTGCAACTGCATAAGGATACTGATATGTATTAGTTGTTCCACATAGGGACAGGCAACCTGCTGCACGTCCCGCTCCACCCAAGGTGCATAAATCTGCACCATAACCACCAGTAACTATGAATGAGGCAGGCTTTCTCTGTTCTAGAAGAGCAAATATTCTTGCGTTACTTGAAGACTGACTTCCGCCAACAAATACAAAGTTTTCATACTTTAATTCCTCCAGTGCATTCTCGCTTCTATAAGCATTCTCTGCAATAGATTGAATTATAGGAATATGTTCAGCAGTTCCTATAGCTGTAATTAACTCAGTCTTCATTTTAGCACATCTACGTGCTACTTCACCATAAATAACGAAGCTAGCTAACGTTGTACCAACCCCAGAAGAATAAAGAGCACCTCTACCAGTAGAATGTAGAACTGGTCTACCCATCTCTGTAGCTCTACCCACTATTTCGTCTAATGCTAAAAGTCCCGGAAGAGTTCGAAATTTAGGCATCACCTTCTTCCTAGTAATTAACCAATAAGTTATCACATAGAAAACCATTATCAACGCTAGAAGCGCTAACCCTACAATATTTTTTAGATAAGCCAATGTTATTCCCTCAATTCTTATTTCTTGTCGATTATATTGTATTTATAAATTACCATTTTGTAAATAATAACTATTATTTTAGTAACATTTCTATCTCTTATTTTTTCTAATTCTAATTATTTTTTAACCATTTTCCAACATTTATCTATAATTTTTTCAACTTCCTCAGGATTCTTGCTATACAGTCTCAAAAACTCCTTTCCGAAGCGATCCTTGAGTGAAACAGCATTAATTCTCTTTTGAATTTCAATTTTTCTAATCCTACTATATGGAATAACATGTTTCTCATCAACTATTATGCCGCGATCAGCAATTGAATACTTATTAGGTGTTCTAATAACTGGATAAGGCATAAATGTAAGTTGAGCAAGCATATAAGGAATTACTGCTATCCATCCAAATATATATACAAATAAAATTAATCCCAAAAGCTCCAATACAAGCAAGATAATGGTTGAAGCCAAATCTCTTACATGTCTCCTCCTCTTTATTTGCGATGCATCTTCTTCGTAAAATATCGTAAACTTTTCCTTCAATAGAATTCCCCAATCTCCTCTTAAGCAAAAACTATTAAATGTTTTCTCATCGCTATGATGGCAACTTGATATTCAATTTTCTCACAAGATCTTTATACCTATTCCTTATGGTTACTTCAGTTACTTTTGCCGCATTGGCTATTTCCTTTTGTGTTCTTCTTTCATTCTCCAGTAATGTTGCAATATATAATGAAGCTGCAGCTAGTCCTGATGGATCTTTTCCTGCAGTTAGTTGAGCAACTTTAGCTGCTCTCAAAATTTCCACTGCTCTTCCCTGTACTTTTCCACTTAATCCTAAATCACTAGCAATTCTAGGTATATACTCTTCTGCATTTACTAATGGAACCTTAACGTCAACTTTTCTTAACAACAGCCTATAACATCTAGCTATATCCTTTCTCTTAGACCTAGTAAATCTGGCTATTTCATCTATTGTCCTGGGTATTTTCTTTATTCTACATGCAGCATAGATTGATGCAGCCATAACTGCCTCTATGCTTCTCCCTCTGACAAGTCCTTTCTCCACACTTTTCCTATAAATTGTAGCTGCCTCCTCTCTTACATTTCTAGGCAACCCTAACTGTGCACCTATTCTATCAAGTTCCCCCATCGCCTGAGCTAAATTCCTATCCAGAGAACTATAGATCCTAGTTCTCATCTGCCATTTTCTCCATCTAATAATCTCCATTCTCTTTTTGAACTTCAATTTTTTACCATGAGCATCTCTACCCCTCCAATCGATAACTGTTGACAATCCCTTATCATGTATTGTAGATGTAATTGGTGGGCCAATTCTCCGTTTTTTCCACTTCTCTTCTTTAGTAAATGCTCTCCACTCCGGCCTCTCATCTATGATTTTCTCGGTTACAACCAATCCGCAATCAGCACAAACCAGTTCTCCTCTTTTGTAATCTCTTATAATGTTAGTACTACCACATTCTGGACATTCCTTTATGATCTGAACCTTATGGCTATCTCCATTTTCCCCATTTACCAATCTCATAATTCTACTCACACTCATTCTCCACCACAATAAAGAGCAACTTCAACTCCATAAAATATACAATTTTACAGCTCAAAATTCCAGAAGGACAAAATCATCTTAATCTGGAAATTCATATGTCATACTATCCTAAATAATGAGTTATTTACCTGGAATCTAGCCTATTATAGATAGGGGGCAAAGCATATAAACCTTCCTTTAAACAGATAGACTGCGCTTGTTTTTATAACAAAAGAAAGAGGAGAGATGGAAGCACTTAGATCATTGTTAGGAAGCCGCATCTTATGCGATAGTTATAATTTTCTTTGCTTCTAATGCATTCATCAAGCATTCAGCTGGATTTTCAATCCTTATTTCTGAGGGAAGTTTATCTGTAACTCCTAAAAGTCTAGCCCATGCTCCGCAACCAATTAAGTCAACTCCAATCCTACTAGCAACCTTAAGTAACTCTAAGGGATTGGCAGACAGCTTCCTCTGCTTCAAATTTTCTCAATCTTCTCAGCATAACCTCTTAATTCCTCAGCCCACTCAAATTTTCCTTCAGCCAGTGTTGCTAAAGGTCCTTGAACAAAGAATACTGCAACACGTTTGCCTACCCGCTTGGCTCCCATAGCGAAAATTATACTGCTTATCAATGCATTTTGATGGTCATCCACACAAATAATAAACAAATCATAAAACATCCACCATTCTCCTCAAATAATACTAGTGATGTTCTATTACTAAGTAATTTCATTATTGTTTATTGACGTCAAATAAGACCAATGCTAAGCCAATAAGGTAATCCTATTAAGATTATAAGAAATGCTGACATAAGACTAACAATAAGCCCATAAGTAATCATTTGCTTCTGAGTAAAATACCCTGAAGAATAGAAAACAAGATTTGGAATAGTATTTACTGGAAGAATAAGAGCAATAGGAGTCAAGAAGGCAACAGGTATAGCTATCATCTGTACTGGAAGCATTTGTAATTTCGCCAAAGATATTGACAATGGAATCATAACTGTAGCATACACTGTTGTGGAAGTAAAAATAACATGGATAAACATGCAAACTATGATTACAAGGATCAGAAATAATAATGGAGGCAAACGATGAAGACTAAGAGATTCAAATATACTGTAAGCTACAGGATCTAATGCCTTCCAATAACTAACACTTTTTGCAAGAAGCATGCTCGCTGCAAATAGTGTGATTGAACCCCAAGGCACTTCTCCCGCGAATCCCCTCACTCTAATAACTTCAATCCCAGGTAGGAATAAGAGAAGGGAAAGAGCCAAACTTAAAAGTCCAGAATTTAAGCCATGAATTTTCTCCGTAATCCATAAAGTAAGAGAAATAGAAAATAGAAGGGCAACTAAAATTTCTTTCCGACTAATTACTCCCATTCTCTTTTCCATGTCCCAAATATTCTTCAAGGCTTCAGAAGATTTTTTGACTTCAGGTTTAAACATCCACTTACAAACAAGCCAAGAGAAAATAAGGAGAATTAAAGTAAGAGGTAGAGCCATTCTAAGCCATTCAAACCAGCTTAAGCTAATACCTGCCGCATCTTCAATGTAACTAGCTGAAATAGGATTAGGAACAGTGGCCGTAAGAAAACCAGTTGAACAAATATTGTTTGCAGCCATAGCCATAATCATTACACCAGCGCCATAATTGCTTTTTCCCTTCTCTACTCCAAAGGCTTTTACAAGCCCCATACATATTGGAAGCAATAGAAATGCCTTCGCTGTAGTAGATGGAGATAATGGTGCCACCGCTAAATTTGCAAGAGCAACAGCTAAAATAATTTTAGCTGGATCACCCCCCAGACTAGTTACAATTTTAAGAGCTATTCTTCTAGCTAAACCCGAAACTTCCATTCCTTCTGAAAGAATAAATCCTGAAATAATTATCCAAAGCCCACTTCTTCCATAAGTCAAAAAAAGGGCATTTATAAATTCATTCAAGTTAAAGGAGATTCCAAACAGAGAAAGTAGAAGGATAATGAATATTGATGAGAAGAAATGATATTGAGGATAAAGACTCCAAAGAATCAAGGCAAGTAAGACGACACCGAGAATTTTCCCTTGCATAGCTGAGGTAGCTGCAACCCAGATAAAAATTACAAATGTAAGAATAGTCAAGGTGAGCTTCATTATTTTCTCATTAATAAAACCCAGCTTCCTCCATTCTTTTTCCTCCAATTTCTCGACACTTCCCTTATAAGTTTAACATCAAAGTTAAAAGGCTACTCTAAATAAATATAGGTTAAGCATATAATAACACTAGCTAATTCTAATCTCTAAATTTTTACTAGTTGTTGATTAATAGGAAAGTTTCTCTATAAATAAAATGTTTAATGAATAGAATTAATAAGCACAATTTGTCAATATCTGTTAACGTGGTGAATATGCAAGATATTCACCATCTGCTCATCTTTTTAGTTGCATATGCCTTCTATTTTCTCCTAGCATATAAGATAGACCCTAGATTTTCCCCTAAATATACGAGTCCGCCTTCATTTTATAAGTTGTTGGGTATATCCACAATCGAAACAATAATAATGCTTCTAGTACTTGCAATCCTAAATCTCCCATTGGGAACCAACCTTGCAACAATTTTTGGTCTAAACCGCCTACATATTTCATGCTACCATTTTCTTCTAGGTTTAATCGCTGGCGTCCTACTATTTATCATATATTTCCCCGTGGGCATGTTCATTCCAATAATTCAAAGGAAACTTCTACCTGAATATAAATCTGAAAGAGAAGAGAAAGTTAAAAAGTTAATATTTATCTCACTACCGAAATCGAGAAGAAAAGCTTTTACACTATTACTAATAGCCTCACTAAAAGCTGCAATCTTTGAAGAAATAATCTTCCGCGCCTATCTGCTAGGTTCTCTCCTAACAATAACAAGTCCAGTTATTGCATTAATTGTGCAAACATTCCTCTTCTTCCTTCCCCATCTATATCAAGGAATATTCAATGCAATCTTGCCGTTTATTGGAGGAATAGTATTTGGGTTAATTTACTATTTAACAGGATCATTAACTGTTGTTATAATTTCACATTTCACTGGAGACTTAATAGGATTGATTCTTCAGTCAATAATGATGAAGAAGGGATAATAGATCTCGCTTAGTTATATTTGAATAAATTAAATCTCCTATCATTTACAATTAATGATTGATGTCACTATTAACACTGACTATTAGCTATTTTTCAACTTCCTCTACGTGCTTCTTTCGAGGATAAATGTGATGAGCGCTTCTAGCTAGTAGAGTTATATAAAATACACCGAAAAGACTTAGTATAATCCATCTAGCGCCACTGACAGGTATCACATTGCCTATAATCACAATTACTACTCCTAAAATAAACATAATTATAAGCCAGCCAAGATACTTGCTCCACCCTGTTTCCTCTATCAAATCTAAGATTTCTGAAACAGCAAAAGCCCTTGAAAGATCATTGCTTTTAACCATATAAATTATTCCCATAGCTCCAATGATTAGAAATAGAAAGCCTAGTATAACTGAAAAAGCAACGCCTACAATTCCAATTCCGCTTAACATTAAGTTTATAAAGGCCATTGGTGAAAATAGAGCTCTCCATCCACCAGAAACTAAAGCAAAACTACCCATAAAAATGATTAATGGAATTAAAAGATACAATAAACCTACAATAACGATTTTTAATCCATCTATGAAAGCTGCAACATAATTTTCAATTTTAGGAGGCTTACTCAGAGAGTCTCCTCTTCTAACTATTCTAGCACCATAACCCCAAACAATAAGGTTCACTATGGGTATAAGGTTTAAAACAAACAATATTATCATGTTGCCAACGTCTTCAGTTAGCTTCATCATAAAATTCCAAGACTCACTTAAAATTTCATTTAAATCCATTTCGCCCACAATAAAGTAACTCTAACGAATAGTTAAATAATTATCGTGTAACTAAAGAGTAACGTTGACAGCTCCTCCTAGAACTATTTCACATTTTCTCACAAACTATCACATTTTGTTTAAGTCTTCATTGTTCATAGTTTCTTCTCAATTGTTTCAGGCAATACTAACATCGGTACAATGTAAATTAACCTTAAAATTCCAGCTAAAATCATTGTTTCTTTTAATCCCAACGCACTTCCAAGTACTCCTCCAATATATTGACCGAGGGCTTGAGATAATCCAGTTGCCATATTATATATTGATATTAAAGTTGCTCTCTGTTCCCTATGCATTATAGTGTCAAGTAAATAAATATTTGAAACTGTAGTTAATGCTGACCCACCTACATTTCCAATCAAGCTTAGAATTAATATTTGAAAATAATTTTCTGAAAAACCATAGGCAAAGGTCCAAAAGGAAGAAAATATGGGTGATATAAGCAGTAAAGGTTTTCTTCCAATTCTATCAGCTACAATTCCCCAAATTGGTGATAAAATTGTATTCACTGCACTACCAGTTAAATATAGTATTCCAATTTCAGTTTTGGTTAGATTAAACACCTTTATCTGCATTATCGAGAATAATGGCCATGCCATTGACATAATTCCCCACCATCCAATGCCTACTGCCAAATACCTCTTATACTCTCTTGTCATGGTTAGTTTCCATTTCATTCCCTTTTTCTCTGCAGCTTTCACTCCATTCTTCTTCTCCTTCATTATAATTAGTGGTATTGCAGAGAACACTGCAAACACTAGACATAAAGATGAAAGTAATTCGTATCCATATAGATCTATTATTTGCCCAGCAAGCAACGATGATATCATGCCTCCTAAATTTCCCGCAAAACCCAATGCTCCAAGAAACTTTCCTCTTCCCCTCTTTGTTGTTATGTCACCTATAAGCGCCTGCCAGCAAGTGTATGCTCCAGCCCAAAAAGCCCATGCAAATGATGTAATCAGAATATATTGCATGAATGTTTGAAGCTTAAATGTTATAGAAACCATTAACCCCATAATTAAATATCCAATAGCTGCAAAGTACTTCCGCACATTTCTCCAATCACTCAAAACTCCCCACACTGGCTGAGATATTTGAGTTACAATTGTACTTATTGAGGATGCAATGCCTAACTGATGAGAATTTAAATTCAACACCTCAGCTGCATACACTCCACTATAATACATGTTTATGTTTGTAATTGCATTAGAGAAGAAACTAGTCATCATTGCTGGTATATGCTTCTCCCCTTTACTCTCAGTCATCACTGACTCTCCCTGCAATAACAATATTTAACCACTATAATAGGAGTAAAGCTTATGTTCATTTCGATATAAACATGTTTTCATTCCTGAATAAATAGACTTAAACACCATTTAGAAATGAGATTTAAACTTAGGAATCCAATAATTAAATGTAAATGCTAGGAGGCACTGGTGTTGAATATTATTAAAAATCTCATAAACACCATAATCAATGAATTCTCATATGAAGAAGCATATAATCACATGCTCTTCTTAGTAGAAGAGGTTGGAGAAAGATTAGCTGGTACACCCCAATTGTTAAAGGCTGCTCAATATATTAACGATAAACTAAATTATTTTGGATTGAATTCAAGGATAGATGAATTCTACATTTACAGCAGTTTCCCTGTATTGTCAGAATTAAAAGTTTTAAGTCCAGAACAATGCGTAATTGAAAGTTTCCCAAACTTACACAGTCCATCAACTCTACCAGAAGGAATTGAAGGAGAATTAGTTTATGTAGGTGCAGGTGGAGAAGAAGACTATAAAGACAAAGATGTTAAAGGTAAAATAATTCTAGCAGAACTATCCTATTCCCCGCCAAGACCAGAGAAAGCTAAAATAGCTGAGAAAAAACAAGCAAAAGCACTTATCCTAATGAATTGGGGTCCAGCAGAAAAGAAGGTTATTGGCAGAGGAGCAATAAAATGGGTTTGGGGCAATCCAACACCAGAAGAATGGAAACTTATGCCAAAAATACCATCAATAAACATTTCAAGAGCCGCTGGAGAATACCTGAAAAAGCTTCTCGAAAAATCTAAAGTTAAAGTTTGGATTAGACTAGAAAATATTAGGAAATGGGTTAAGGCTAGACAGCCAACAGCAGAGCTAAAAGGAAAAATTGAGCCAGATAAATTCATTTTAATTGGAGGCCACCTAGAAGCCTGGGGAAAAACAGCCACATGCAATTCATGTGGAAATGCATTAATGCTAGAGTTAGCTAGAGTCCTAGCAAAAAACAGAGACAAGCTTAGAAGAAGCCTAATATTCGCCTTTTGGGATGGA
>Ga0190363_1000322_pt1 | contig 27951 bp, 26 predicted proteins | sample 48721867_MG_FD_161272 | JGI IMG/M metagenome (GOLD analysis project Ga0190363, IMG submission 161272) | Hydrothermal vent microbial mat bacterial communities from Southern Trench, Guaymas Basin, Mexico - 4872-18-6-7_MG | ecosystem: Environmental > Aquatic > Marine > Hydrothermal vents >... | reverse complement strand
TCCCAGGCCAGTGTTTATGAAATAGGAGATTTTCTTAGGTTTATCGCCTGGGCCGATAAAGAGCTGGCAAGGGAGATAGCAAGGGTACATAGCGATACCCTAAAGCAAAAGCTCTCTCAGGTCAGTGTTTATGAAATAGGAGATTTTCTTAGGTTTATCGCCTGGGCCGATAAAGAGCTGGCAAGGGAGATAGTAAAGGTATACAGTGATACCCTAAAGCAAAAGCTCTCTCAGGTCAGTATTGGAGAAATAGGAGATTTTCTTAGGTTTATCGCCTGGGCTCATGAAGAGCTGGCAAAAGACATAGTAAAGGTGTGCAGTGATACCCTAAAGCAAAAGGAGCTCTCTCAGGTCAGTATTGGAGAAATAGGAGATTTTCTTAGGTTTATCGCCTGGGCTCATGAAGAGCTGGCAAGGGAGATAGTAAAGGTATACAGTGATACCTTAAAGCAAAAGCTCTCTCAGGTCAGTATTGGAGAAATAGGAGATTTTCTTGGGGGCATCGCCTGGGCTCATGAAGAGCTGGCAAGGGAGATAGTAAAGGTATACAGCGATACCCTAAAGCAAAAGCTCTCTCAGGTCAGTATTGGAGAAATAGGAGATTTTCTTGGGGATATCGCCTGGGCTGATAAAGAGCTGGCAAGGGAGATAGCAAGGATGCACGAAGAAATACTGAAAAAGAAGCTGTCTGAGGAGAAAAATGCTGAGGTGAGGGAGTCCTTCATGAAGAGAATTAAGTACATTGATCCCGATATAGCTAAGAGGCTAAGGCATTAATCCTAAATTCGGTTGTATGCATCCCTAAATCTCATTTTGTACAATCTACAAAAAATGAAAATAATAAAATCTTTGAAAATGCCCAGAAAAATATATCGGGGCGGACGGATTTGTACAGGCCATGGTATATACCTAGTAAATGGGCCAACTCATTTACCCACTTTGGTGGTTAATTTAACCTGCCTCTAAAAAGAGGAGACAGGAATATGGCCAGGAGGGTGATTGCTGTGAATGAGATTTTAGATGTTATTTACCAGAGATGAAGAGTTCACTATGACGCAGTAATCCCCTTTTTGGCAAATCAGTGTAATCTTAATTGTTCCTATCGTCATGCCTCCTCTTGGATTTTGAAGAACAGAGAGAGTATTTAGAGAGTTAAAGAGCCATCTTGAGATTCAGCCTACCGACCACTATGCAGAAAGAAGGGTACGGGCCCATATCTTTCTCTGCTTTTTGGCCCTGCTGCTCGAGTGGGAGCTAGCAAGAAGGCTTAAGGCCATAGATGATAAGATAAGCGTTCATGAAGGTAATAGAGATAAATGTAGTGCCTACGTCTTCATTTACGCTTAAAGGTGCCCATAAACAGTCAATTTTCGAAAAGCAACTGTTAAAGTACAGTCTTGGGTAAGCTATATGCTGGTTTTTTAGGCCATCCCGCAGAAGTTCAAAGCTATACTTCATGGAATTATACAAAAGATAGAGGGAAATGCAACTTTTACAGTTCAGAAGGTTAAAAAGTCAAGAGAACAATATTTTTAAAAAATTTTAAATCCAGGTCCACTTTTCAAAAGTAGTGAGGTGCCATACCAGTAAACCCTTAGAACCCCCAAAATAAGGGCAAGGTGTGGGCCAGGAGGTTAGAAATATATTTATTGATCTCTGTTGTTAAAAAGGTAAACAGGAGGAGTCACGTCCTAATAGGATCGCGTACTAGCAGTCTCTCTTGAACGGTTTGCTTTAGGACTTCATATACCCGTCTGCTGTAAAGCATCCCTCACCTACGACTTGCTTATACACCTAATAATGAGCTAATTCCATTGAGTAAACCACTTCCTATCGCACTACCAGCAGCCCCCTCAAGTATTCTCCGGATGGATCGGAAGGATTCACGGATAATGGTTGATTTTGGCTTTGGCGACTTTAGTTGTGCTTCAATTGTTTTAATCTCACTTTCTAATTCACTATTTTCTGAGGCATCTAAGTGTAACTTAGGAATTATCTCCTGTAGCTGGCGAAGTAGATCCCCAGCTGATTTGAGATCTACCCCATGGTGTAAGATCTGTTCAGAGCCAATAGTACCACTTTGAATTTGAGAATTTGACATCCAGCCTATATTAAAAACGACGTTTGCCGCCGCTATTTTTTCTTCTTTTGAGAATGTAAAATCTTCGCCTGTGATTCCCTGTTCCTCTAGCTTTAGTGCCCAGTCGAGGACGGCTGTACGGACTGAATCAAGAATGCCGTGTAGACACGATTTCGAAATACAGACAACCGGGGGCAAATCAAGCTCCATGGCTTTCATGAGTGTGGCTTCAACATTAGGAGGATATGGCATGAATAGTATCCCTTTGTTCCTATCAGCAATAAGGTTCTCAATTACAGCGATAGGCTGCACACACTTTCGTTTGGAAAGTGATTCCTGAATCTCGGCTTCTGACTCGTGGAAAATTACTGGAAGCCACATATGATTGTATGGGTTGTAAACCTTTACCTGCCCCGTAACAATTCGGTACTCTGGTATCTCATCATCGTCGGAGTAACCGTTTAGTTCCGCTTGTATCCAAGTCTCAATGTCACCAATCTTAAGCTTTCTTGCAACGGTTAGTGCCTTTCGCAACAGGTCTGATACCTGGACATTCTTGTCGAGGGCTTCCTTCTGCAGTTCAACAACTATGGCGGACATATTATACAATTATCATAATTCTTACAAACTGTAAATAATTAACTTAATAATCTTTTTTTACATTCCAGACGTCAAACTCGCATGTGCCACCAAAATCCAAATGTTAAGTTATTCTTTCAATTGTATACCTTGGCAGCCTTGTCTTTTAGCGTAGGTATTGTAATCGCTATAATATGTTCAAACCCCTACCACATATATAACCAGAATTGTAATAATCTTCACTTATAAAATTACTATGTTCAGGTCTTGGCCTCCTCCGTATTCTCCCAAATCTATACAAATGCGATGGCCGAGGACACTAAGTGGAAACTATATGAAGACTAAAAATGGCTAAAATGTGTAGTCAGATGAGGTAAATAATCTCTTCTGGCTGGAGAAAGTAGAAGGATGAACGTACCTTTATGCCAAAATAAGAGGGGTTTACCCTAGAGATTTTAGTAACTTTACATTAAGTTTTTCTTTTTCCATCATTATTTTCAAGACCTCTATCGAAATGTCAAAAACATTGACTAACCTTTTTACCAACTTTTCTAAAAGGTCTTCCACTGTCTCTGCACCTTAGGGCTTTCCCACTGTTTCTCCTGCCACGGATGCATTGTCATGGTATTGTCTGTTATTCCTCTTTCCTTCTATTTATTTTAACGTTAGGTCCGTATTTCTCTTTTTGCTTTCTTTCATATCTTTTTCTCATTATCTCCCTTTGCTTGGCTCTGTATGCTTCTGGATCAGCTTGTCTTCTCTTTCTAGTGTGCCACCTGTTCATGCACTTCTTTGAACAGAACTTTCTTGCCTTTCCTTTTAGTTGAACAAATAAGCGGTTACACTCCTGACAACGCCTAATGGCAGTAGCAGGAATTTTATCCAGTTTTGTCAAAAGAAGGGGGATAGCTATTTTTTCAAAGTATAATAATGGATAAAGGAAAAATTCTTGTTCATAACCCGCTACAGGTTGGCAAACCGGTTGGCTTTTTATCAAATTATTAGAGCGAATCAAGAAATACCGACATTCATATTTTTCAGGTAGGACAATATACTTTTTCTTCCCCTCAAAAAATGGGACAATCTCTTTAGTTAATTTTTCTTTAATAGTTCTTTTTATATCAATAACTTTTTGCCAAAAATTTTCACTTAATATCTCACCAATTGAAATTATATTATCCACTGGAAGTCCGGCTACTTCCGGACACATTACCCCGTCTGTAACTCTCATTCCCTTATGTTTTTTATGAGCTGCTTTGTAACTTTCATAAGCAGATGCTTCCTCAGCGTTTAACTCTCTAAGTTTGCCTGAATATAGGTAATAGATAAGGTCTTTTATAATCGAAAATCTATCAAGATAAGGTAAATTATCCAAGTCTTTGGGGAGAAAATCTTCAATGATCCACTTAAGGCAAAATGTATTGTCAACCTCTACGTCCTCAAAAACAAAATATTTAGTCATTTTAGCTCTCCTCTTCTAGTTGTACTATTGTTTAGCATAGTTTTATCGATATCTCAACCTTATTTCTATTACTAAGACATAATTGTGCTAGCAAACTTGACAAATCGAGAAACAGGGTATAAATATTAAAAACTAGGAGGCGCTACATTTTAATAGCAAATAAGGAGTGAAAAAATTGTGGAAGGGAGGTACGTCGTGGAAACAAGGTTAATTGAAGTAACTATCCGGCCACCACGGATTGCTACTTTTATCAACGCAAAAGACCCACATTGGCAAGACACGGTTTTACGTATTATTGAGATTTACAGTGAAATCTGGGGTGGTGCTTATAACATTATTGTGCCGTATGAGTATGATGGGAAGGAAGATATTTTAGTTATTCCTGAGATTTTTAGACTAATCTTGAAAAAATATGATCCGGATTTTTTATGGGTATATACGAAAGAGGGATTGGATATGTACCTGGCAAACCCAAAGAATTTTATAAGTACTTAAATAGATTGTATGAATTGTATAAAGAGCAAGGAGCTAAAAGAAAAGAACTTAAAGAGAATCTCAGAAATCAGCCCTGGGGTAACAATGGTAACCAAATGGAATCTCTGCATAAAGAGATACAAACATGTGTTAATCCTTTTCCTGATATTTATGAACAAAAAAACAAAATTTACAAGGTTTCTTCTTTAAGTATCCCTGGTGAATCAAATATTGATTTACCCCTAGATTTTTTGAAAGAGCAATGTTTCTTCACACAAACTTTATTTAACGACAAATATCTGAAATTGATTGTTTATTCAGCCTTAGGGAAATATAAACCTTGCTATAAGAAAGAATTTAAAAATCGTAGTAAAAAAATAAAATCAACGGATTTAAAGTTTGTTACCAAAATTCTTTTCAAAGAAGTGAATAAATGGTTAGAGACTTTTCACTGGGATTATCCTTATGCTGGTTCCTTAACACACTTAAATTATCCTCGTGCAAACCGTTTTCCTTTGATAATTGTAATAGGCGATTCAATATTTGATTTTTCACTTTACTATAATCTATCAAGATTTAATTTTAAGCGTGTTTTTATACCAAGCATATTGCTTAAAGAGTTTATAAATTTTAAGAAAAAGCATGAAAATTTCAATGACTTAATGGGGAACCCCAATTTTCATGTGTTTTGGAAATATATTGAATGGATTTTTGACGCTTACAAAGGCCACAAAATAAATTTAGTCTCAATTTCTGAATCTGAAAAAATCAAACAAATTTGGGAGGAGATTATAGAAGCTTATGAAAGTTATCATAAACCTCCAACAAGACACCTTAAAAAATTACAAATTAGTAATCTTGATAATCTTGATTTGGAGAAATTAATTCCTGAAAGCGACCCTGTTCAGATTTATTATAGTTCTGGCCAGGTTATAGGTTTTCTTGACAAAAATAAGCTAAGTTTAAGCTTGGACCGTACATTGAAACACCCATTGGAATACGTAGATTTTATAGTTGATTTAAAACCGAAACATATCAAATATCCACCACGACAGTTGTTAAATCAAAAAATTATATCTCCTAGCCATATTGGCCACCGCATTTCTCATTCGGGCATAAGCATAAAATACAGAGGCAAGGTAGGACCAATAAATATTAAGGTGTTGAATGCTTTTGATATTTTCTCTTTGTTCCTTAGAGAAGGCAAATATTCTTGTGAGTTTTCGGATAAAGGCAAATATTTCAAAGAAACCCTAAACAAATTTAAAGGTATTACTGAAATAGAAAAATTGGAAAATTTAGCCAAGTTTGTACGGTCAGAGAAGTATGTGTTGATAAGTGTGTATTTATTAAAACTCCACAATAATGTGACCCGCCTTATTAATGGGAAAGAGGAAAAGGTAAAGACGCTTGATATAATAAAATGGCATAGAAAAGTGGAAGAAGTGGTTGAAACTTTAAAAGAAATTGAAGTAAGTCAGGGTAGTGATAGGAAGTGTTATGATAAAGATAAAAACGAACTTAAACTTGGACTAATTGCTAATCACAAATCCTATTTCACTTTTGAAGATATTTTACGATTTTTTTCAGAAGATAAAAATTTTTGTAAGAACTTAGTTCAATTTTGCATAGATCATGAAATTCTGCGTTATGGTTTTCTATTAAGATGCAAATTTTGTGATAATAAAGATTTTTACAGTCTTTCAGAAATTTCTAATGTCTTTCATTGCAAGCGTTGCGGGAATGAGCAAAAAATCACACCCGAAACTTTGTATAAAGGAGAGGAGCCCAAGATGGTTTATGATTTAAATGAAGTTGTTTTTCAATGTTTTCTTAATAATGGTGATCTTCCTATTTTGACTTTAGATTATCTTAGAAAAAAAGCCAAAGACGAAACATTTATGTTTTTACCAGAATTTAAGGTATATAAAAACGATCAAGAATATTTAGAAATAGATATTGCCTGCATTTGTGATGGGAAAATTATTATTGGGGAATGTAAAAAGACAAATAAAAAGTGGGATGAATTCTTACAAAAGAAAAACAAATTTTTAGAAATATTGGAGATTATCCAACCAGATATCGTAGTATTTTCAACGCTTGACAACCAAAAACCAGATAAAGCCAATAATAGTTTAGCAACATTTATCAGAGAAATTCAGAAAAAGCATAGGGATGTAAAATTTATCAATTTAAACAGAGGAGACTTGTTGGGGGATAGTCCAATAAAGGAGCAGCCTTGCAAGGCTTAATATATCTGTCTCACCAGACAAACAATTTTTTTGAGAGTGAAAGATTGACCACTTATTGGGCAATTTTAAATGAATCAAAAAATTTCCTTACTTGCGAATTGAGCAATTTATCACTAGGCGTTATCACCAAAAGTTGATAAAACCGATTATCTTTTAGAATTATTTGAGTATTTAATACTATATTAGGCTCTACTCTGACACTAATCTCACGACCTGGATAGCCAGCCTTTGAAATTGAAACCTCGCTCAATACCTTGTCCCGGACATTTTCAATGCCATGATTTTTTATAACATCCAATATTTGCTCTGAGGTCAATCCAGAAAGGGCATTATTAGGGCAGTCACCGTACATAACTGCATACAGTATGCCCTTGCTTTTTGATATATACTCAATTACCTTTATCTCACCATTTGGGGTATTCACAATGTCATACTCTTGGATCGGCTCAGTGGGAAATTGAATGGTAAAACTTCTATCGTCAGATACAAATGTTTCCCATTGCAATGGTTGATTCGGTGAGGTGGGTACATTTGCTGTCTGAGCTTTAACCATTGCTATTCCAATGGTATGAGTGATAAATACACCTGACACAAAGGAAAATATAAGAATTAGAGCAGCCCATGTTTTTGCCATCACATTTTCCTTTATACTAAGCATTAATCAGCAGGTCAACTTTTTTATAACCATGAAAGCCCCCCATCAATCACTGGGCTACAAGACTCCGGCATCAGTGTATATGGAGAATAATATTTATTCAGAGGTAAGATTACCCAATGAAAGGAATTGAAAATAAGCTAAAGATTGCTAAAATCCTGTCTAAACATTGGGGAAACCCAAAGGGGGGCTTTAAAAATATGATAAAATTAAATATTATGGTACGGTTGGAAAGTAAGTTGAAGAAAAGGATAGTTTTAGACATATTGGTGAAAACATTTTAGATGGTTTGAAAATAAAATGCCTACGGTATCTCGAATTAGAGGGGCTATTTTAGAAGAAATTGTTTTAGCTCTTCTTCATAAGGCAGGGTATAGAATTTTAGATGAAAATGATGGAGAAGAAATAAAAGACGGGCCTAGAGGTTTAGAACTTCGGGGAAGGGGAGAATGGCATCAAGTAGATGCATTAGTAGGTTATGATTTTACACCAGCTTTCATATATCCAATTAGACTTATTGTAGAAGCAAAGGCATATTTACCTACCGGGAATAATAAGGGAAAAGTGGGTATAAATGTAGTAAGAAATGCTGTTGGTGTTTTAAAAGATGTAAACGAAGATTATTTTTCTTATAGTTTAAATAGAGAAGAGTATAAAATCCGGAGATTCAACTATACTTATGCAATATTTTCTCTTTATGGTTTCACTCAAAATGCTCAAAGATATGCAATCGCACATCAGATATTTTTGATTCAATATTATTATATGCCTTTATTTCAGGGATTGCAGAAGGAGTTCTCAAAAATTACTGAAAAGTCACACATTTTCAAAAATTTAAAAAAATTTAATCTAAAAGCGTTTAGAAAAAGCTTAAGAAAATTTCTAAAGAACGAATATTTAGAAATTCTTAGATTGATGGTGAATTTTCTTTTTAAAGAAGGAATTGAAATAATGAAAAAAATAAAAAAGGAAGTGGACAAAATAGGTGGATCTTATTTTGGTCTATTAAATGGAGAATATCCTATTCATATATTATCACAAAAACCTATAAGAGGTATTGAAAGTGAAGAGGAGGTTTATGCAGAGATTCGAATAAGAGAAGCTAAATATGTGGAATTAACTTTTAGAAATAATAAACTATATTTTGAACTGCCAGAACTTATTGCAGAGCTCTCGGAAAAAATATGGGAAAACAAAATTTCTTTTATTGCTTTGACAGGATTTATAAACAATATCAGAAGAAGTTTAATAATAAAACTTGATGAGAAATGGCTAAGAGATTATTTAGAAAAATTAAAAAATAAGACAAAAGAGTTAATTTTGTGAAATAGTGTGTTCTGCTCAGATACAAAGATAAAATGCACAAAGGAATGCCAATTGAAACAAAAATTTTACTTTCCGAGTGCTTTCCACCCGGCGTTTCAGTGATTAGATTTGGTCGTTATAAGTTACATGCCGTACCCGTACCTTCTGAGACAGAGGGAGAAGCAATACTTTCTTTCGTTAACACCTATAAAGATCCTATGGGAGGCGATAGTCATCCAGAAGAAGCTAATATCGTGTGTAGGTTGTTTCTGTAGTTTTGAATACACACATTAAAAAACTGGGAACAAGGATAAATGGAATAGATATTCCTAATCTTGAAAGCCGACAACGAACCGGATATCCTCAATTTTTGGATTTTTTGGTGCAATACAAATATTACCATATCCCATGTTAAACCGCATCTCTACGTCTTCACTTCTCCTACATATTTTATTATCAGTGTCCACTAGAATAATATAGACTCCCATTCTTCCATTGTATTTAGAAGTATTTTGAATCGGCAGAATGGCTCCAATCGTATTCACAAAGGAGGACATTAGTGCCGTTCTTAAATCTTCACCGGGGCATATATTCTATCGGCTTAGCGTCTGTATAACCCAGGAAAGAACCTCACAGAGGACAGCGGCTACTAGCATATCAAAAATTTTGGCTGGCCAACGATGTGTAGAAAGAAGTTGCTGAAGTTGCTTTTCAAGAAATTCTACCTCCTTTCTTAAAGCCTTCCAGTTCTTCTCTGCATCAGTCTCTTCTACGTCTGTTTCAGGCTGGGTTTCTGGAGGAGTTTCTGTAGTCTGATCTTGTTCCAAATGCCCCTCTTCTGGGGTGGACGGATCCCCATTTACAGGCCTTTCGTTTTCAGCCACATTGGTATCCTCTGAGTTCTTTCTTTTTTCTATCTTGGTAGGTCTTCTCTTTGGTGGGCTTTATTATATTATAAATGTGCTGTGATCTCTTGTCAAGCGGTATGGGAGACATCACGGACATTTTCTGCCTTAAAGGATATAAGAAGTTGGCATAGTCTCAAGAAAATCAAGATTTCAAAGTAGAATAGTATTGGGAATTTTTTGACTTGCTTGACTTATAAATGTAAAATTGATTGTAATACCATAGAGATTGGTGTGGAGTTTGGTTAGGATGAAAACAAAAAAATAAATTGCTTGAAAGAGCTAAGACCGCAAAAAGAGAATCAAAATATGTCGGTTTTAAAGAAAAATTTGATATTTATTCCTCCCAAGATTGGTGTGAAATCATAAAAGACATCGTAGCAATGTATAATTTCCCCCAAATTTTGGACAATATGTTAAGCTTATAAACGGGGATAAAGATGATCAATCAGAAAAGAAATTATGATGCAGCCTTTAAGGCAAAAATAGCCCTAGAATTGGTAAAGGGGCAAAAAACGGTTAATGAAATTGCGACAGAAAATGAAAGAGACAAAACCTGCACCCACGAAATGTACTTTCGTTGGGAAGTTCTTTTGTCTTATAAAATACCCCTATTCCACCCTCGCAATCCTTTCTTTTCTCCGGCATATGGTAGTACCCGTTTACATTTACAATACGCCTGTGTCCTTACCCTTTACACATTAAACAACTGGGGTTCCAAGCCCTGCCCAAGGCACTGGCGTAAGTATCTCTACTTACGGAAAGCTATAGCACCGCTTTCAGGGAGATGCCCTCAGAGAGCAAAAAGGGATTGCTACACCTTATCCTTATTCTATCAGTTTAACCTCCCAGTTTTTAGCCTGGATTTGGGCATCAAGCTCTCTGTATTCCTTTGCAGTCCTATCTGCCTCCTTCCTTATATCACCCACGTTAACAGTAGGTACAAACTTAATCTCTGTCCTGGTAAAGCGGTCCCTAGAAGGGGTAGCCTCTCTTGCCAAACTCTCCAGTATTGACCTCTTAAGGGCAAGGATATCCCTTCTAGCAATGGCCTCCATCAAGGTTTTGCCATCCTGCAAACTAGCAGACAGATTAGTCTTGTTTATCTTTACTATGATAGATTCAAGTTCTTTGAGCTTTGCTTCTATTGCCTCTAAAAGCTCCTTGGGATTCTCAGCAGGGGCATCACCTTCCTGAACCTTGGCCACACTTTCAAGCCTCTTTCTCAGGTTGTCTATGCTGTCCTTGATGTTTTTTCTCTCTATCAGTGCCTCTGCAAGTCTCACTCCCTTCCTCCTTTCTTTTAAAATAAAGTAAAATAAGGGGTCTTAAGCCTCTACAAAACTAATATGTCTTCATAGTTTTTAATTTCCTTGCCTGAAGAAAAAGTTGCTTTGCCTCCTCACCCTCAGGCAAAAAGTCTTTAAACAGTTTGATATATTGATTATAAGCCTCTTCTAATCCTTTGCTTAAGGCAGCATCTTTTGCCTGAGCAACTGTTTGATAGCCCAGTTGAAGCGCGGTTGGTTGGGAGGCATTATCAGAATATTCTACTTCAACCTCTATAGGCTGCTCAGGGGTATGAAATTCTAAAGACTTTATAAATAACTTCTCCCTGGTAAGAGGCTCTATTATCTGTAAGACAAGTTGGCCCGTGTAACGAGCAGATCCGGCACAGGTAATTCTACCTTTTCCCAGGGTAATCCCCACCAAGGCTGCGGCTGTTGGTGACCTTTTAGCAGTCCTACAATATACAGGAACATCACTCCTTAGATGGATTTCTGGTACTATAAGAAGGTCTATATTCCTTTTGTTTTCATAGGTCATAATCTCCAAGGAATCAAAAGCACTTACGACTTGATAGCCCTTTTGTAAGGCAATTGCCTCAATTGATTTTAAGAGATTTTCCCTAAACTCATCTGGCAATTCTTGGGTGACCCCTTCGGCCTTAGGCTGATTTCCCAATAATTGGAAAAACGCAACAGGTGCTGTGGGCGAAATCTCTACTGTTTTTCCCTTAATTTCTCCACCCGGTTTAAGCAGAGCAGTCCTAATTCCTAAATTACCTTTTAAGCTTCCAGAGATGACCTTAAAGTTTGGACTATAGCTGGGTGGATTTACCTTGATCACTTTTGGTCCAGATGCGCAACCAGCAATGGAAAATAATAAAAACATGCATATCCCAAGAACCTTTAGCATAGCTTTCATAGACCTACCTCCTGATAATCTTCATCGTCTAAATATCCCTTTTTATAATCTATGTCAAGATTTTTATTAAGGGATTTGTGAGAGAAATAGGTAAGCCATCCTGTCTGTGTCTCTACCTGTGGTAGAAGTTGTTTTTAGAATCTTCGTGTCATTGGAGGAACTAACCGGTCATGGTGGGGGTATTTTGTGATGCTTGTTTTAATGAAGGAAAAGAAAGTTCCTGGAAAAAGCGATAATAATCAATATCCAAATGGACAGTGCACTCTGTTTCCTCAGTTTTTGTTAGGTAATTTGAGGGTGAAAAATTGTTATATCGATCAATACCTTTAAGTTCCTCTCCTAGCTAGAGACATAAAATGTTTTTCCATTTTACTAAGATAAGTTTTAATTTCCTGAATTTCTTTTTCTAAATGGTCATTTTGTTCTTCAAGTAGCTTGAGCCTTAAAATGATTTGATCTTCATAAAGAGACCTTTCTAAAATAGACCTTGCATATTGATTAAGACCCATGCTGGCCCTTTTTGCCCTGAGTGCAAGCTGTCTATGTAATTTTGCTGGGATTCTTAAGAGAAACTTTCCACTAAATTGATCCTCTATGGCAGGCTCAGGAATCTCTAATCCTCTTTGAAGGCTAACTTCTATCCATGCCTGTTTTGCTTCTTCCAATTTTTTGAGTGCCTCTTCTACTGTTTTGCCCTCAGCCCCACAACCGGGCAAATCAGGTATTTCCGCAGCAAAATATTCCTTGCCATTGTACTCAGTGTATTTTTCAATCGTGATAGGGTAGTTTAAATTAAGGTAGTATTCTAAGTCCTTTTTTTTGCAAAATCCTCACCTCCTTTTTAATCTTTTTCATCCGCTATTTCATCTTGAGATACTATACTTGCGTGTTCTCTACCTTTACCATTTATGATGATCACCATCCTTTGTTAAGAATGCTTGCCCAATCTTACATTTAACAAAGGCATCCATTCTGCCTCCCGGTATTTAATGAGATTGTCTGCAGGCCCTGCCTTAAGCAGGGCCCTAGTGTTTCTATAATTCCTCGTCACTGCCTTTGGCAGGAACGGTAACCTTTTCCTCTCTGATCTTAAAAGTGGGTGTAATCTGTGCACTACCACCTCTTCCCTTGCCAGTCTTAAGCACCTTTCCATCCTTATCAAAGACAACGGTTTACACAGTAGGACTTTGCACTTGTGCTGCCCACGGTATTCCAGAGAAAGGAGGTACTTCCGCCTCTCTGCCAGCAATAAAGCCAGACCTTTCTTCCATCTGAAAGCTTCTTTACCCTTGTAGGTTCACCCAGGATGATGAGTACCTCATCCTTGTCCATACCGGGTTTTATCCTGGCAAGCTGGTCATCTGTGACCTCTGCTCCAGTGTTAAGGCTCTGGTGAGAGATAATGCCGCATCCCATAACTCCCACAAGCAAGGCATAGGCAAAACTAAGACCTGACAAACGCAAAAACTCCCTTCTTTCCATAGGCCATCCCTCCTTATTTTAATATCCCTGTTTTAATAAAGGTCTCCCTTTAGCTTCTCCTTCCAGCTGCCTACAGCCTGGCCTAAAGAACAGTCAAGAAGGTTATCCTTTTTACCCTTGCTGCGTAGCATCAGCGCCTTAAAAAGCTGTTTGCCTGCCTCTGTCCCAAGGAAATTTGACAAGGCAAGTTCAACCAGAAAACCACGAAATCTCGGTTGTACGGCCTCTATTGCCTCAATAACCTTTAAATCCCTAAGCGTTACTATGAGCTTTTTCATTTCTCTGCGCTCTTAAAAACTTGTAAAACCCCCTTGCATTTGAGTACTCAGGCTTTTCGGGGATAAATACAAATCCCCTGTATTTCTCAGGCAAAAACTCTTTCACGTAGTAAGCGCCTCCACCAGCAATAATCAACCTATCAGCCCGTTTTAGAAAACCATCCCACCTGCTCTGAACCTCCTGAAGGAGCCACTCAACATATTCAGAGACAATATCCTCTATTATGCCTGTAAGGTCCTTTTCGGACCCATATATGCTGAGCCTCTTTTTAAGGAGGACATCCTTGACAGCCTGTTCTCTGAGCGTAAAGGAGTAGTTTTTTTGAATATAGTCAGAAAGCCTCTCACAGATCTTTGAGATCCCGTCTTCTTCAAAGGTGGTTGAACCCTCCCTTGTTGGAAATCCCTGGGTTATGGTAAGCACATCCACCGTGAAAAACCCGATGTCAATAACAAGGGCGGTTTCCCTGATTCTCTCCCTGTCAATCGGCTCTCCCTTTTCATCCAGGGCATAATCAACAAAAATTCCATGTCCCTCAGCAAACACACTCACATCAAAGTTTAAGACTTCTCCGTTTACTACTAGCCTGGCGATTTTCTTACCAAACTCATCCCTTTTTGCCCTATCAAGAAAGGTGCTGAGTGGAAGTCCGGTGACGACCTCTCTAGGAATACTGGAGAGTTTTTTGACGGCACTGTAGAGTAAAATCGGTGCATACCTGAATACAAACTCAGTACTCCTTGTAGAAAAACAGTTTTTGTATATAAGCACCTGCTCACCCACTATAAACATCCTGCCCTGATACTCATAAATGTCCGCACTGGAGAAGAAGTCATCCTTGAGACCCTGTACAGGGGCAATGGCAGATGGAAATTTAAAGCTTTCCTGCGGTGTAAATACCTTTGTATCCCCAAAGCCTATATCAATTGCTACAATCATCAAAAACCTCCTATGTTAGAGCTTATGGTAAACAGTTACGCTAACCGCTCAGCCAATATAGAGTCACTGCACATATTGACCCTACGGTTAATGTAAGGTAGCTTGAATCTCTCTTAGCCTCCAGAAAAGATATGTGCCATCTAGATGTGCCTATGGCACGAAGGATTAAAGAATCAAAGAAATAATTCTACTCAACTTTACCAGAAAAGTCTTTTTGATAGCTCTCCCAGAGGTTTCCCGATTCCAGGCATTTATCAGCCCTGTCCCTTGGGGCCATTGCCCTAGGCCTGTTCTCCTTCCCCTGGAAAACCAGATCTCTTCCTGAATTCTGAGGCAAGGGAGATTGCTCAATGACATCTCTTGCCTTTTCCACTTCTCCAGTTACAAGGGCTACTATTCTCTGACCAAAGTTAAATCTCTCCTCCTGTTCAACACACCAGGTACATACTGATGAGCCCTCAAGGTATACTGCCAACTCGGGGGAGTAAGAGGCTACAAAACGGTATCCCCATGCAACAATGGTAAGTCCCACAATAACTCCCAGGATTCCACCTAGGAGCCTGTTTAAACTGCCCAGCATCCTTATGGCAGAGTGCTCCATCTTTGCCCCTATGTAGCGGGCCAGGTAATGAGATGTAAAAAGTGTTAGTACAAACACAGTGACCGGAATGGTGTAATGTGAGGGCAGCGCCTCTTCCAGGGAGGGGAAGGCAGCCCTCACCTGCTCCTGAAAACCTGGACTGGTTGCCAGGGAGTGGGCCAGGGTAGAACCACAAAGAAAGAGTATCGGCCACAGCACCCCTTCCTTATAACAGATAAAGGAAATGCTCAGTATAAAGATTAACCCTATAATATCCAGCCACGCAGAAACATGCATGTATCCTTTTTGGGAGGGATCATAAGGACTTTAAAGGTTTAGCAAGTGCCTGTACCCCATAGTATGTGCACTATTGTAGAGGAGTTACAAAGAAAAAACGCATGCTAAATATACCCTATGCCATCCAGGGGTGTAGAGGCCTTATTTTTCTTACTTATCATTGCCACTGGCGTGGCATATCTCATTCTTAACACAGGGCCTGCTGTGTCCCCACAGAAGATAAACCATCCGGTTATTTACCAGCAGAGTTATAGTCTTTCCATTGAAGTTAAAAGAACCATTAAATTTCTTTATAGTTTTCCTATCTCCGTCTTTAGTAAAATAGGTGATGTGACCATTGGCAGACCACAGAGGTTTCTCCATGAGGCGCTCAGTCTGATTGAAACAGTAATGGAAATGGAGCAGAAGAAGGCAGAACTTGATTACCGCAAGCAGGTGCTCAGCTATTACCTTAGTCAGGTACACAAAAATCCCAATATTATCCCTGGATCAGAAACCCTTGAGCAGTGGATTGAAAGGTTGTCCAAATGGATGGCAAGGACCCTGACACCACGGGGCAGGGCAAGGCAGGGCAAACAAAACGACCCATTTCACCAGTTATTTAAGACATCAAGGCCGCATCTAAGAGAAAAACCCGATAAGGCAATTAAGAGACTTCTGGTTCAAAATCGCAGAGAGGCATCCAGGATTGAGGCAAGACTTATTAGGGCTGCAGGTAAGGTGCGCCAGGACCTCAGGTGGGCAGTTTTGTGTAGTTTCTGCTCCATGTTTTTAATTACGAGCATCTGCATCTGCCTGATTGCAGGAGTGGCCCTAGCCCGCAGGTATTTTATTTCAGACAAGAGTCACCTCACGGCAGTTGAGGTACAGGGTGCTAATCCAGAGCCATATGTCCATCTTAAAAGAACTTCCCCCGATACCACGATAATTGAAAGGGCCAAAAGGGAGGGGTGGTTCTCACCGGCCCTTGTTGATATCCTCAGTGTGCTTCAGGCCTATCGGGAGTGGCCAGCAAGCATTAATGCAGGAGGACATGGGAAAGAAGAAGGAGGCCTTTATCAGCACTCAATCAAAGTAATGGAGAAAATGCTTGAAAATGCCCCACCAGAACTAGATAAAAGGGAGCTTGCCCTATGTGGACTCTCACATGACCTGGGTAAAATCTTTGCCTATGAAAAAGTAGATGGAAAATGGAGGAAAACAGGTATGTACCATGATGTGCTCTCTGGGGCCATACTCAGGGCGGTAAATATAAAAGGATTTTCTAAGGAAGCAGCTACCCGTTTATTGCTTGTAGTTTCCCATCACCACAGACCCCTTGAACTGCCCGTAAATGTGCCTAAAGGCACAAAAGAAATGCTTGAGCTTCTAAATAGATGTGATGCTCAGGCAGCCAGAGAGGAAAAAGAAAAAACTCAATAGACCCCTTCTTTTAGGCGAACGGCAGTGCCATAGGCCAGGGCACATATCTGTGTCCCCTCACTGAGCAGTGCCGTAGGCGTAAGCTCAATGGTCACATTTACCACTGCATTTGCCCCTCTGTCGGCAGCTTGCTGTACAAGGTCATTTATGCTGTGCTCCACGGCCTGTCTGACAAGCTTCTCGTATGTGCCTATCTTACCTCCTATGAAATCCTTAAACCTTGCAAGCTTATCCATTATGGCATTACGGGAATAGACACACAGGCCACAGACAATACCAAGTGACTGCTCAATATCACCGGGGTCAACACCGTGATTAAAAAGATAAACCTCTGCCATCTCTACCCCCATTTTTGGATACTTTTAACCCCTTTCCCTATTATGCACAGGTCTAACATATGCCTTGATAAGCTCAAAATGGCACCATTCAGTTGTATTGCTCTTTTGAGATAGGGCTAAAAGAGAGGTGGAGGTATTAGGATGGGTGTAACCGATGTAAATGTGAGTAACGAAAAGGCATTTATGCAACGCCACATAATCCCTTGCCGCAATGGCGAAATTGTAATCCTTGTCTATGAAGACAGGTACAGTAACCCTTACCTGGTTATAAAGAGAATGAAGAAAACCAGGTCAGGCAGGGTAAAAGAGGAGGAAGGATTAGCCATATTTCGTTCGGAGCTACCTGCCTTTTACGATAAGCTCCTAGACATCCTGCCACAACTTGGACTTAAAGTTACACCGTAGCTATTCTCCAAGCAGGGAGTTATACCATGGTTGGGTATCAGTTTTATCTCCAGTTGTTTCTGCTTCAGACGTTTTATCTTTTTGTTTAGCAGGGGTTTTCTGGCTTAACTTTTCCCCTCTTTTTTCTTTAGAGGGCGCCCTTTGCTCACTTGCAGTCTGGTCCTGCTCAAAGTGTTCGTTGAGCAAAGCTATCTCCTCTGGCCCAGGCTGATGGTAACTAACCCTAACTCCTTCCTCAAGCCTTTTTATCTTATCAAACAGGGGCCTTTCGGCCGACTGCAAGGAGGCATTACCGGTTCCAAGCTGGCCAACGGCGGTCTTTACAGTGGAGTAAACATCAATTATTTTATAACCCTCCCTTTTAGCGGCATGAAGTCCATATTCTATGGCTTTATATGCAGCAATAACTTCGTCTTTTCTGTGGATTTTCTGGCTGTATTTGTCAACTATTTCCTCCCCATCAGTGATGAGACACATATATTGTGTGCCTCCCCTAACCCTTACAGCATCCACCAGGAGTTTACAGGAAGGCCTTGTGTCTTCCTTGTTTTCCTCCTCAAATGACACATTCATGTATTTAAGTTTTGTCTGTACCCTCTCCCAGAGTGAGAGTGGTTGTACCTCTGCCCTTTGAAAGTGAGGAATTTTATCCTCATAAGTATAATCCGCCGGAACACTGGGTTTTAGCCAGCATACCCTGGCAAAAATTGGGTTTCCATCCTTAAAGTCCACTATACCCCTTCCCTTTACCTTGCCCAGTTCATGCATGAATACCTCAGGCCTTAGCCTGTAATCGTATCTCTCACTATAACCCTCTGAGACGCTTTGCCTATCAGTTCTTAGCGGATTAAGAAACCTCTTTGCCGAGATTGTATCGGCACCCTCTGATTCCTGGGTTGAACTGGAGAAACTTCTAAAATAGGTTATATCCCTCCCCACCAGTCTGGCAGCCATCTCTGCTGTCTCCGTATCACTTACCGTGAGAAATAGCCTTGTGTTTGAGTTTCCCAGCACCTGTTGCATGAACTCCTTTGAAAGTCCTGCATAGGGATTACACAGGTTTCCAAAGGATTGAATGGCCGCTATGACAGAAAAATTGGCCTTCCTTGCCTGCTCAAATACCACTGCAAATTCAGGGCTAGCATAGCTACCAAACTCATCAAGTATGATCAAAAATGGCACTATGGGCTTAAACTCCTTTTCCTCGTAGAAAAGGCCTATTGTGGTCTGGATATCCCCAAGCAGCAATCGTCCCAGGCGTGTGGCCTTCTCTGCATCACTCATCCTAGGAAGCATAAAATAGATAATCTGGCTCCTTTTAACGGCATTGTAGAGGTTTACCTGGGTTGCTGGGGAGCAGAGCGATTCTCCTATATCACCGGTTGTTATGCTGCCTAGATTGGCAATTATGTTTGAGAGGTCATTGCGAAAGGAGCTAATGGTTTTTGCCTGCATTACCAGGGTGCGAAGAGAAACTAGTGCATCTGATAATTCGTAGCGTGCCAGCTGGTCTTCAAGGATTTTAAAGGAGATTTCAGGGAGACAGTAGAGACAGAGGATATCTCTTATGTTAAATGGTTTTCCAATGGAGGTAAGAATCCGTGTGAGTATGGCCGTAGCATGATAAATCTTACTCTTGTAATATTCTGCATCGGAACCGGCAGGGATGGGATTCAGTACCTTCATGATCTTATTGGTAATGGCATCCGCATCACCAGAACTTAGGGGATTGTAGGCATGTCCTGCCTTTGGCTCACGGGGGTCGACTATCCTTAATCTTGCAAGCACCTGCGCCTGCTCACACATAAAAACAAGGTTCCTAAGGGTTTGAGGGTTTCTGCCTCCATCAATAAATATTGCCCCTCCACCCCTTAACATCTGCTGCCAGAGGAGGTTAAAGAGAAAACTGCTCTTACCACTGCCTGTAGTGCCAACCAATACCATGTGTGTGACCTGTCTGTCATTGGGCCAGGTAATCTCCTTGCCTGTTTTTTCCTCAAAGCCCAGTGTCAGGTAGGGACGTGGGCCTTCATAGGAAATTCTAGCCCGTTTTATGTAATGGAGCTTGCTCTGTGACTCAAGGGATGAGTTTTCCTCATTGTCATCATTTTTGTTGAAAACCCTTAAAACCAGGCCGAACAATCCCCTGCGGTAGTTCCATAAAACCACTAGAAGAGAAAGGCTATATCCTGCAAACTGTCTCTGCGGGGCAGAAAAAAGTGGTGGGAAAAAGGAGGTAAAAAGGGTAAGCATAAAAATAGAAAGTGCTGCTATATTGAGATACCGGCGCCTGACCCTGCGGGTGGCGTTTATCTGAGGGAGTTTGAGTTTTGCCATAATCGAGAGTTTAATGGGGTAAAAGGCTATGTAAATCGGGGAAAAGTGCCATAAGAAAGAACGAACTACCCTGCCGTGCCTACGGTAGAGAAGAGACTCGGTACCCTTCCAGGCTGTGTAAAATTACTTGCAGCGAATTGCCTCATCTAAAATCTATGCTCCTTTCAAAAAAGTAGGGCAGGGGCAAAACGTGACAGGCCTTATGGTTTTTAAAAGACCAAGATAATGTTAAATAGATTCTCTATTAGTGCAAAGCCTACTTCTTTTTAAAAGTTTTCCTTCTTTATTCATAATAGTTGAAACAAATTACTTTTTATGGAGATCAATCCCCATATAATACATACGTGCACCTCCTTCTTTGCTAAAATCCCTTACTACCAGAGGTGCAGAGCTTTTTGATGTTATCACACAAATAAGGGGACAGTACCAGGATAATTAAGGAAAGAGCAATTACTGGGAAGCTTTTTATGTCCATCTGGCTTAAAGATATTGCAGATATTACCTACAAATATGGGATATTTGGAAGGATCTTTGGCTTTCGTGACCTTGTTATTGAATCAGCCGGGCCCTATGGAAGGATGGAGTTTAAGGAAATGCCAGGGCCAAAAAAGATTAAGTGGAGGATAGAAAAAGAAATTGCTCTACTAAAAAATAAACACTAGCTGCTTTTTGATGTTGAGCCGATAAGATTTGAAAAATTTAATTTACCAAATCTCACCTGGTTGCCTAAAATTTCTGGGCCTTTTTAGTATTGGCCTTCTTAGTATGTGCCTTTGATATTGATTTTTCCTTGGGCAGTCACAGTAGTCCCAAGGAGGATAGGGCTGATATAAGTAAGGATACCCAGAATATCCCCAGCAAATACAGCCTCGATTTGGCCAATAGGGGATAGGAAAGGGAATCAACCAGACTTCTCTTGGATAGTGGTGCTTATGGAAATAAAACCCCATCTCTGGCATACCAAAATAGATGCCCCAATAGACGTGAGAATCTGCTTTAAGACCAGCTGGCATTAATGTTAAAGAGCCTATTACTACGGCTAGTATTAAAATAATCCTTAACTTATTTCTCATTTCTGACTTCCTATTACCACCTTTATTGCAGCAGAACGTAGGCCACAATATGTATTAGTGTAAGTTTTAATTGGGAGGCTCCATAACCGCCTTCTTGACAGGGGTCTCATTTAATCTATGGCTGGAGCCCCCTTCATTTTTCTTAATCAATAGATCACCAAATGTCAAGGTTATATGGGCCTGAGACTGTTACCAGGGTGATCTCTTAAAAGGAATAAAAGAATTTCTTAGGATAGCTGGCATCCATGATTTGGAAACTTACTTTAAAAATCTAAAAAAAGAGGGGATAATAATTGACTTACCTGTCTCAGTCTCACTAATAAATTATGTTTAGGTAAGACAAAAATCTATGTTTAGCTCATCTATTATGGCCATCTCTTCCATCCTTGGTGAGGCCGACATGTACTGAAGTCTAGTAAAAACGAGGAATTTTTCAATGACCAGTTTGTTTTTCATAAAATTGAAATCAAATGAAATAGGTGGTAAAATAGTCCTTTAGTAGGGAGTGAAACATGAGTAAAATAATACAGCAGCCGTCATCCAGAGGGGGGTGTATTCGAATAGTTTGTATATTTCCGAAATTTGGTGGTATATGTCTAAACAGTTCAGATATAAATGAGTTAGGCGACATTTCGCTTGGAGGTCTAAGATATAAAGGTGGAGGGGGATGATGAAAAATGATAGTAGCTAATTACGATGCAAAATGGGAGTATCTTTCAAAGGAACACGAGAGGATAGATAATGAAATCCAACAGACATTGGAAAACTATAAAAATGGAAGATCACTAAAATCCTTTGCATTTGCTATCTTAGGAACATATGGTATAGGTAAAACGCAACTTCTTTATCAGATTCATAAATATTCGATTGAAAAGGAAATTATACCTTTATACTTTCTCGCCGAAGATTTATTTAGAGAAATAATTAAAGAAATAGAAGATTATCAATGGACACCTGGTGAAGTGTATTCTTTAGTTGAAAAGAAGATAGACGAAATAAGAAAGTGTCTTAATAATGGAGAACGTGCAGGATTAGAAAATATCATAGATCCGAGAGGAAAAATAAGAAAAGATTGCCCACTTCTCATTGACAGGATTATAGAGAAATTTTCCCATAGTATCTCTGAAAAAACGAAAATCATTCTGGTTGTAGATGAATTGGAAGGACAGTATGGAAATCTCCAAAACATTGTTCAAACAAAAGATAGGTCGCCTTTGAGAGAGTGGCTTGAAACTAAAACGCATCTTAAATTTTTAGCATTTGCACCAGCAGGAATCTATGAACTCGGTGGTGCCGATAGAGACAGAGTTAAGAGGATAGTTATACCTTCTGCCGATGTTAAATATATTCGTGAAAATGTAATCGGGGATGCAGGAAGAAGTAACTCTTGCTGGTGGTTTTCAAGGGGAAAAGCAAGACAATTATTCAAAGCATCAGATGTTCTTAGAAAATTAAACCAGCCTTTAGATTCCGATGAGGCTTCCAGAATTATAAGAACAGAGTTGGATCCTATCGGTCAACCACCAACTGAGGTCCCTCCCGCAGTAATTGATAGAATCAAGCCTTCTCAGGTACCATATTTATTTAAACTTTCTCCTAAGAAAATAGAAAAAGGAAGACGCTACGTTATAGATACTGAAAATCTTAATGTTGGAGAGCTTGCAGACAAATTAATAGAAGCATTTGAAATAAACAAAGATAATGCAATACTTTTAGCAGAATATTCCAAAAAGACTATTCGTACACTATCAGATGAAAACTGGTTAACATATATTGATGAAAATGACTTACCTGAGTTGTTCTCTATTACATTAGATCATTTTCTTGAATATGAACATGGAAGTCCAGAACTTTCAAAAAGATTTGGAGAAATACTTAATCTATACGAAAGAACAAAAGAAGAACATGCAGCAGTTTACGGGATCATAGGAAAACTTTGGGAATATAAAGAAGTGGAAATAGGCCTTCCATTATCAATTGGAGAAATTAGAGAACTGTTTCCATTCCCAACCATGAACCCGATTGTAAAAAATCATGTACCTGCGGATATGAAACGAAGATGGGAAGGACAAGGACGTCCTATATGGAAGTGGACTGAAGGAGATACAACTGTGCTTTTCTTTGCGTCCCAAAGGGATTTTAAGGAGTATTGGAAATCAGATGAATTTCTCGATTCAGCATTACCTGATGGCAAAAGTGTTTTATGCTTCTTACCTCATGGAGAAAAGATAAAAACGGACACTGAACCTCTTCTTAGATGGCTGGAAAATAGAGACAAACTTAGAATAGAATACCTACCACACCTACTCACAGACTTTTTACTGAGCGCATCTGGAGGACTTGATAATATTCCCGGAGATTTACTGGAGATATTAAAAGAATTCAAGGAAAATAAAGAGGATCTTTTACTTTCTAGAAAAGCTGAGATTTACGGTAAGGCTTTAAATGATACTGTACAAGACTCTCTCCCTAAACCCGAACTTGTTTACAAAGGGAAACCTCCATATTCAGACGACGTATGGGGAAAGAAACAGATTGGGCATAGAGAAGTAGCAGTAAGTGGTGTAGCATTAGTGTTTGCTAATCTAAAGCTAGAGGAGAAGCTTTTGTTAGCAGATATTAGGGAACTTTTCAAAGGCGGTAGAGAAGCTAAAGGAATAGGAGATTTGCGATTTCTAATTTCTGGAAGAGATGCGCCTGGAAAGGGAGGACATACGAGACTACCAGATCGATTGTTACCGTATCGAACAAAGGGCGGTAAGATAAGAGATACCGAGATCATTGAAGGATTGAGAAGCTATTGGAGAAAAGATGAAAAAGAAAAATTAGAAGATTTAGCACGTATACTTAGGCTCGATGATTTCTTAAAGTTGCACCTCGACGAAGATGTAAATCGTTTACTTGAAGCCATTTGGAGAGTAACCAGAAAAAATTTTGATATAGAAGAAGAAAAAATGCAGAATATATCGCTAAAGTTGAAAAATGAGATAATTCCTACTTTAGAAAAGTGTTATAATCTGGAAAAAAGAGCAAATACTTTTGGTTTAGATGGGATACATTTTGGAGGGTACGAAAGATTAGTTAAATCTCTTGATGGATTTAAGAGATTCTTAGAAGTGATCTACAGATCCAGCAAGTCTTCAGAGGTAGTAAAATCTATAATTATGCTGCTTAGTGAGAATATAGAAGCAATTGAAGATGATATTACAGAATTGGATGATTTATGTGGCGATACTGAAAGGGCACTAGAAGATTTACAAGAATCAGCAGAGAATTTGAAAAGAAATTTCTCAGAATACAGAAAAGCTATGAAATTCTTAGGATTAAAAAAGAAGGATTTAGACAAAATAGTTGAAGAAAATACAAAGACAGAAGGTACACTTAGTTTAGAAGATATCAAAGAAAGAGCTAAAGAAAACAGGGAATACTTGGATGAAATTTCTCAGAAAATAAGCGAGTTGGAAGATACATTAGGTAGTATAGATGATAAGCTAAGTCAAATAAAGGGAGGAGATTAAAGATTAAAATGGTAGAAAATATCAACGATATAATTCAAAGAAAAATTTGGACTGCTGAAGAGATTTCCAAAAAATTAGATATTTTGATAGAGAAATCTAGGGGAATATCGCCTAAGGAAAGAAAAATGCTTCCCACCACAATAACCGACTGGTCTGAGGATAAAGTTAAGAAGTTTATAGGGTCTCTGGAGAGAGCAGTTACTAACCCGTTAAGACATAAAAACAAAGAAAAATTGAAAAAAATAGGAATAAGTGTAGAAAGGATACCTGATGATATTTTTGAGGATACAGAACTTATTGACGGTATTTTGGGTCATTTTAAAGAAATAAAAAATAGAATTGATGAAAGTATTTCAAACATTGTAGTAAAAGAAATAGAAAAGTGGCTTATTGAGATCCCTGAAAATGTCATCCAACAACTACAAGACATTTTAGGTATTGAAGCGCAACTGAAAGAGATTATGAAAAAGAGTAAAGATTTAGATGAACAATTTAAGCGAGAACTTATAATAAGGGTATTAAGAGACACGAGTTTTATAGATGATGCTGAAGAAGTCCTTTCGAATATTGATTATTTAAATAATTCTGAGATTTCTATAGATTATTCTGTTAAATTTGAGGAACTTATAATCGACTTAAATGACCTAAATGAAAAAATTAACAACCTAGTAGATGATTTTGGACTCCTAGAAAAAGAAATTAAAGAAAAGGTAAAAGGTAAATCCCATAAAGATGCCCAAACTCTTATCGAGAAAATGCAAAATGAATATACTAGAGAAAAAGAAAGATTAATCGATGAGATAAAAATGTATTTGTCTGTTTTGAAATCATTCGGTAGCGAAACGTCAGAGGAGTCGGAATTACACGAAAAAACTCTGCCAGAACTCCAAGAACTTTTAGAAGAAATAAAAAAGAAAAGTTTAGAACACCTTGACGAAAGTGGAATGAGGATTTTCAAATTCCTAAGAGGTGAAGAAAGTTTCCCGGTTGATATTGAACTAGATGATGTCAAAAAATCTCTGGAACGTTTACGTCCAATTTTCTTGAAAGGTTTAAAGGAGGAGAGTTAAATGCCTGAAGTTAAAGAAAGTGAAATATATAATGCTCTTCTAAAATATAAGGGAACTGAAACTTTTAAAATAGGAAATGCAGATGTTATTCTCTCTTTAAATCCTCGAGATACTCATAAAAAAGATAGACCTGACAGTATCTTGTGGATTGAGATAACCTTAAAAATATTCGGGACAAAAGTTGAGGTTAGGTTACCAATACCAATAGAAGGCGAAAAGCCAGGATTAAGAGAAGCCATCGAGGATTTAAATGCATTCATTGAAAGAGGGCATTATTTAATTGAAATGCCTATGATAGTAGTTTCAGAAGCAGGATATGGCAAAGAAGAAGTACCGCCGAAAAAGTTTGCCACTAAATTTACTGTCAAACAGATACCTATAAGACGATTGAAGGAGGATTAGACTTTATACCGCCAAGCGAAACGCTTCCCCACTATCGTGGCTTGCCCCTATCGCGGTGGTTTAACAGATGCATATCCGATTTCCCTAACGCCTGGCCCAAATTCCTCGCTCCGCTCGGAACTTCGGCTAAAGGAGAATACCAAAGGAGGTGGTAAATTGATGCATCTTATTGGTCGTGACCTTAGAAAGATTCTAGATCCCCTACTGGAGTCGGCTATGATTGGCCCTTTGATGATTTTATCCAGAACAACCCCGTTGGTAAACAGCTTTATGAATTATGGGAAAATGGAATACAACAAACTACTCGTACAACGACAGGTCACCTGATTAGAATTTATGTTCATGATGAACTAACTAAGACAAGAACTGCGATAGATTGGTAACATAAATTAATATCTCTGGGATGGTAGAGACAATTAAAGTCTTTCAAGGAGCTGATCCCTGGTATAAAAGGTATCCCCGGAAAATGAATCAACCTCTAGCCCTTCAAGGTCAAGTCTGTTTAAAACAGATGGTTCATCAAGAAATCTCGAGAGCCTGTTATATATAGTTATCCCACCCCTATAGCCCTCATGGTGCAAAGAGAGAAATAGCCTTCTCTTTGCCCTTGTAGTTGCTACATAGAGAAGCCTCCTTTCCTCCTCAAGCTCATCCTCTGCCTCATGGCTGTGTGAGATGGGAAGTGCCCCATCAGATACACCAATTATAAATACCACCTCCCATTCAAGCCCCTTGGCTGAGTGTATGGTAGAGAGGACAAGCGGGCGCTCATCATGATAAAAACCCCTTACCTCATCAATCCCCCTCTCTGCTGGCTCAATGGCAACAAGGTCTAAAAGGAGCCTCTCTAGGTCTCTATAGCGTACTGCAATCTGCCTAAGTGAATCTAGGTCGCCAAGCCTCCTTTGATAGTCGTCATACCTTAACTCAAGGATTGGCCTGTAATATGAGATGAGTGTATCAAGCATATCAGGTAGTCCCTTTTCCCTTGCCCTCTTTAGTGAGGAAAGAAGCCTTGATATGCCAGAAGAATACCTATATCCTCTTTCCCTTTTAGAGAGGGCCTCCTCCCATCCACTTTTCATTATTGAGGCAATGATGGACTCAGTTGTCTTTGGCCCCACATTTTCAATGAGCATAAGCACCCTGTGCCAGGCAAGCTCATCTTTTGGATTCAAAAGTACCTTAAGGTGGGCAATTATATCCTTTATGTGTGCAGTCTCAATAAACTTTAGGCCACCATATAAGGTGTAAGGGATATTCCTTTTTGAAAGTGCTAGCTCAAGTGGCCTTGCAAGATAGGTAGACCTAAAGAGTATACCTATGTGATGGAGTGGGATGCCCTCATCCCTTAGGGACTTTACACTATCTGCTATCCATTCTGCCTCCTCATCTGCATCCTTAAAGAAGATAAGTTTTGGCCTTTCTCCCTCTTTATCCTGTGCCTTGAGTACCTTTGTGTATTTTTCCCTTGCTAAGGTTATTATGCTGTTTGCAAGGTCAAGTATGGGCTGGGTACTCCTGTAGTTATCCTCAAGCTTTATTACCCTTGCATCAGGAAATACCTCAATAAACTCAAACATATTCTTATAGCAGGCACCACGAAATCCATATATACTCTGCGCATCATCCCCTACTGCCATAACATTTCTCTGCTCTCCAGAAAGGCCATAGACTATCCTTGCCTGTATCCTGTTTGTATCCTGATATTCATCCACCATGATATATCTGTAACGATTTGAGAGGGCATTCCTTACCTCCTCATTTTCAAGCAAAAGCCTTAGATAGGTGAGAAGGTCATCGTAGTCTAAGAGATTGTGCTCTATTTTATATTTGGCATAGGCCCTCTTTAGCCTGTTTATATTACTTCTATATTCAAAAAAATGTGG